>Ga0222638_1000009_pt1 | contig 120549 bp, 113 predicted proteins | sample AntAcemetagen183_FD_181153 | JGI IMG/M metagenome (GOLD analysis project Ga0222638, IMG submission 181153) | Saline water microbial communities from Ace Lake, Antarctica - #183 | ecosystem: Environmental > Aquatic > Non-marine Saline and Alkaline > Saline | place: Antarctica: Ace Lake...
CAGCCAGTATGCAGAACCTGCCGAAAAGGCATCCAAGCCAGTCCCGTTATTCAGGTATTTTGGTATTTTTTTGATAATGATTTTATTGTTTCAGGCCTTCCAGGCCGTTTATACCTTTAAAAAATCCCTGAACGGAATATCACAGAACGGTGAATATCGGGAAATCGGTATCGAAGGGTACTCAAAAGAGTTTATGCCGACGCTGGCAGAAAATGCGCTGGATATCCGGTCCCACTGGAAAAATCTGAACAAAGACCGGCCCCCACGTATCTTCACCTTTGCGGCAGGAGTACTCCCATACAACTATAAAGAGGCTTTTATCTATGATATTTTAAGCTCGTACCGGCACAACTGTTGGTGGTATGACAGGCGTTTATCCGCAGACTACATCCATATTCTAATTCCGGGCCACGGGACGCTTGCAAACCAGTTGCTGCCGACCGAAAAATATTACAACTATATGATGGGGAGAAAAGCGCGCAAGATTGTTGAAAAGCGGCCGCACAAAACTTTTGAAGGCTACCAGCTGATTTCGTCCCGCACCATCATTTTCTACGGGTCGCGGCAGCATCTCCTGGTTTACTACAATCCCCATCCGGAACCCAACAGACAGCCTCCGGGTATAGGTGATGAGTGCAGCAACCTGCAGTGAAAAAATAAAAACATGGAAGGGCGTTCATCAGCCAAAGCATGAGGACTCGGCCAAAAAAATAGAGCCCTTATCTAAAGACGAAATAAACGCCTTAAGGGCCCTTGGCTATATTGATTAATTAGGCTTTTGCTTTTAAGTTAATCTGTAACTCAATTTTTCACCGTAAAACAATTTTCCCGGACTTCCGTTTATAGATAACCCAGTCACCCACAAAAAGCCTGGCTCTATTCAGTAACGAACTGCGCCCGCAGCGACTTTGATAACACTTTTCGAACAACTCTTCCGGAGGAACCGTTATGCAGCTTACCTTCCGCACCGTTGTCTATGGATCGCTCGCGCTTGCCGGCGCCGCCATTACCTGGTATTTCAACATCAGATTCATGCTTGATGCGGGCGGTACTTTCAGCTTGGCGGCTTTTATACGAGAAGGCTTTGCCAATCCGGCAGCAGCATCTCTGGCAAGCGATGTGTCTATCTGCGCAATCGCTTTTTTAGTATGGCTACCCTTTGAGGCGCGCAGGCTCAAAATGCGGCGATGGTGGGTGTATGCAGTGCTAACACTGGGCGTTGCCTTTGCATGTGCTTTTCCGCTGTTTCTTCTCATGCATGAGCGCCGCCTACAGCAGATACAGGCCGGCCACGCCCGGGAAGATTGCGGTACTATGGAATGAAAATAGAACACATTAAACTGCACCACATAAAAATGCCGCTGGTTTCTCCGTTTACAACCTCCATGGGAACTGACTGCGACGTTGAGCACATTATTGTTCGCATTGATGCTGAGGGCTTAACCGGCTGGGGAGAATGCGTATCGGAGGGAGTGCCTTTTTACTCTGGTGAAACAGTAAAATCTTCGTGGCATATATTGCAGGACTTTTTGATTCCATCAATTATTGGAAAAAAACTTGCAACTATCGATCAGGCACTTGCCAGATATGCAAACGTTCGCGGCAACAGGATGGCAAAAGCCGGACTTGAGGCCGCCCTGTGGGATGTATTTGCAAAGGCTCAAAACATTTCCTTAGCGAAGTTGCTGGGCGGTAAAAAAAAAGAAATTGCTGTCGGTGCAAGCATTGGCATGCAATCATCTGTTGGCAAATTAATCAAACAGGTTGAAGCGTCTCTGGCAGACGGATACCAACGCGTTAAAATAAAAATTGCGCCTGATAACGATATAGCGCCTGTGGAGGCGATACGCAAAGAATTTCCAGACATCCCCCTGCAGGTTGACGCAAATTCCGCATATACACTCGAGCATATTGAAGTTTTTAAACGACTTGATGGTTACAACTTGCTGTTAATTGAACAGCCGCTCGGCTATGATGATTTCTATGATCATTCAAGGCTTCAACGTGAACTAAAAACACCCATAGCTCTGGATGAAAGCATTTGCTCGCTCAATGATAACCGCACCGCGCTTGCACTGCAAAGCTGCCGAGCAATCAATATAAAACCCGGCAGGGTCGGAGGGTTCACGGAAGCAAAACGCATACACAATTTTTGCGCATCCAGAAACATTCCCGTCTGGCATGGCGGAATGCTTGAAACAGGCATTGGAAGGGCGGGAAATATCGCTCTTGCCTCCCTTGCAAATTTCTCCCTGCCAGCCGACATCTCGGCCAACAAATGCTATTACAGAGAAGATCTTATTGAACCAGAACTTACTGTTACTGCATATGGCATGACGGCCGTACCTACCGGGCCGGGTATTGGTGTTGACGTGAACATGAACATACTCAAAAAAACAACCATGGAAAAATCCTCAATACATTGTAAATAAAGCCCGCTTGAGCGTGGAAAGGGGTTCGCTATGTGTTCTAACACCAGCAATATGACTTTATACGAAGGCCTTCCGCCACAAAGCATCAGCACCAGCCCCCTGATCATAAATACCTGCCTGACCGGCAATGTTCTTAACCGCGACAGCGCCCCGCATGTGCCGCTCTCTGCGGCGCAGATCATCGATGACGCCCTGCAGGTCATTGAGCTGGGCGCAAGCATGGTGCATATTCACGCCCGCGACGATAACGGCCTGCCCGATTGGCGCCCTGAAACCTACGCGCCCATCTTCGAAGGCATTCGCAGACATAACCGCGAAGCTGTACTGGTCGCCACCACCAGCGGACGCGAGCACGGCAGCTTTGAAAAACGCTCAGCCGTGCTGGATCTGGACGGTGACGCCAGACCGGACATGGCATCCTTGATGCTGGGGTCCCTGAACTTTCCCAAAACCGCATCGATAAGCGATCCCGAGACGATACAGCAGCTTGCTGCACGGATGGAACAGCGCAATATTCTACCTGAGTTGGAAGTTTTTGATGTGGGCATGCTGAACTATGGATTTTACTTACGACGCAAGGGGCTGCTGCCCCTAAACTGCTATGTTAACCTGATTCTGGGCTCGCTCGGCAGTATACCCGGAAGGGTTCTCGACCTGTGCACCCTGGTGCGCGAAATACCGTCCTCATGGACATGGGCCGCGGCAGGCATTGGCCGCTATCAGCTAGCGATAAACACAGCCGCTATCATCATGGGCGGGCAAGTTAGGGTGGGACTGGAAGACAGCCCGTACCTGAATTTTGAAGATATGGAGGCGACAACCAACATGGCCCTGATATCCCGCATTGTCCGCCTTGCCCGCGAGCTGGGCCGCCCCCTGTCCTCCTGTGCCCAGACCCGGCAGCGCCTGCAAATCGGCGACAGGGATAACTGGCTTGCCACACAGGCTCATATTCGACCCATGCACGCGGATGACATGACCGATGTTATGAAGCTGCTTGCACAATGGAACATGGATCCCCGGAGCGCAACCCAAACCGGTGTGCAGCCCGAGCGCGACCATATCGAAACGGACAATGCCTTTGTCGCCATTTTGCAAAACAGGCTCGTTGGCGTGGCAAGTTTCCTTGTGATTGATCCAGAACACGCTGAAACGGCCAGTCTCGCTGTTGATCCGGACGTGCTCGGATGCGGCATAGGCTACAAATTACAATGCGAACGGCTGAATGAAATGCGTTCGCGGGGAATCCGACATGTCAGAACCGAAGCCGACCGGCCTAACGTCATCCGCTGGTATATTGAAAAATTTGGTTATTGCAAAACAGGAACAAATGCCAAGCGGCATGACTTTGGCGACAACAAACGAAAAGATTGGAGCTTTCTCGAACTGGAACTTGATGGCAACGACTGAAGGCGTGTGAAAAAATCAAGGGGAAGAGGTCTCCGGGCACGCAATCAGCGCAACTGCCGCAGGGAACCCTGCAGGCCCCTCAGGTAGTGACTGTACTTTGGATTTTGGAAAACAAAGTCCACTTTTTTTAGCAGCCCGGCTCCCGGCGTAAAGGTCATTTCGCCCAAATATACTCTGTTGTCTACAATGTAAAAATCTATCCGCACCAATTTGATTCCCTCGCTCAATATCTTTGCATAGATATGAAGCTTCGCAAGCATTTCATCGCCGAGAATCATTTCCATAAGCTCTTGATCCTGATCTGTTTCTCCCGGCAGGTTAATCACGGTTTTTTCAAAATCAAAACGCAGCGTCCGGTATGGTCCTGACTGCCGCTGTCTGGTTGCCGCAATATAAACCGGCACACCCCGCAGACAATGAACCCGATAATCGTTCAAAGTTCCGCTAACCGAATCAACAAGAAACCGTTCGCAGATGATTCTTGATTGCATCCGTGAATAGTGCGGCTCTGCCGTGGCCAGACCAAATTGTTTTTTCTGCCATTTTTTCAACTGGGCGCGAATCTTTTTCTCATCAAAATCCCGTTTATCACAGATTATATTGTACCCGCAGGCATTAGTGATTTTCAGAACGAACCTCTCCGGAAACACACTGAAATCAATTTCATCAACAGAGGTGTATACACCGTAGAGTTCATTCAAAAGTTCCGGGCACCCTTTTTCCTCCACGTAACGCCTGACAATGTATTTATCACCGCACCGAAGCATGACAGGGTTTTCATCATACAGCTTCAGCCGCTGAATCGTTTCATTGTAGGTTAACGGGCACGCCAGGTTTAACGCAGAACCCATGATATACCTGAACAGTATCCGTGTCGCCAGCACGGGATTACGGGGAGTGAGAAATGATACGAGCTGGATGATGATTCGATTGTATAGAGCGCTAAGTCTGTTCATGGCTGTCTTTGTTCTGCACGTGCCTTGCTTTTGGAAGAATTCTTTTAACCGCTGCGCCAAGATAATAAACCAGACCTCTTTCTTGAGTCAACATAATGCAGCATCACATATACACTACGTAAACCCAGACCCAAAAGCACGCCCTTTTATAATTGACTCTCCCCTGCCCCGGACTTATAATCTGCCGCATACTACGTTACAGGACGCACTACAACAACCAAGCCTACAATGTCATGCACCCGGGAACCTAAAACGGGAAAACTTTTTCGCCACAGGACATCATGCAATGTGTATTACAACCGTGCGTTTATGAAACGCAGCGTTGAAACGCGCACAGTTCTCCAAAATCACAAACTGCAGAAACGCACGGGCCCAGAGAAAGAACTGTTCATACAATGTTACAAGCAACCAAACAACTTTTGACGAAGGCGTATAGTGTACTTCGAAAAAAACTGTCAAATGGCCCTTATGGCTGCCTGGACTCTCCGAAGCCAGAGGAAATAAATTTCGGTGCATTCAATGCATTTTCAGGGTGGGTGTTTGATCAAAAAGGCGGACGCATTACAGGCGTAGAGGTTTTTCAGGAACAAAAAAACCTGGGCGTCTGCGACTATGGTTTCAAGCGTGAGGATGTTTCCAACGCCCACCCACACTACCCACAGGCAAAAAAAAGCGGCCTTTTCGGGTGGATTTTTATCCCGCCCAATACGGGAAAGACCATTCGCCTTTATAGTATAGACGAAAAAGGACATCGGCAAATGTTTGCCAGGATACAGCTACCCCGGCAAACACGCTCAAAATTATGCTGTAATAAAAACTTGCAGCCTGCAAACAACGCTTCAGGGCAGAGACCAAAAAAAACCTGCCTGCCTTGCGATATACCCACCCAAATTTTAATTGCGGGAATGGCAAAAACCGGAACCACCGCCCTTTTCTTTAAAATCAGCAACTCCCTAACCTCCTGTGAAGAGGCCGCATCAAAAACAAAATTATTATTCGAGCCCTCATCATATTCCGGCACAGAAAATGAGCGAGTTCTGGCAAAAATTATTATTGATAGAAAGTCTTCACAAACAATCTGGGCGGAAAACCGGATAAGCCCCTGGGCTAATTTCGATGACTTCAAAAATTTTAGCAAAAAAATTCTGCTTCTGCGCGACCCGCGTGACCGACTAATAAGCGGGCTGCTCTATTCAGCCCAAACACCGGTTTTTCGTTCAAAAGCAGAAAATATTGACGCGTTTTTAGGCCTGTTAGAAAAAAAAGAGCGGGAACCCGGGTCTGTTTCCGTACAGGAATTAGTTGTGGCACGTTTGCGCTCCGGGACCGGCACCCTGGAAACCTGGAAGAATGGTCTTGCAGATCAACTCCGCAACTTTTTAGAGTTGCGTCACAGTCAGCAGGATTTTTTTCATTACAAATATGAGGAATTTGTTCAGGGGAAAACAAAAACCCTTGAAGACTTTCTGGGGTTTCCCCTTGCGGGCGACGCCGCAGTTGAAAAATCTTTTAAACGTGTAGTCAGAACAAAAAAATCCGGTGATTGGCAAAACTGGTTTTTAGAGGAGGATATTTATTTTTTTAAACCGATCTTTCAAGAATTTATGCAGGAGCTTGGCTATGAAAATTCCTGGTCGCTTCCGGATCTCCAGGTAATTCTACCGGCCCATGCCTCCGAATATGTAAGGAAAAACACTCAAAACAAAAAGGGCCGGTAAAAAACAGAGCCGGGGATTCAGAATACAAGCGTACATTTCTAAATAAAAAGGCAAAACTTCCATGGAAAAAACATTCAGCATTATAATGCCAGCCTGGAACCGGGCCGACACCATCGGCTCCGCCATTGAAAGTGTTTTGGAGCAGACCTTTAATAACTATGAACTGCTTATCATGGATGATGGATCCGATGATGATCTTGAGCAGGCCGTGCGTCCGTTTTTATCCAAAAACATCCTGTATCATAGGCGCCCCCGACTCGGAGTCGGCGCAGCGAGAAATTTCGGGCTGGAACAAGCCTGTGGTACCCATATCGCCTATCTCGACTCCGACAACACATGGCACCCTGATTTCCTTACCGAAATGTACAAAGCACTGCATAGATCGCCCCAACATCACGCCGCCTACTGTAAATGCAACCGGTTCAAAAAAGATGCACAGGGGCAGATTTGTTTTGACACTGTTTTGGGAGAACCATTTGATTTTAAAAAACTGGTTTTCGGTAACTATATAGATCTCAATACCTTTGTTCATTCAAAAAAAGCCCTGGGTGAAGATATCCACTTTGATGAAAGCTTAAAACGGCTCAATGACTGGGACTTTATTTTAAAAATCACGCTTATACATACGCCTCTATTTATTAAAAAAATTCTCGCTGATTATAATTACGGATTTCACCAGAATACGATCACATGCAATGAAGATTTTTTTGAACCGCTCATCAAAATCAAAGAGCGCTACAGGGACTTCGATACCAGAACCGCTGAAATCAACCATGACGGGATCATATACAAGTTTGAGAACCTGCCGGATAAAAAATATTATAATTTTCTTAAAACCGCGCATCAATCCGATTGGAACACCGATACTTTCAGCGCCCCCGGCTTCCCCTACATGCTGCAAATAGAACCGACAAATTTCTGCAATCTCTCCTGCACGGTTTGCCCGGCAGCAGCCAACAAAAGCGACCTAAACAGGGACCGCCGTCATCTGCGACTGGATGAATTTAAAAAAATTGTTGATGATATGCAGGATTACCTCCTTCTGCTGGTTATGTGGGACTGGGGCGAACCGTTTTTAAACCCGGACATGCCTGAAATGATTCGCTATGCCAGCGACAAAGGAATACAGACCGTCACCAGCACTAACGCTCACTTTTTAAATGACACGCCGTACCTTGAACGTATTTTAACCTCCGGATTAACAACGCTTATTCTCGCCATTGATTCGCTCAAAAAAGACAGCTATAACATGTATCGCCGCGGCGGCAATCTCGCTCAAGCCCTGGCGGGGCTTACTACTGTTCTGAATCTAAAGAAAAAACTCCATTCAAAAACGCTTGTTAACCTGCGCATGGTGCTGATGAAAAGCAATGAAGACGAACTCGAGAGCATGCGCTCAACAGCTCGAAAATTACGGGTTGACAGGTTTTCCGTTAAAACAGCCAACCCAACATGTGGTACAGAGTTTAAGGACAAGGCCATCGTTCCTACAAACCCCAAATACCGACGCTATCAGTATAAGCCCGGAACATATGAGCGAATTCGCACCAACGGACCCTGCACAATGCCCTGGTTTATGCTCAACATACACAGCAATGGAACTGTCGTTCCCTGTTGCTATGACTTTGACCAGCAAATGGTCGTCGGCAATGCCGTTGAAACACCGCTCACAGAGCTATGGAACGCTCAACCCTGCCGATCCTTGAGGAAAAAACTTTTTTATGACAAAGATACGCGCCCCAAATGCCGTTTGTGCAATATTAATTTTAAACTTTCAAACGCAGGATGGATTGCCGAGCTCGAGGATTGTAACCTAAACACAAAAAAACAAATTCGCAAAGCACTCCGGGAAACCACAAAAAAAATCCTGCCCGGCTCGATGTTTGCCGCCCTGAGTAGCGGATACTCAAAGGTTGACAGGTTCGCGCTGGAAACAAAACGTATTCTCAACAACCCCTTTAACCGCAATTCTCGGCTACACAGTAAACACTATCCCCTGAAGCTCCCCCTTACAACAACCGTAGAAAATACCTGGAATCCTTATCCTCTATTTTCAGGCTCAACAAAGATACTTTCTGCGCTCAGCTGTCATGCGTCCTGCCTGGCTACCAACGCCAGCCCCCACCCCCCGCACGTGCATCCGGAAGAAGAGCTTTTCCTGCTTCTCTCTGGTGAACTGGAACTTATTGTCCCTGAAGTCAGGAATTCTAAAAAAACAAAACACCTGCGCATTAAGCCCGGCCAGCTGCTCTTTTACCCGGCAGGCTTCGCCCACACAATAAAAACAACAAGTCCGGATCCCGCCAATTATCTCATGTTAAAATGGCAAAACAGAATGCTAAAGGAGTACTCCAGCTTTCCCTTTAGTACCTTCAATCTTTTTGATGCTGTAAAAACAACAAACAGCCCAGACGGTTTCCGGCCCAGGATCCTTTTCGAAGGACAGACACCTTGTTTGAAAAAACTGCACTGCCATGTTACAACACTGTCTCCACAAGCAGGCTATGCCCCGCACAGAGACCCCTACGATGTGGTACTTATTGTTTTGGAAGGCGAAATCGAAACGCTTGGCAGGCGCGCCGGACCACATGACGTGATCTTCTATGCTGCCGGCGAACCCCACGGCATGCGTAATCCAAGCAGTGCAACAACCGCCCGTTATATTGTTTTTGAACTACATGGTGCATGAGGGCCTAACGCACAGAACCAAAAGGATTTTACCATGCAGCAGGAACCGGCTATCGTCATTATCGTTCTTAACTGGAACGGCTTTAGCGACTCGCAGGCGTGCCTGGAATCGCTTCGCCGTCTTGACTATACGAATATTAAAACCGTGCTGGTCGACAACGGATCCGACAATGACGAGGGTCGGCGTCTGGCCGGGCTTTTCCCCGAAGTACACCTGATTGCTAATGCCCACAATCGCGGATTCGCAGGCGGTAACAATGATGGCATTCAATGGGCGCTTGATCGCGGATGTGACTATATTGTTAATTTAAATAATGACTGCCTGGTTGAACCGGACTGGTTAAAGAACCTTGTCCGTGCTGTGGTGCACGCAAGTGCCGATTTTGCTTCATCACGCATCATGTGTTACCCGCAAACGGAGCTTATCTGTTCTGACGCCGACGGCTTGTTGCCTGACGGCTCAGGATTTGTCCTGCGCAGCATGCAGCACTGGAACGGAAACAATAAGTCCCACAGCATTGTAAGTGCATGCGGAGCTGCTTCCATGTATTCCGCAGACTGCGTGCGAAAGGTCAGCATTGCGCCAGGCCAATTTTTTGATGAATTATATTTTGCCTATTTCGAGGATGTAGACCTAGGCTTTCGTCTTCACGCTAAGAGCTGCACTGGCCTTTGTGTGCCGGATGCGGTTGTGTATCATAAGGGCCAACAAAGCTCCGGCAAGCACTCTTTCTTTCATATGTTTCACCTTGAAAAAAACCGGCGCCTGAATGTTCGCCTAAATTTTCCACTGTGGATGCAGCCGATAAGCCCCGCCTACCGCATTGCCCGGAACATCGCCCGCGGAAAAATTATTAATTTTGAAAAGCATTTCGGCAAAAAAACCGCTGCGCCCAAAGGTGAATCACCCGATATAAAGCAAGCCGTCCAGGATTGGATGCACAACAATGCAGCAGCCATCGCAGATGACCGCAAACAGCGCAAGGCCGCCAGACTGATTAGCAACCGCGCCTATCAGGCCATCACCTGGAACCCTTTCAAATTCCCTCGCAACAAAGAACCCAAGGCACGTTAAAGCCTGCAGCATAAAACCCCGCCGACACCCGCGTGCGATCTATCGTGTCCTTTCAAGAGTCAAAAAATCCTCTTTTTATTTGCTTAAGCTGTTTTTATATAAGAAAGCATGATTTAATACTTATTAATTGCTTTGCTTATAAAAAATGTATTTAAGAACAAATTTTTATAAGAAAACCCCGTGAAACTGATTTTTTCCGCAACATCCTTGTACTAAAAACAAAAACACCATCACAAAGACGGCATTGCAAAAAGCCCAAAGAAAGCACAAACAGAATATCCGACCAAAAAAAACCATCCCGCTTCTCAAAAGTTCAAACAAACAACAAAAAGAATTTTGTTTTGCTGCCGGATACAGTATAGTAAAAAAAGTTTCACGTGAAACGATATACGACTGAAAGGAATACAAATGCAAAACGATGCATGGCTCAAATTTTTTACTGATACGGCCCGAAGCACGGGACTGACACTCTCTGAGAAACAGTCCGCACTTTTTCTTCGCTATATGCTTGAGCTACTTGAATGGAACCGCTCAACCAACCTTACACGCATTGTTAAACCGCGCGATATCGCGATCAAGCACTTTATCGACTCAATGCTCATAACCAGCCACATAAAAATCTCACATAAAGAAATTGCCGACATCGGCTCAGGGGGAGGCTTTCCCGGAATACCGCTGGCAATCCTTGATCCAAGCTGCAAGTTCGTTTTAATTGAGTCACTACGCAAAAAGACCTCTTTTTTAAAACACATTATTCGCATCCTGCAGCTCGACAATGTGCAGGTTTACAACGGGCGCGCTCAATCCTTTCCAGCCCCTGCCACATTTGACCTCGCAATCAGCAGAGCCTTTGCCTCTCTAGCGGACTTCATCGCAATTGCAACCAGGCTGATAAAGCCGCAGGGGAGCATTATCTGCATGAAAGGACCGCTACCGCTGGAAGAAATTGAGACCCTGAAGGGCCACAGCAAACCCAGCTTAACGCTTGACTCACACAGTTATTGTCTGCCCCAACAGGGAGGGGCCCGCTCTCTTGTTGTGCTTAAGTCATGTTTCACGTGAAACATGACTTTTTCTGGTCTAAACGTTAGTTTTTTCTTTGAAAAAAATTTTGTGTATGGTATAAAAGCTTAACTCTAAAGGAAAATTCTGCACGGTTCCTCCTTTGTGCGAATTTTCCGGGTCGGCAAACACCAAACACGATAAAAATCGGGAACGCATGGCCAAAACAATCTGCATTGCCAATCAAAAAGGCGGAGTTGGAAAAACCACCACGGTGATAAATCTTGGCACGTCCGTGGCCCTCTATAAAAAGAAAACCCTTATTATAGATATTGATCCGCAGGCAAATGCCGGCAGCGGAATGAACATGGTTTCCGACACGGACAACAGCATTTACAGTGCCCTTGTGCTGGATCGCGATCTTGGGTCCATCATCAAAAAAACCGAAGTTCCAAATCTCTTCTTTACCACATCTACGATTGACCTGACCGGCGCTGAAATAGAGCTTGTTAACCTGTCGGAGCGCGAATTCCGCCTGAAAAAGAGCCTGCGCAGCATACGGGACCAGTTTGACTATATTTTTATTGATTGTCCACCCTCGCTGGGCTTGCTCACAATCAATGCCCTGACAGCCGCAGACTCAGTTCTCATACCGCTGCAATGCGAATACTATGCCCTGGAAGGGCTGAGCCAGCTCTTAAAAACAATAAAGCTCGTCAAGGGAGGACTTAACCCGGACCTTGTGCTGGAAGGAATTGTGCTCACCATGTTTGATGTGCGCAACAAGCTGTCCCACCAAGTCGCCGCTGAAATCATGCAGCATTTCCCGGACAAGGTTTTCAAGGCGATTATTCCGCGCAATGTTCGGCTGGCGGAATGCCCCAGCCACAGGAAGCCGGTATTTTTCTATGACCGTGCCTCCATCGGAGCACAGCGCTATTTAGAGCTTGCCCAGCAACTGCTCGGGCTTGAACCCGGATCAGTGCCCGGCGAAGGGAGAGCGACAGCATGACAAAAAAAGGACTTGGCCGGGGCATCGGGGCCTTGATTCCGATTGCCGATGAAAACCCCGTCAATGAAAACAAAGCATACCCTCCAAGGGTTTCGATCTCGGAAATCACAACAAACCCGCATCAGCCACGCAAGCACTTCAATGAAGATGACCTGCAGGAGCTGGCAGCTTCCATAAAAGAAAAAGGCGTGTTGCAGCCGCTTCTGGTCTGCCGGATTGACGGCGGCGGCTATGAGCTTATCGCCGGGGAGCGCCGACTTCGGGCGGCAATGAAGGCCGGACTTGATACGGTCCCGGTTGTGGTTAAGGATGTTGATAACCGCGAACGACAGGAAATCGCTCTTATTGAAAACATCCAACGCGAAGATCTCAATGCACTTGAAGAGGCCGAGGCCTACCAAGGCCTCATTAAACAGTTCAAGTATACCCAGGAAGAAGTAGCTCAAAAGGTGGGCAAAAGCCGCAGTGCTGTAACCAATGCGCTTAGACTATTAAAGCTCGATGCTGCGATTAAACGCGACCTTGTGCAGGGTGCCATAAGCATGGGCCATGCACGCGCCTACCTTGCCCTGGAAGCGGGCTCACAACAAAAAAAGGTGCACAGCGCGGTAATTAAAAAGGGCCTGTCTGTTCGACAAACAGAAAACTACATAAAAAAACTAAAACTAGGCAAAATAGATATAAAAACACCATCGAAGGCATCACGCGGGAATACAAAAGAATTTGAACACCTGCTTGAAGACCTGCGCAAGCGTTTTGCTACAAAAATTCGCATTGAAGGCAAGGCCGATAAAGGCCGGGTGGTATTAGAGTTTTTTTCACGCGACGATTTCGAGCGCATTTACGATTTATTACGAGGGTAGCTGCATGAGCGACACAGGCACAAAACCAGGTTCCGAAAAAACATATACCGCTGAAAACATCAAAGTGCTTGAAGGGCTGCAAGCAGTGCGCAAACGCCCGGCCATGTACATCGGGTCGACCTGCGTAAAGGGCCTGCACCACTTAGTGTATGAAGTTGTTGACAACTCTATTGATGAAGCCATGGCTGGTCATTGTGACCGCATAGAGGTCACCATTCACCTGGACAATACGGTTTCTGTGGTTGATAACGGTCGCGGGATTCCGATTGACATGCATCCCACCGAAAAAAAACCCGCTGCCGAAGTCGTCATGACCACCCTGCATGCCGGCGGCAAATTCGACAACGACTCCTACAAGGTGTCAGGGGGCCTACACGGCGTTGGTGTTTCGGTTGTGAACGCGCTTTCAGAATACTTGGAGCTTGAGATCTGGCGCGATGGCCAGGTATATTTCCAAACCTATAAATGCGGAGCCCCGACAAGCCCGCTGGAGGTAACCGGCAGTACAAAAAAAACCGGAACCAAGGTAGTTTTCAAACCAGATTCAACTATTTTTGAAGATACAAATTTCAGCTTTGAGGTTCTTTCCGGCCGTCTGCGCGAAATAGCTTTTTTGAACCGGGGCCTTTCAATTCTGATTTCAGATGAACGCGCGGAGAAAAAACATGAATTCTGCTACAAAGGCGGCATTAGCTCCTTTGTTGAATACATCAACCGCAACAAACATATTATGTACCCCAAGCCCATCTATGTCTGCGGAGAAAAAGAAGGCGTTGATATTGAAATCTCCTTTCAGCATAATGACGCCTATACGGAAAACATTTTTTCATTCGCCAACAACATCAACACCCATGAAGGCGGCAGCCACCTGTCGGGCTTTAAGGGCGCTCTTACCCGCACGGTAAACAATTATGCCCAGAGCTCGAAGGCGGCCAAAAACCTGAAAGGTTCACTTGACGGTGACGACATACGCGAAGGCATGTCCTGCGTGATCAGCATAAAACTTTCTAACCCCCAGTTTGAAGGACAAACAAAAACCAAGCTGGGCAACAGCGAGGTAAAAGGTATTGTCGAAACGCTGACGAATGAAAAGCTTGCGATCTATTTTGAGGAAAATCCAAGCATCGCCAATAAAATTATCGGCAAGGCGGTTGATGCCTCCCGGGCCCGCGAGGCCGCCCGCCGCGCCAAAGATCTCACCCGGCGCAAATCCGTGCTTGACAGCGGTTTCCTACCGGGCAAACTGGCCGATTGCCAGGAGCGGGACCCTCAACACGCTGAACTGTATCTGGTTGAGGGTGATTCCGCCGGCGGCTCAGCCAAGCAGGGACGGGATCGAAAGAATCAAGCCATTTTGCCGCTGAAAGGCAAGATCCTTAATGTTGAAAAAGCGCGCTACGACAAGATGCTGCAAAACGAGGAAATTAAAACAATTATTACCGCCCTTGGAACCAGCATCGGCAAGGACGATTTTAATATTGCCAAACTTCGCTATCATAAGGTCATCATCATGACCGATGCCGACGTAGACGGCTCACATATCCGCACGCTACTGCTCACTTTTTTCTTCCGCCAGATGCCGGAGCTGATAGAGCGCGGTTACCTGTATATCGCCCAACCGCCTTTGTTCCGAATAAAAAAAGGCAAACAGAAAGCCCGCTACGTGGCCGATGAACCGGCCTTGGCCGAATACCTTCTGGACTGCGGCATTGACGCCCTGAAAGTGTCATCAAAAAAACCCAGCACTCAACTGAGCGGACAGCGATTGCTGCAAATTGCCCAGCGCGCAATGCAGTTTGAGGATATTCTTTCCAAATTGTCAAACAGGGGTCTTGATAAAAACATACTATCAGCCCTGGCGCTTGAGGGCACGATTGACAAGGATACGCTCAAAGACCAAAAACAGCTCAAGGGCCTTCTGGACTCGCTGCGTCAACACGCAAGCTTTTATTTCGAATACATTCCACCGGCCAGCGTTGAACTGGATGAAGATACCGAGCATAACTGTTACTGCCTGCGCTGCACCTCGGGCGGCAACGGAAGAGCTAAAAAAATGTCCATTAATTTTGGGCTCATGGTTTCACCCGACATGATGGCCCTGAAAAAAATTGCCGCTGTTCTGAAAGGTGCCGGGGCGCCTCCCTTTATCATTGAAGATCAAGACAAACAGATCCAGATCCCTACCCTGTCTGGAGTCTTGAACTATATTCTTGAGCGCGGACGCAAGGCTCAGGAAATACAGCGCTACAAAGGTTTGGGCGAGATGAACCCGGACCAGCTCTGGGAGACCACCATGGAGCCGGAGAACAGGCACATGCTACAGGTTAAAATCGAGGACGGTGTAGAAGCCGATGAGATCTTTACCATCCTGATGGGCGACCAGGTTGAACCGCGTCGGGATTTTATTTATGAAAACGCACTGCATGTCCAAAACTTAGACGTTTAAAAATAGAGGCACTGTAAAAAGCGAAAGCCTCTCGATTTACAGGCGAGCCAAAAAAAATGGCACGGAGTGCAACTCCAATGGAATGAAGCGTGGTTTTTCTGCGCCGCAGTGACTGAGGATGAAGCGCAAGGCAGTATCCGAACTTTTTTCGGGTTCGTCAAAAATTAACCGTATCGATTCGGATTGGATCACATGGAAACAACAACCAACCCTAGCACACAAGTCAACATTGAAGCAGAAATGCGCAAGTCCTACATGGACTATGCCATGAGCGTTATTGTCGGCCGCGCCCTGCCGGATGCCCGCGACGGACTTAAACCCGTTCACCGCCGCATTCTCTACGCCATGCACGACATGGGCCTACAACAAAACAAGACCTATAAAAAATCCGCCCGCGTGGTGGGTGATGTGATCGGTAAATATCATCCGCACGGTGACACAGCTGTCTATGACACGATTGTGCGAATGGCTCAGGATTTTTCACTGCGAAACCCGTTGGTCGACGGACAGGGCAACTTCGGATCAATGGATGGCGACTCGCCCGCGGCCATGCGTTATACCGAAGTACGCATGACCAAAATCGCATCCGAATTACTATCTGACCTTGACAAGGACACGGTTGATTTTGTACCCAACTACGATGAGACAATGCATGAACCTGCCGTGCTGCCCGCCAAGGTTCCCAACCTACTGTTGAACGGATCATCCGGCATCGCTGTCGGCATGGCCACCAACATTCCACCGCACAACCTTGCGGAACTGGTAGACGGGCTTATCGCCATTACAGATAATCCTGAAATATCAATTGATGAGCTCATTAAACTCATTCCGGGCCCGGATTTCCCGACCGGCGGGTTCATCAACGGGCGCGACGGAATAATCTCTGCATATAAGACCGGCCGCGGGATCATAAAAGTACGCGCGCGGGCCTTCATTGAAAAAAGGGGCAAAACCGAGCGTGAAAGTATTATTATTTCCGAGATGCCCTATCAGGTCAACAAGGCACGCCTGATTGAAAAAATAGCCGAGTTGGTACAGCAAAAAAAACTCGAAGGAATTTCCGACATCCGCGACGAATCTGACCGCGAAGGCGTACGGGTGGTTATCGACCTGAAAAAAGATGAAGTCTCCCGGGTGGTACTCAACAACCTCTACAAAATGACCCAAATGCAGGTTACCTTCGGCTGTATTTTCCTGTCAATCGTGCAGGGCCAGCCGCAGATTTTAAATCTCAAAAAGCTGCTTGAACATTTTCTTGAATTCCGCAAAGAGGTTATAACGCGCCGGACTCTGTTTGAGCTGAACCGGGCCGAGAAGCGGGCTCACATTTTGGAAGGACTTAAAATTGCGCTCGACAACCTTGACGCGGTCATCGCCTTAATCCGCAAATCCAGCTCGCCAGCAGAGGCAAAAACACAACTCATAGAGCGCTTTGAACTCTCCGATACCCAGGCCCAGGCTATTCTGGAGATGCGCCTGCAGCGCCTGACCGCTCTTGAGCGTGATAAAATCCTGGAAGAGTACACTCACCTGCTCAAGGAAATCGAGCGCCTGAAGGGTATTCTGGCCAACGAAAAGCTGGTGCTGGATATTATTGTGCAGGAACTGCGCGAAGCAAAAGATAAATATAGCGATGTGCGCCGCACGGAAATCGTTGCTGCAGCCGAGGATATCAGCATTGAAGACACCATTGCTGATGAGGATATGGTAATCACAATTTCCAGCAGCGGCTATATCAAACGCACCCCGGTTACTACTTTCCGCACCCAAACTCGCGGCGGCAAAGGCAAAACCGGCATGACCACCAAGGAAGAAGACTTTGTCGAAGACCTGTTCATCGCCTCAACGCACGCCTACATACTGATCTTTACCGACAAGGGCAAGGTCTACTGGCTCAAAACCTATGCGGTTCCTCAGGCCGGCCCCGCCGCACGCGGCAAAGCCACGGTCAACCTAATCAATGTAGCGCCGGGCGAGAACATTTCAGCGGTGCTGCCGGTTAAATCGTTTGAAGGCACCCAGTTTGTTGTTATGGCCACCAAAAACGGCGTCATTAAAAAAACAGCTCTTGAAGCCTATAGCCGGCCGCGCGCATCAGGCATTGCCGCGATTACCATTGATCCGGATGACGCCCTGATCGGGGTGGAGATCACTGACGGAGAAAAGGACGTTTTTCTGGGGACCCAGCGCGGCATGGCGATCAGGTTCAATGAAAAAAATGTACGGGCCATGGGCCGCACATCACGTGGGGTGCGCGGTATTGCCCTCAAAAAAGAAGATAAGGTGGTCGGCATGGAAGTACTCAGGGGAGACTCAACCCTGCTGAGCATAACCGAACACGGCTATGGAAAACGCTCAAATGCCGCGGAATACCGTCGTCAGACACGCGGCGGCAAAGGCATCATTACCATTAAGGCCGATGAACGCAACGGCAATGTGGTCGGTATCAAACAGGTCGTGGAAGAAGACAACCTGATGATCATTACCAGCAGCGGCAAAATCATCCGTATCGGCGTACAGAATATTTCCGTTATCGGTAGAAACACAAAAGGCGTGCGCCTAATCAACGTTGCTAAGGATGAACGCGTCATGGGCGTAACACGACTTGTCGAGCGCCTAGGAAATGATGTGGAGCAATAAAAAGCACCTGATGCCGGCAGAGATAAACGATTCGCAGCTGCCAGGCAGAGAGACTTTCGACCATGAACGATGTGCAAGATTACAGAATCGGGGTAATCGGAGCCGGCAGCTGGGGCACGGCCCTGGCAAACATGCTTGCGGAAAAAGGCTATGCCGTAACCCTGTGGGTTTATGAGCAGGAACTCTTTGAGGTGTTACAACAGGGGCATTGTAACACCTGGTATCTGCCCGAAAGAGCCCTTGATGAACGGCTGACTTTCACCCGGGATCTGGGCCAGGCTGTTGAAGGCAAACAGGTAATCCTCTGGGCCACACCCGTAAAGGTCTTCCGTGAACTATTCGCCCGCGCCCTTCCAGACATTAAGTCCGAAACCATTCATGCCAGTGCCTCCAAGGGAATTGAAATCCAAAGCCTTAAAACGGTTTCACAGATAGCGCAGGAGCTCATGCCCGGAAGCGCGCAGGACCAATTTGCGGTGGTATCCGGACCCAGTTTTGCAAAAGAGGTTGGCTTAAAAATGCCCTCGGCCGTGGTAAGCGCCTGCCGCAACGAAGAAACAGCCAACACAATTCAAAGGGTTTTGGCAACGCCCTACTTTAGAACCTATACCAGCCGGGATGTCCTCGGCGTTGAACTGGGCGGCGCGCTTAAAAACGTAATGGCGATAGCTGCTGGAATTGTATCAGGGCTGGGCTTTGGTGCAAATACCCGCGCAGCACTTATCACACGCGGACTTGCTGAAATCATACGACTGGGGAAAAGCCTAGGGGCTGATCCGCAGACCTTCAGCGGACTTTCCGGCATCGGAGACCTGCTGCTAACCTGCACCAGTACCCTAAGCCGCAACTACACGGTCGGCACTGAACTCGGCCAGGGCAAACACCTTGAAGACATTCTGTCCCACATGAAAATGATTGCCGAGGGCGTTTACACCGCCAGATCCGCCCATGCACTTGCCGCTGAGCGAGCGATTGAAATGCCGATCGTCCGGGAAATGTACCAAGTACTCTTTGAAAACAAACAACCCCGGCAGGCCCTGGAAGACCTTATGGGCCGCGATTTAAAGCAGGAAACACGGTAGCCGACATGCACGTCTCCGGAATTCTTTCGCGCTATATTTTCAAGGAATTGCTCGGGCCTTTTTTGCTGGCCCTGCTTGTCTTTTCTTCAGTTGCACTCATGACTAAGCTTATCGACCTGATGGACATGGTCGTTAATAAGGGCATTGCTCCCGGCCAGGTGTTGATGCTTGTTGTGTATCTCATGCCCTCCCTGCTGATTTATACTGTGCCAATGTCGGTTGTGCTGGCCGTCTTAATCGCGCTAGGCCGCTTATCGGCCGATTCCGAAATCATTGCTTTAAAGGCCTCCGGCATAAACCTCTACCAGATGATGCCGCCCTTTGTTGTTTTGTGTTTGACGGGCTTTGTTCTTACCGCTTTTTGCACCCTCTCCCTGGAATCCCTGGGGCGACGCACCTTTCGCAGTCACGCCCGAAATTTCAGCGCAGAGCACATTGCCGCCAGCCTTGAAGGTGGCGTATTTAACGATTCCATAAAGGGCCTGATTATTTACGTTCAAAAATTCGACCAGGACACCCTCCAGGTCAAAAATATCATGATTTCCGACCGGCGCGACTCCTCCCAACCAGTTATCATTGTTGCAAAAAACGGTATTATTCTTTCCGATCAGAACAATCTGCGGCTTTTATTCAAACTATATGATGGTAGCATCCACCGGAGTAATACTGAACAAAAATACGAATATGCCGTATTTAAAACCTATCAAATGCTGCTGCCCCTCCCGGGCGCGGACAAGGACAACAGCAAACCGACCAAACACAGGGAACTGGGCCTGCAAAAACTGTTTGAGCAAATGTACACGCTCAAAAAGCAGGGCCTTGACTACAACCGTGAAATAATTGAAATCAATAAGCGTTTTGCCCTGCCGTTTTCCTGCTTAATTTTCGGCCTGCTCGGGATGTCTCTCGGGGTTTTCTTGCGGCGCGGCGGTCGGGCTAGCGGCTTTATGTTAAGTCTGTTCATCGTCGTGCTGTATTTTCTTCTAATGAATCTGGCAGAGGAATTCTGCAAGGAAGGCAGCTTGACTCCCGCAATCGGCATGTGGATGCCCAATGGCTTGATGGGTGCTCTAGCCGTATATCTGTTCTATAAATCCATCAAAGAAAAACCGTTCCCGTTCAGCATAGTGTATGCAAAAAAAATAGCGCCGCTTCTTGGTCTGGCGGTCGAGCAACTTATAAAAATCGCCAACCGTAGAAAAAATTAAAACCGTTCCCGGCTACGGCTTTTTACCTCCGGCGAAAAACGGTTCCCACAAACCCGCTCAAAAGAGTCTGGGTAAACATAAAGTTTCACGAGAAGGAAACCGCAATCGTGTTGATCTTAACCCGCTATTTTTTGCGAGAATTTTTACGGGTGTTTATTCTCTGCCTTGCAACTTTTGTTGCGGTGTATCTTATTGGTGACCTGTTTAGTCGAATCGAAGACATCCTTACCCGGGGGGTGAGCTTCGGGCTTGTCCTGCAATATTTTATATGCGGCCTGCCGCGCATCATACACCAGCTGTGCCCACTTGCAGTCCTGCTGTCAACATTTATCACCATCGGTCTTTTTGTGCGCAATCAGGAAATAACCGCGCTCAAAGCACATGGAATCAGCCTCTACCGGGTTTTAAATGTTTTTATTTTAATTTCAGCCGGCATCTTCGTGATTTCACTCATGATGCAGCAATATCTCATACCAAGAAGCACGGCCCGCTTTAGACAAATCAAAATGGAACACATCCAAGGGAAACCACGCTCAAGGGTAATAAATACCACTTCATTCTGGTATCGGGCGCAGGACGGGGTTTATAATATAGAATTTTTTGACCCAGAGCAAAACACCCTGGACACGGTCAGCATTATGTACCTGGATGATGCTTTTCGGACCCGGAAAGCAATTTACGCAAAAACGGGTCAGTGGAATGGAAAAACTTGGGATTTACAAAATGGCTTTGAGCGCCAGTTTCAGCCCGACGGCAGCCAGACTGCAACGACCTTTAAACAGAAATCTATTTCACTGCATGCCTCGCCGGAAGACTTTCATGTCTCCCGCAAAACAGGTGATGAGTTAAGTTTTACAGAACTGTGGAGCCTGTTAAAACAAATTCGTACAAGCGGTTACCCCTCAACCTCATATGCGGTTGACCTACATGCGAAAGTTTCCTATTCCTTTATCAATATTATTATGGCAATTCTTGGAATTCCATTTGCGCTCATGATTGGTCGCAGCGGCGGTCTGGCACTCGGAATCGCGGTTAGCACCTGTCTCGGCCTTACCTACTGGGTTTTCTTTTCCTTCTGCATTTCTCTAGGCAAGGGGGGGGTGCTGAATCCATTCATTGCGGCCTGGATTGCAAACATTATCTTTGGAATGCTGGGAATATACCTGTTTTTGCGGGTACGGCAGTAAGCGGCCAAGAACGCCATTTTAAAAACCTGTGGCCTTGTTCCCGTCGCCATATATAGGAGTGCTATTACTGCACCATCACCTGCAGTGTTTGCCCGGGAAAAATGGTACAAGTTGAGGTAAGATTGTTAATTTTCATAAACTCGGCGAGGCTCATTTTATACCGTTCGGCAATAAGATACGGCGAATCACCGCTGCGGACCCTATAATTGGTTGTTGTTATTTTCTTATCCTGTGTTTGTGCTCGCGGAATGCGCAAAACCTGACCAATAGATAAACGCGTTGACGTAAGATTATTAACAGAGCGAATAGTTTTGGTTGTCGTATTGGCCCTGCGGGCTATCAACCAGAGAGAATCGCCTTTTTGAACCGAATAATCCCGAAGACCGTCCTGCAAGCTTTTTGATGTTACTGTCTTTCGTGCAGGGGCAGAATACATGCGGTATCGTGAGGGAATTCTCAGTCGCATGCCGACGCGAAGCTTATGCGCACTACGTAAATTATTTTCCACCTTGATTGCAGAAACAGACGAACGGTACCTGACGGCAATACCAGACAAGGTGTCCCCTGAACGCACCCGATGTCTAACCATTCGCTTCACCGGAGCGGCATACACCGGTATGTCGTTAAGCTTTGCTAAGAACACTTCAACCGTACCAACCGGCACCTTCAGACCATAGGGCTCCGCCGGAGTCACATCCTCTCGCAGTTCCGGGTTGAGCAGTCGTAACTCGCTAGGACTGTACCCTATGTTGGCTGCGATTGTTTTCAGCTGCAGCTGTCGGTTAATAGTAACTCGCTCATAGGCTTCGAACTCTTCAACCGGGGGAAGCTCAAAGCCATATTTTGCCGGATCATTTAGAATGTGCAGCACCGCCAGAAAACGCGGAACATATGCGGCGGTCTCCCGGGGCAGCCGCATATACAGATCCCAAAAATCATCAAGATATTGAATTTTTTGGGTGCTGATGATGCGCAGCACCCGACCTTCTCCGCAGTTATAGGCGGCCAGAGCTGTGGTCCAGTCTCCGAAAAGGCCATGCAGTCTTTTTAAATATGCAATTGCAGCCTGGGTTGATTTTTCCGGATCCATGCGCTCATCTATCCAGGTGTTGCGCTGCAAACCAAACCTATATCCGGTTGAGGGAATAAACTGCCACATGCCCAGAGCGCGGGCGGGAGAAAGCGCCCGCACCTTAAATCCGCTTTCAATCAAGGGAAGCCAGGACAGCTCTGGCGGCAGCCCTTCGGCCTGCAATGCGGCCAGGATAGCGGGCCGAAAACGACCGGATCGAACATAGGCATTGATAAAAAACTTTTTTTCCCCGCTCTGAAACCTTTTGATCTGACGCTCTACATACTCATTCATAACCAACGGGATTGCATGGTCTCCATTAACAACCCTCACCCGCGAAGCATACACCTCAACAATCCGACGGGCAATTGTAATGCGCAAATCTTCTTTTTGTTGATAAATATCGGACTCGCCACCTGCTTCAATTTCCAAAATCAAGGCATAAGACTTATCTAAAGCCTCAATTGCACTGCCAAGCTCGCCCTGTTCCCAAAATTCATTTGATGCCTGATAAAAACCCATAGCTGAATCAATCCTGCCTTGCTCCGCCTGGTCGTCAAACACGCCCACTGAACCGTTACACTGTGGCGGATTCACCAACACCCGCTCTCCGGAAGATTTAAAAGAACAGGCTGAAAACAGAAATAAAACCAGGGCCAGAAAAAAACCCCCGGGGGAGAAACTATTCTGAGAAAAATTCATTCGGCAAATCCTATCTATGAAAAAATTCTTGGCAGCGGAATTAACCGCTTGCACGCAGGTAGCGTCTCTCGTATGTATTTTAGTGTCCCCAAAAACCTAAAGACGCAGGGTTGCAACCATACGAAGAGGGTTTTGCAACAACGCCAAAGCCGAAAGGATATCCGGGGCGACAATATCAGCGCTGTGAACTGCTGCTGCCGCTGCGCATTCCTGCTGCACAACCACAATTCCCACGGCCGCGCACTCAAGCATCAAACAGTCATTGCACCCATTTCCAATACAAATACAGTGTTCTGCACCTAAAACCTCAACATAGTTTTTTTTATGTTTATCTTGTGATCCTGCAGGCACAATAGAAAGCGTCAAAGGAAGGCCCTGCAGCTCAAGCGCTGAACGCCCAAAGGTATCAGCGGTAAGGACATGTACGGTGAGCTGGTCCGACAACCCCTTTAAAACCGGCTCAACACCCGGCAACAGGGTTCCATCAAGCGCAAGCGTTCCATTATAGTCAAGCACAAGGTGTTCCACCTCGCAACGGAGTCTTCCGGGTATATCAAAACATAGCATGGGTGCCGGTTGCTCTCTTTTGTTTCGGTTTGCAGGTTTTTCTAAAAATTTTCTTCTTCAGGCCAAACAAGTCAATCTAAAAACTTCCCTGAAAAGGCTATCCGTATTTTACAGGGGTTTATGCTTTTTTATCAAGAACTGCATTCCATTCTGCAACACGCTCAGCAGTATCCTGTAAAAGACTTTCTGTGTCTCCCTCAATTGTAATCTCAACAATACTGTCGCCCTGCTGTATGCTGTTAACAATTGCAATATCTGCATCTGAGGTAACCTTGCCAAACACGGTATGCTTGCCGTCAAGCCATTCCGTTGGGACATGGGTTATGAAAAACTGGCTTCCATTTGTTCCCGGACCGGCATTAGCCATAGACAAAACGCCAGGACTGTCATGTTTGAGAGCAGGCACGCACTCATCTTCAAAACGATATCCGGGCCCACCGCTACCTGTTCCCTCCGGGCATCCGCCCTGAACCATAAAGTCCGCAATAACACGATGAAAATTAAGCCCGTTATAATACCCTCGCTTACTTAGATTAACAAAATTTGCTACAGTTATTGGTGCCTGTTCTGCAAAAAGACAAAGTTGTATGGTTCCCTTATTTGTTTGCATCTGCGCCTTAATTTTTGTTGTCATTTTTTTTCTCCTTAAAAAATTATTTTTGCGTGAGTTCTTCCAGCGGTTTTTTGCATCTGCGGCATATCTCGTTTTCCGCATTGTTTTTTTTGAAACAATTCGGACAGATTCGAATTGTTTTTTCAATTTTATTCTTAATGCCGCTTGCAAAAACAGCAATGCCAATACATGCAATCATAACACCAGCTGTTTTCACAAAAAAAACCTGTAAAGAACCTGGTTCAAACCAGAGATTGGTCCTTGTCAGCAAAACACCTACCAGACCAATTATAATTCCAAACAGTTTTTTTTTGTTAAACATTTTTTTCTATCTTCATATGCTTTTGCGCACAGTAAAAGACCCCGCATGAGGTCTTCGTGCCGGGCCTTTTTAATGTACATATTTCCGCAGAGAGCTAATTAGTAAATTGCGGAATCATAGTAATATAACACGCGGCAATTATTGCTGAAGTAATAACACCAGCGATTGAGGGTCCCATCGCATAGGGCATTATAAAGGCCTGCGGATTTACTTCCTGTGCGCATTTATGAACAACCTTTGCTGTTGTCGGAATACAGGAAACTCCGGCGATGCCAAGCAACGGATTTATCCTGCCACCGCTTACCTTGTAGGCTATTAAGCCTCCAGCAATACCTCCCAGCCCGGATAAAAACAGAGCAATAAAACCAAGAACTATCAACTTAAATAATATGGGGTCAACCATGATATCTGCACTCAAAAGACAGCCAAGCGTAAACCCCAAAAAAAGCGTTGCGCCGCTTAAGCAAACATCATCGGTAAATTTAATAAATCTGGTTATTTTTGATTCCCGGATAATAACCCCAAGAAAAAAGCTTGCAAAAAGAGGGGATGCAACCGGGAAAAGCAAACAAAGAATTGACCCGGTTACAATACTAAAAGCTATTTTTTCTCCCGACGAGACTTGTGTAACCTTAAAATCAGTCATCGGTACACCACGTAGGCGTCTTGGTATCAACAATTTAATCATAAAGGGATAACCAGCATAAATAATGCTGAGATAAATATAGGCAACGATTGCAATGGGAACGAAAAGATGTCTTGCCAACTGTAAAGAAGCAAAAAGAACCATTGGTCCATCTGCTCCGCCAATGATAGATACCGCCGCCGCTTCAGCTGCGGTTAAGCCGAACATCAAAGCGATGGGAAACGTTAATATTGATCCAAGCTCTGCCGGAATAGCCAAAAGCAGGCTCATTTTAGGATTTGCAATAAAAAAATCAAGTTCGGTAATAGAGCCTATGCCTATAAAAACAATACAGGCTATTAAACCATTTGAAAAGGTAAGCGCATATATAGGCTGAAGAAAATAAATCTGAAACGCATCTATATGCTGGGCTGGTGTTTCAACAAGAGCATTTAAAAACATGGTTCCAAATTCACCAGTATGAGGCATAATTAAAATTCCGGCATTAACCATTGATATCCCAACACCCATGGGAATCATTAAAAGCGGATCAAGAATATGTTTATATCCGAGATAACAAAGAAACATTCCCAGCAATATTAATATAATCCTGGCAATGGCCATTTTTGGTTCCATCAAAATAAAAGATTCTATGCCGGGGAAAATACTTATAAATTCTTTCAACAAGCCTTGCATTTTTTCACTTCTTTCTATTTATTTTAAATTATCTTTTTCTTCCACCGGTACATTTTTTTATCAAATTTACAACACCTAAAACCAACAGGGTTATAAAGGTGGCAATAATATAAATGTTAAGCGCAAATTTTAGGGCCAGCCAGAATTTCATAATAACCTAATCCTTTTTTATGAAATAATTATTAAAGCCTGTTCTTTTTTAACCGTTTCTCCTTTGGAAACAGGAATATCTTCAACAATTCCTTCAAGAGATGATTTTATTTCTTGTTCCATTTTCATGGCTTCAAGAATAAGAACACTTTCACCGACCTTTACCTGTTGGCCTTTTTTAACATTTATGCTTATTATTTTTCCGGGCATGGGGGAAACAATTGCATTACCCGCAGCCGGTGCAACAGGTACGGATGTAGCCATTGGTGTAGAAGATCGAGAAACCGGGGTGGATACTGGAACCCCCCCAAGCTCTTCTACTTCTGCAATAAAGGATTTTCCTTCAATATTTATTTTAAATTTGCGGATTGTCATAAAAACTCCTCTCTAAATTTCTTTTTATTTATTATATTCTTTCTCTTCTTTGCATATTATAATTTCTTCCTGCTATTTTCCATGCTGATTTTTGATTTTCTTTGTTTTTTTCTTTTTCTAAAAAAATATTTCTAATTTTATATTTTTTTCTGTCCATTATCGAGGCTATCGCTGCAATAATTATATGTTTTTCATAAATTCCCTTTTTTTCACCTTCTTTATTTTTTTCAACCTCTTTATTTTTTTCTATTTCATTTTTTAAAAGATCTTTTTTAAACTTAAAATAACTATAAATTAAAAACAAAAATATAAATAAAGCTAAAAAAATTGTTATTTTTTCCATTTTTTTCCCTTTTAGTCCATTTTCATTGGCATTATAATATATTTAATATTGTTGTCTTTTTGTTTTTTAACAACTATTGGTTTGTTTTCTTCCTCAAAAAACTCTATTAAAAAATCTTCTTCAATTACATTTATAATATCAACAAGATATGAACCATTAATACAAAAATTTATTTCCTTTTTTACGGGATCTTTTAGGGTAATATCTTCATGTGCGCTTCCAAAATCACTATCCTCTGTATAAAGCGAAAGATTATTCCCCAAAAATTTGAAATAAACAGGCCTATTATTTTCGTTTGCAATAACACACATTATTTTTAAAGCATCTCTTGTTTTATTTTTTTCTAAATTTATTATTTGTTTATTATACCCTTCTCCAGGAATAATTACTTTATAGTTAGGGAATTTTTTTTCTATTAGCCTTATAAATAAATCTATATTTCCTATTTTTAAAATAAAAATATTTTTTTTGATTATAATATTAATATTTTTTTCTTCTTTATTTTCTAAAAGAATCTTGTTTATTTCGTTTATTCCTTTTACGGGAATGGTTATACCTTCTTTAATATTAAATTTTCCAACATTTCCATCAATAATTGAAAGACGATATCCGTCTGTTGTAACCATTCTCACTTTTCCTTCTTCCAGAGACTCTATAAAAGCACCACAAATATTAGGTTTAGAATCATCCCTGGATATTGAAAATGAGGAAGAATTAAGCAATGATAAAAATAAATTCTTATCCCATTTTATATATTCTTCTTTTTTTTCCTCAATAAAATCAGGAAAATCTTCTGGGGGCAGCCCAATCATTTCAACTAAAACTTTTCCAGAACTAATAGTTATATGAAAATTTTCTTTTTCTTCTAAAACTACTTCCTTATCTGGAAGTTGTTTTACTATTTCAAATAATTTTTTAGCATTTACAGATATTTGACCTTCTTTTTCTATATTTATTTTTTTACTCGTTGTTTTAATTGCTATTTGTAGGTTTGTTGCTGACACAGTTATTTTTTTATCAAATACTTTTATTAAAGCATTTGATGTAATTGGTTTTATACTGTTTTTTTCTACTATTCCTTGAACACGAGAAAGAGTTGTCAAAAGAACATTTTTTTGAATTTTAACTTTCATAAGACACCTTTATTTTTAAAGTATATGTTTTAAAAATAATAATAATAATATAGGGACTTAAATTCTGTTGATAAGGCAGATAACTGTTTAAAATAGTTATAAAAAATAGTGTTGAAAGCCTGTTTAAATAATTATTAAAAAGGGTTTTTTATTGTTTAAAGAAATAAAATTTTTTTTTTTATAGTTTTTTAAGTATGGTATCAACAGAATTTTTTACAGGTTTATCTTCTTTATAAAGATTTTCTATTTTTTTGATAGAGTGTATTACTGTTGAATGATCCCGACCCCCAAAGAGGTCTCCTATTTCTGGAAAAGAAAGGGATGTTGTTTTTCTAATAATATACATTGCAATTTGGCGGGGTAATACAATAGAGTTATTTTTTTTCTTACCTTTTATCTCTGATACTTTTATATTAAAATATTTTGAAACTAATTTTTGAATTTCATCCGGGGACGGTTCTTTGTTTGCTACTTTTATAAAGTCTTTTAAAACTTCATGTGTAAAATCAAGGGTTATAGTGCATTTATAAAAAGATGCACAGGCTTCAAGCCGGTTTAACAGGCTCTCTAATTCACGTATATTAGATTTTACACTATTTGCAAGAAGAAAAGCAACCTCATTTGAAAGAGGAATTTTTCTAGAAAGAGCTTTCTTTTTTAAAATTGCAACTTTGGTTTCAGTGTCAGGAGGTTGTATGTCAGCTATGAGTCCCCATTGAAAACGAGAGATAAGCCTTTCTTCCAAGTCGTCGATATCCTGGGGTTTTTTATCGCTTGATAAAATAATTTGTTTTTTTATTTCAAAAAGAGAATTGAAGGTGTGAAAGAATTCTTCCTGTGTCCGTTCCTTGCCGGCAATAAATTGTATATCATCAATTAATAAAACATCAATATTTCTATATTTTTTTCGGAAAAGGGGCATTTTTTCATAACGAATAGAATTGATCATTTCGTTGGTAAATGCCTCTGCCGTAACATAGCCAATATTTAAAAGAGGATTTTTTTTTAAACAACGCTGAACAAGGGCTTTCATTAAATGTGTTTTTCCAAGCCCCACCCCTCCATATAAAAAAAGAGGGTTATAGGTTCTGCCGGGGTTATCCGCAACCGCAAGACAGGCGGCGTGCGCAAACTCGTTTCCCGAGCCAACAACAAAATTTTCAAAACTATAAAGATCATAAATTTTTTCTTGTTTTTTTTCTTCTTTTACCGCTACTTTTGTTTTTTCTTTTGGTTTATTTAATTTAAAGGCATCTATTTCAAAAAAAACATCTTTTTTCTCGCCAGTTGTTTCAAAATATGCGTCAATAATAACGGTTTTATAATTACTATTAAGCCAGTCTGCAGTAAAAGAGTTTGGAACTGCTATTTTCAGAGAGGTTTCATTTTTTTCCAATAGCCGCAAGGGCTTAAACCAGGTATCATAAATATGTACAGAGGTTTTTTCTTTTATTTTATTAAGGACTTGGTCCCAAAAGGCATCCACAAAAAACTCCAATTATTTAAATTTTCTCATACCAATATTGAGAAGCAAGCCAACGCCGATAAAGTTGGTTATCATGGCCGAACCACCATAGCTAAAGAAGGGGAAGGGAACTCCTACCACCGGAAACAGCCCAAGAGTCATAAAAACATTAATTATGACCTGCCAGAAAATATAGAGTGTTATACCAACCGCGAGATATGCTCCAGATGAATTTTTACACGTGTAGGCTATTCTAAGCCCACGATAAATAATAATAAATACTATAAGAAGCAGAAAAAAACAACCAATAAATCCCCACTCTTCAGCCCATACCGAAAAAACAAAATCCGTATGTTGCTCTGGTAAAAAACGAAGATGACTTTGCGTTCCCTTCATGAAGCCCTTACCCAGCAAACCACCAGAACCGATAGCTATTTTTGATTGAATAAGTTGATAGCCTGCATTTAAAGGATCAAGCTCTGGAGTTATAAAAAATTTAATTCGTTGTTTTTGGTAATCTTTTAAGAAAAACCAGAGACAAGGAAATGAAACAAAAACAACCGAAACAAAAAGAAAAAGTGTTTTTCTATGAATATTTATAAAAAACGAAACGGAAAAGAAGATAATTACCACCATACCCGCTGTTCCGAGGTCCGGTTGAATATAAATGGGGAGGATGGTGAGAAACAAAAAAACAAAAGGTACGAGCATGTCTTTAAGAGTATTGGTTTTTTGATTCATATTTTCAGAAAAAAAGCGAGCAAGAATAAGTATAAAGGTTAATTTTGCAAGCTCTGATGGCTGCAGGTTAAATCCGGCAATACTTAGCCAACGCTGAGAACCATATTTTGAAGTTCCAAACAAACAAACAAAAATAAGAAGCAACAGGGATATACTATGAAGAAAATAAGAAGATTTTAATATTTTAATATAATTTATATTAATAGTAATGAGTAAAAATAAAAAACCTAAAAAGACCCACTGAATTTGTTTAAAGAAATAAATCTGATTGGAAGCGGAAGTAAAAGAACAAATGCTTTTTAAATTAAGCCACCCCAAGGCGCATAATAATAAAACAGCAAATAATAATAAAAAGTCAAAATTCAAAAAAAGACGGCGGTCAATTAACACTGTTTACATTCCCCTGTTTTTTTTATAATCATAATACGCCTTTAGAACCTCACGCGCCACAGGAGCGGCATTTCTTCCTCCGCTTCCACCATGTTCGAGAAAAACACATACTACAATTTCTGCCGCAGCAACAGGAGAAAAAGCAACAAACCAGGCATGGTTTTCCAGATGCCGTGGAACAGGGTTTCCTTTTTTGGGCTTTCTTTTTAGGCTGACAACCTGCGCTGTTCCTGTTTTCCCGGCAACTAACATTCCTGGTACCCGTGCATTATAGCCGGTTCCATGGGGATCGTTAACGACGCCGCAAAGAGCCTCTTTCAAAAAACGAAAAGTTGCATCTGAAAGCTTATATTTTTTTAATATTTTTCCGCTTTCGTCATTTGTCGGCCGCAGGAGTCGGGGCTGGAAAATGGTGCCATTTTGAGTTATACCGCTATAGATTGCAGCCATCTGTATAGGGGTTGCCTGCAGGAAGCCTTGTCCAATACAGAAATTCAGGGTGTCGCCCTTCTGCCAGGAAGCCCCCCGCTTTTTTCGCAGCCATTCCGGAGAAGGTAGAAGCCCGGATTTTTCTCCCTCAAGATCAATGTCGGTTGCAGTGCCAAATCCGAGTATCTCAGCATAGTTCACAATAGTCTTAATACCGACCTTTAAGGCAAGGTTATAAAAATAGGTGTCACAAGAGTACACCAGCGCTTCTCGCATGGCTACATTCCCGTGGCCTTCTTTTTTCCAGCAATGAAAGCGGCGGTTTCCCAAAACATAAAAACCGGGACAAAAAAAAGTGTAATCCGGCGAGATTTTTTTTTCTTCTAATGCTGCTATAAGGGTAACAATTTTAAAAATTGATCCGGGTGGCTGCTGGCCCTGGATTGCACGGTTTAAAAGCGGATTATATGGATGTGACGTAAAAGAGTGCCAGTCCGCAAGGTTTATTCCGCGCGAAAAAAGATTGGAATCAAAACAGGGTGCACTGGCGAGCGCCAGAACGTTTCCATTGCGGGGATCCATCGCAACAACAGCCCCTGTTTTCCCCTGCAGCATTTGGTCTGCGGCCCTCTGAACTTCGGGAATCAGGGTTGTAAAAAGTGTTTTGCCGCGCTTAGGCTCAATTTTAGCAAGAATTTTTTTCCTTTTTCCGAAGGCGTCAACTTCGGTTTGCAAAAAGCCATTGGTGCCGCGCAACCGCTCTTCGGCCAATTTTTCAAGTCCGTATTTGCCCAACAGTTCTCCGCGGTGATACGGCCGGGGCGCTTTGCGGCGAAGATCCCGGGGCTCTGCTTCTCCTAAAAAACCGAACACGTGCGGGGCATTTGCATGACTGAGATAGCGTCTTCTGGGCACCACATCAATTGATATTCCGGGCAGATCATTTTTTCTTGACAGCACCGTGCTCATCTCGTTCCAGGCCAGGTCTTTTTTCAGGGGAATCGGTTCAAAGCTGGGACGCCTGCTTCGGCTGCGCACCTGGTTTTTAAGCGCCTCTTTATTAATGTTGAGCAGGGTGGACACCTCGCTCAGTAGTATGTCGATATTGACCGTATCCTGGGGTATAAGCATTAAATCAAAAGAGGGAATATTATCGACAAGTGTTTGGTTGTCACTGGAGAGAATATATCCCCTGGGGGCCGGCAGTGTGGTTTGGCGGATTCGATTGTTGGCTGAAAGTTCTGCGTATCGGGATCCCTTGATAATTTGGAAATAGCACAATCGCAAAAAAATGAGGGAGAAAAAAATTACGACAATAATAGCCGCAATTTTAATTTTACGGATAAGGACCTTGTCCTGTTTTGTTTCTTTGAATTCAAGCGCCATGAGACTTTTTAGTTGCGAATACTTTGCCCGGTGTAAGATTGTGGTTAAGAGCGTTTTGTATTAACGGAAACACAAGCGGAAATACAATGATGGTAAACAGGGTTTCATAGAGAATAGTTTTGAGCAGGTTGTTATAGTGATACTCATAAACAAAACATAGGAAGAAGTAGAGCGCTATATATTTTACGATCAAGCACAGCAGTAACAGGCCGAACAGTTCAATCCGGGTATTAAAGTTGTAAAAACGACGTAGCAGAGAAATGATCCCGAAAATTAATAAATAGGTTGAAATAAAAAGCCCGACAGGAGACCCGGAAACAGTGTCAAAAGTATAACCGATGATAAAAATAATGCAGGCGCAATGCACAGCGGATAGTGTGACAGCTGCGTTGAGAACAAGAAACAGTAACAGGTCGGGGCGTATTCCATGGTTGCCCAGTGGCAACATGGGATTGGTTTGAACAAAGAGCAGGCAGAAGGCTATGCCGACATAGAGGCTGTAGGTTTTTACCATGGTATCGGTTTCTGCGAGACTGGTTTTGAATAAGGCCCCGGAGGTCCCTGTGTTGATGTTGCTCCGGGTTTCCGTCATGCCCCCTTACTCGCGTGTGAGGGGACTTTGTTTTTTTTCGACGGCTGCAGTAGCCTGATTTGTTAGCACGATTAAAACCTCATTTAATTTTGAAAAATCCACTGCCGGTATAACGGCAATGTTCTTAAAAAAACCATCTGGAGTGTTGTTGGTTTCAGCAACACTCCCAATAAGGATGCCGTGCGGGAAAATAGCATTTAATCCGGACGAGATTATTTCATCGTCCTTTTGAATGTCTTCACTTTTAACAACATAGTTCACCGAGCAGGCGTTTTCAGCCAGGCCCTCGAGAATGCCGCGAACCCGGGAACGCTTTGCAAGAATATCGATGGCACTGTTTTGGTCGGTAATGAGTAAAATTTTAGAACTGTGAAGGGTTGTTTCAATGACTGTTCCGACAACCCCGAGCGGAGAAACGACACCGCTTCCACGCGTTACTCCAGCTTTGGTTCCCCTGTTTACAAGAATGGTTTTAAACCAGCTAGAGGGGTCCCGGCCGATGATTTCGGCAGGCAGCATGTGATATGAAAACTGCTGTTTAAAATTAAGCAGGGCTTTGAGGCGCTGATTTTCAAGAAAATGTTCCCGGAGTTGCTGGTTTTCCAGCAGCAGTACGCTCATTTCCTGCTGCAGACCGGTATTGCGTTTTTCGACGTCGACTAAATACACGTAACCGTTCCAAAGAGCACTTGTTGTGTTGAAAATCCAGGTGGTCAGGGTGAGTGGATAGGAGAAGAAACTCTGGAGGGCCTTTTCTGCCGGGAACTGTTTTTGTTTTTTATCAACACTCAGGGTAATCAGAGCAATACATAGAATTATTAAAAGGGAAAAGAAAAAAAAGCGTTTACGCTTGAGAAAAAAGTGAAACATGGTTCACATGAGCGGGCGTCAGTCAAAGGCGACGTCTTTTAGTAAATCAAGTTCATCCAGGGCCTGGCCGGAGCCGAGAACAACGGCCGTGAGCGGGCTGTCGCATACTATTATCGGTAGACCGGTTTCCTCCCGCAGGAGCACATCAAGGTTTTTTAGCAGGGCCCCACCACCGGCCAGAACAATACCGCGATCGACAATATCGGACGCAAGTTCGGGCGGCGTTCGCTCAAGGGCTGTTTTTACTCCGTCAACGATGGCTCTTATCGGTTCTTGAATAGCCTCTGTAATTTCAACCGAGCTGATTTCAATTGTTTTAGGAATACCGGTTATCATGTCGCGGCCCTTGACATCAACAGTTTTAATGTCTTCTTCGGGAAAAGCCGTACCGATGGTTATTTTTATTAATTCAGCGGTGCGTTCTCCGATCAGGAGATTATGTTTGCGTTTTATGAAGCTAACAATGGCCTCATCCATTTTATCTCCGGCCGTGCGTACGGATTGACTGTATACAATGCCGGACAGGGAGATGACTGCTACTTCGGTCGTGCCGCCGCCGATATCTACGATCATACTGCCGATCGGCTCGCTGACCGGCAGGCCCGCTCCAATCGCCGCGGCCATGGGTTCTTCAATCAGGTAAATCTCGCGAGCCCCTGCCAACTCTGCCGATTCTCTCACGGCCCGTTTTTCCACAGGAGTAATTCCGGAAGGCACAGAGACGATAATACGCGGTCTTACAAAGCTTTTGCGGGTGTGAACTATTTGAATAAAGTATTTGAGCATTGATTCGGTGACATCAAAATCTGCAATGACACCATCTCTCATCGGTCGAATTGCGGTAATATTTGCGGGTGTGCGGCCCAGCATTTTTTTTGCTTCATTGCCGACCGCCAGTATTTTTGTTCCCCTGGCATCTTTGCGTATGGCAACAACGGAGGGCTCATTTGCGACAATTCCCTTGCCCTTTACATAGACGAGCGTAGACGCTGTTCCCAGATCAATTGCAAGATCATTTGAAAGCATACCCCAGAACCGGTCGAAAAACATAGTTGTGTGCTCCTATGCATGTAGGTGTGCGCAAAAAGGTGGTGTGAAAACACTATGTTATCTTAGACCAAATACCAGACCTGCCGAAGAAGTGCAAGTAAAATTAAATATTACCGCTTGATAATTCAGTAATATTTTACTAGCATGTATCGCTCGGATATATTGAATGCAGTCCCGCCGGCTCGGCACATCAACTTCTGGTTGTTGGAGAATACATAATGTTAACGTACATGCGAAAAAACGCAGGTTCATGGATTGTCAAAGTGATCTTTGCTGTCATTATTATCGTGTTTATCTTTTTTTACGGATATGGCTCTAAACCGGGCTCCGAGGAGCGAGTGCTTGCAACCGTGGGAACCACAAAGATAACCACGGAGAACTATAGAAAAGCCTATGCCAACACGATACAGATGTATGAGCAAATGTATCAAAATCAAATCACAGAGGACATGGCCCGCGCGCTTGGGCTCAAGCAGAATCTGCTTGATCAGATGGTTGAACAGGAATTGCTTTTGCAGGAGGCAGAACGCCGCAAGCTGCTTGTTTCAAAGGAAGAGATAAAGGCCGCGGTAATGAAACAGCCCTATATGCAGGAAAACGGGGTTTTCAGCGAACGTAGATACGCGACCGTGCTTAACCGCATGAAAATGACGGCTGCGCAATATGAACAGCAGGCCGCACAGGAAATAATGCTGAAATCCATGCAGGCCATGATTGTGCAGGCAGTGAATGTTTCCGAGCAGGAGCTCTTTGAGGTTTTTCAGTTGCGCGGTGAAAAGCTTACCATTAATTATGTGGAGTTTTCTCAAAGCGATATAACCGAAGACATGAAGGTCGGCCAAGAGGAACTGCAGGCTTATTACGATCAAAACTCTGAAAAATATCGTATAAACGAAATGGCCCAGGCGCAGTACATCGTTTTTGACCCGCAAGAGCTTATCGGCCGTATGAGTGTTGAGGCAGAGGAAATTCAGGATTTATACAATGCTGATTTGGCGCGCTATGTTGAGCCTGAGCAAATTCGCGCACGTCATATACTTTTGAAGGTGGACATGGCCGCAGAGCCACAAAAAGCACAGGCTGTGCAGGTAGAAGCGCAGAAGCTGCAGGAAAAAATTAAAAATGGCGCTGATTTTGCGGCGCTTGCAAAAAAATATTCACAGGATGAGGCAACCGCCGCCGAGGGCGGTGATCTGGGGTTTTTTAAACGCGGAGCTATGGTTGGCCCGTTTGAGAAGGCCGTATTTGGTTTGCAGCCGGGCGAGGTGAGTGATGTAGTAGAAACCCCGTTTGGTTATCATATTATAAAGCTGGAGGAAAAAAAGCCTAAGCGCGTTCGGCCGCTCGAAGAGGTTAGAGATGAACTTGTTCGGGACCTGCAGCAGGAGTTGGCCGAAAGAGAAGTTCGAACGGCAGCCCGGCGTGCTTTCAACCGATTGTTTAGCAGCAGGGATCTTGAAAGCTATGCACAGGAGAATGGGCTTGCGGTGCAGAAAACAGAACTTTTTGTTTTTGGACAGGGCCCGGAGGACACGCAAAGCGAGAATGCTTTTTCTAAGCAGGCGTTTGCGCTGCAACTGGATGAACTCTCCCCGGCTTTTTCACTTAATAAAAAATACTACCTGATAAAATTGACGGAGAAAAAGCAATCGCATATTGCGAAGCTGAAAGCCGTACGCGCTACGGTGTTGACGGAGGTTCAAAGAAAAAAACGATTTGAGCACGCCCGGCAGCAAGCCGAAAATGCCCTCACCATGCTTGCCGAAAACGAATTTGACTGGGCAGTGGCTGCAAAAAAGTTCCGGCTTGAAATAAAGCAGGTTGAAGTAACCCGCACCGGCGATTTTGTTCCCGGACTCGGGCGTAACCCGGAGCTGAAGCGGGCCGCTTTTATGCTGGACGCCGGGCAGACAGCTGACCGTGTGTTTGCTACAGACAGCAGTTCAGTTCTGCTTCGTGCGCAGGTAAAAACCTTGCCGCCTAAAGACGCTTTTGAAGCAGAGAAAGAACAGTTGCGCCGGCAGCTTTTGCAGGCGAAACAACAGGAAACACTCAACCGGTACGTTCAAAAACTTAAAGATCAGTACATCGTTGATATTGATCAGAAACTTTTTGAAACGCTTTAAAATGCCAGAGTCGAATTCTCTTCAGAGACAGCAGGTCGACGCCCGAAACTCTCTTGAAGGCCAGCCCGCAATTGTTATTGAGAAAGAGGGGAACTGGTTTTATAACGGCCTCCCGATTATCAACAGGCAGATACAACTGTATTTTTGCCAGTTGCTTGAAATCGGGCCGGATGGGGGATACCTGCTCAGGAATGAACAGGAGGTCTGTCCGGTAGAGGTGCAGGATACGCCCTTTGTTATTACCTCGCTGTGGCCCTCCGATGGACCGCACGAACAGTTTTTCATAAAGCTCAATGATGACACTGTAGAACCGCTGGTTATGCAAACGCTGGTTATTAGTGCGGAGAATATTCCCTATTGCCAGGTAAAGCAGGGCCGTTTCAGGGCCCGTTTTCTACGCGCACCCTATTATCGTTTGGCTGAGTCGGTACAGCAGGAAGGTGACGAAAAATTTTTTATTGAGCTTAATGGCGAGCGCCATTATTTGTCGTTGGCATAACGGTTGGTGACTATGTTCGGCCAACGTGTTTTTATTCAACATAGTAACGGTTTTTATTTATACAGGAGCGAGAAGGAATGGAACCGGATTGCACCGCTGTTTGCGGTATTAGCCGCGCCCGCGCGCTGGAGTTGATGAAGCAGAACCTGCCGCAGGAAAACATGCAAAAACATAGTCTGGCAACCGAGGCAATTATGCGTGCGCTGGCATGCAAGCTGGGGCGCGATGAAAATTTGTGGGGAATCGCCGGTTTGCTGCATGATCTTGACTATAGCGAAACCAGGGAAAATATGTCCCGCCATGGTTTGGTAACCGAGCAGATGCTAACCGGACAGGGAGTTGCCCCGGAAATTATTCAGGCCATTAAGGCTCACAATGCCGATAATCTGGGCTTTGCCCGCAGCACGGAATTTGAGCATGCGCTGGTATGCGCCGAGTGCATAACCGGGCTTATCGTGGCGACAACCCTTGTGTATCCGGATAAAAAAATTGCCGGGGTTAGGCCCAAATCAATTATAAAGCGCATGAAGCAAAAGGAATTTGCGCGTTCGGTCAACCGCGATTATATATGCGAATGCAAGCATATCGGCATCCCATTGGAAGAGTTTGCCGTCTTGAGTCTGGATGCTATGGTACAGATTGGCCCGGAACTGGGCCTGTAATAGTTCGGGTGTGGAAGCCTGGAAGATAATAAGTAAATCCACCGGGATGTGTTGACGGGCAATGTGGATATTTTTTAAAATAGTTTTGTTTGTTGTTGCCGTTCCTGCCCTGGCTGGCTATGCTTTGGCGCTTTATGTTGAGATCCCTGCAGCGCTCAACCACTCTTCGTCTGCCCGGCTTGGTTTGGCCATGGTGCCGGTCGGTATGATTCTGTGGCTGCTGCTCGGACGCTTCTTGCGCTTTTTTCACGTATTTGAACACGAAGTTACTCACCTTGTAACTGGCCTGATTTTTTTTATTCAGCCCCGGCAGCTGGTTGCCTCCGAATCGGGCGGCCGCATGGAGATGTACGGCAATAATTTTGTCGTCAGCCTTGCGCCGTATTTTGTGCCGCTGTTTTCACTTGTTCTTATGGCACTCATGCCGCTGCTTGACAGCACGGTGAACGTGTATGCATGCGGCGTACTGGGGTTTGCAACGGGCTATCATGTCATTACCAATCTGCAGGAGTTTTCGCTGCAGCAGCCCGATATACGTAGCCACGGCCTGATTTTTTCCACGCTTATTTGCCTGTTGGGAAATGTTATTGCGCTGGGGGTTGTGGTCGGCTTTCTGCAGCGGGCCTGGCCCGGCAGTTGGGGCTATTTCAAAAGCGGGGCTCGTGAAACAGCCGCAATCATCGAATTTTTTTCTACGCAGGTGCCTCTTTGGATAACCGGTTTGCTGTGAACGCGTAATTTGGTCCGCCCATTGGTTATTCCCCCCTTTTTTCCCCTATCGCCGCAAGAATGTTTTTGCAGAAAAGGTTTTTTTGCGATACTGGGCTCTCTGCGCGTTTGGGTTCTTGCATGAAACGAACTGACATGTTAATTAGTATACCATGCGTCCGTGTAAATATTATACGATGATAGTGTTTTTGTGTGTTGTGTGCAGCATGGTGGCGGCCCGCGAGTGCCGGGCTGACCGGCTTCATGTTGTTAAGTTTTACAGCGGCGCGGCGGCAAGGCTCTCCGATGGTCGTAAAATAGTCTACAGCGGCATCAGCGTGCCGAACAAAAAGAATAAACCGTTTTTCCGTGAATGTCTGAATGCTCATCGACAGTTGGTAGGTGATGCACCCGTTATTGTTATGGTGCAGAAGGGAACCAAGGGAAAGAGCCTGAGGCGACTTCCTGTGGTGGCTTTTTGCGGCAGGCTGCTTATTAACGCCGAGCTTATCCGGCAGGGTTACGCCCTTGCCGGGCGCAGTGACGAGGATTTTCGCTACCGCGATTTTTTCCTTGAACTGCAGCGCGAGGCCTCTTCGGCGGGACGCGGGCTCTGGGCATACAAGGACACCTTTAGTGAGCCTTATTATGTCGGATCACGTTCCGGCCTTGAGTTTCATCGTCCGGATTGTCCGCGTGCAAAAGATTTGTTGTTTGAAGACCGTGTTATCCTGCGTACAAAAGACGAGGCACTTGCCGCAGGCTATATGCAGGACTGGCGTTGCTGCCCGCTTTTTAGGGCGCCGGGCAACGGTATTGCCGGAAGATAGTCTTTGTGCACGTGCTGTAATGTCTGCGCGTAATAGTATTTTTTTAAAAATCATAACCCCTCTCCAAAAAATTTTTAAATTAAGGGCACAATGATGGCAATCAATATTGATGGCGATTCGTCCCCTGTTGGCAATTTGGTGCAATCCGGTTATGAGATTAAGTCTCCCCGTAACAGCATTAAGGCGCTTATTGCGAAAGGTATGCGAGGCGGCCGCACCGTGGTCGTTAAGGATTGTGGTCATTGCTGCGCATTGGCAAATCTGCCCTATGGACGTCCATGTTTGCGCCGGGAGGCCTGCGTCTATGCCCGTGGGATTATTTGGCGTTTTGTACCGGCTCGGCCGGGGCCAGAAAGCAATTCGCAGAAAAGTAAAAAAGCATTAATCACGGGGGTATCCGGTGTTGTTGGCCGCTCTGCCCTTCTTGACAGTTTAAGGGCTTTGTTATAAGGTTAGTCGTTACTTAACAACGGGCGGTTAGCTCAGCTGGATAGAGTGTTGGCCTCCGAAGCCAAAGGTCGTGCGTTCGAATCGCATATCGCCCACCATAGTAAATAAAGGGGTTCCGAGCATTCGGGGCTCTTTTTTATTCCCGCCATAAATCAATACCCATCGCTATACCCACCACAAAGCTTAGATTTCACAAGATTAAGCCAAAAACTGACTTGCAGTCAAAAGTAATTACCCAGCGCAGCCTTGAGCGTAAAAAAGGCAGGGCCATTTATGACCCAGCCTTTTTACTTCTCGATTTCAAAAAACACTTATACCGTCAAATGTACCGTCAGATTTCAATTTTCTACATTTGGGCGGTATGCTGAGGCAGCTTAATAAGGAAAGTAAAATAGTTAGGCCTAAGCTCGCAGGGAACTCAAAATCCCCCGGTCGCAAGGCCTTGTGAGTTCGAGTCTCACCACCGGCACCATCATAAACAAAGGGCTTGTGGGTTCAATGCAACCCGCGAGCCCTTTCTGTTTTCTTTTTCTTGGAAGTTTTTACCGCTATTTTACCGCTTTTGTTTTGCCTTTAATTAAATAGACCTTCCTTGCCAGTTCAAAAGTTTGTCAGTGCGAGCATCTGTTTCAGCCCCTGGCCGCCACAGTTTTTAGCACAAAAAAAGGCAGAGCCGATGAAGACCCTGCCTGTGTTATGTCTTTTAAAGTCTGCGCTATAAAATATAAATCTCGCCAAAGCAGTCACTAAAACGAACCGGGATGGTTTAACTCATCGTTTGATTGCCCTGATTCGCTCAGCGCGTTTTTCTAATGTTAATGCTTCATTGTCACGGTTCGTGGCCCGATACATATCAGCTAAGTTTTCCAGGCTGGTGGCCACATAAGGGTGCTCCGGACCCAAAGCTTTTTCCCAGACAGCCAGTGAGCGCTTATAAAGCGGCTCGGCCTTGGCGTAGTCGCCTTGGGTATCGTAAAACCCTGCCAGATTGTTCAGGCTGATGGCCACATTAGGATGGTCCGGCCCCAGCACTTTTTCAGAGATAGCCAGTGAGCGCTTGTGGAGCGGCTCGGCCTTGGCGTAGTCACCCTGGTTAACGTAAAGCAATGCCAGATTGCTCAGGCAGGTGGCAACGGTCGGGTGATTCGGCCCCAGCGCTTTTTCCCAGATAGCCAGTGAACGCTTATAAAGCGGCTCGGCCTTGGCGTAGTCGCCCAGGGTGCGATAAAGCAATGCCAGGTTGTTCAGGCTGGCGGCCACATCGGGGTGCTCCGGACCTAAAGCTTTTTCCCTAATAGCCAGTGAGCGCTTATAAAGCGGCTCGGCCTTGGCGTAGTCGCCCAGGGTGCGATAAAGGCATGCCAAATTGTTCAGACTGATGGCCACATAAGGGTGCTCCGGACCTAAAGCTTTTTCCCTAATAGCCAGTGAACGCTTATAAAGCGGCTCGGCCTTGGCGTAGTCGCCCAGGGCATGATAAAGCCCTGCCAAATTGTTCAGACTGATGGCCACATAAGGGTGCTCCGGACCCAAAGCTTTTTCCCTAATAGCCAGTGAGCGCTTATAAAGCGGCTCGGCCTTGGCGTAGTCGCCCAGGGCATGATAAAGCCCTGCCAGATTGTTCATGCTGGAGGCCACATGGGGGTGGTCCGGAGCCAGGGCTTTTTCACTAATAGCCAGTGAGCGCTTATAAAGCGGCTCGGCCTTGGCGTAGTCGCCCAGGGTGCGATAAAGCAATGCCAGGTTGTTCAGGCTGGCGGCCACATCGGGGTGCTCCGGACCCAAAGCTTTTTCACTAATAGCCAGCGAGCGCTTGTAGAGCGGCTCGGCCTTAGCGTAGTCGCCCAGGGTGCGATAAAGCTCTGCCAGATTGTTCAGGCTGGTGGCCACATCGGGGTGCTCCGGACCGACATTTGCCTCGGCTACTTCAATGACCTGCTTGGCGACAATAATGGCACGATCATATTTACCTTGTTGGTAAAGTTCGACGACTTCCTGATTTAGGATGTCCCCTTCTTTGTCCGTTTCTTTCGCACAGCTCAGCATTATTACGGAAAGCAGAAGCAATAAGACAATGATTATGATTTTGTTCATTAACTATCTCCTTTCAGTTTATTGCGGAGGGTAGAAGGATGCGTCAACCATAGCATTTGTTTGTAATATCGGTCAAACGCAATCGGATAAGGCAGCTTTGAGCACAATCGGTACGGGGTCTCTTTTAGCTAAATACCGGGCAATAAGGCGGCAAACTAAGCCCAGAAGTAAGCCCTTTTCCCTGCCCTGTATTACAAAGTCATAACGTGCATTCTCTCGGTCAATCCAGTCCATGACTTCCTGCATGATAGCCTCCTGTAAGGTGAATGTACTAAGGTATAGTCGCAAGCCCGGCAGGTTTCTTCCCTGAAAACTCACTCCTGCCAATATATTTTGACATTGTTGCATCCGTTTTGTAGAGTACCCGTACATTCAGGGGCACTACTCTATGCAGCTGAAAAGCATCATCCCACTATTAATACTCCTCCTTCTTGCAAGCCCCTGCTTTGCATTTCAGGGCAAATGCGTTGGTGTTGCCGATGGCGATACAATCACCGTTCTGACTGTAGACAATGTACAGCATAAAATCAGACTCTACGGTATAGACTGCCCGGAGAAAAGGCAGGACTTCGGGCAGAAGGCCAAGCAGTTCACATCCGATATGGTTTTCGGCAAGGTGGTTGACGTTGAGGCCATCGACACAGATCGCTACGGTAGAACTGTCGGCATAGTGAGTATTAACGGTCAAAGCCTCAATGAAGAGCTTCTAAAGGCAGGCTATTCCTGGGTATATAATCAATACTGCAAAAAACCTTTTTGTGATCAGTGGGGTCTGCTGCAGCAACAGGCACAAGCGAACAAGAAGGGGCTGTGGGCGCATCCAAACCCCGTAGCACCGTGGGACTTCAGACGGGGTGATTCAAAGGGCCAGCAGGCCGTTATCGGACCATTGCACGGTAATACGAGCAGCAAGGTCTTTCATGCCTCATCTTGTAGGCATTATAACTGTTCAAACTGCACTGTCGTTCTTAATGATAGGGGCAAAGCCGTAGCGGCGGGATATCGGCCTTGCGGTGTATGTAAGCCATAACTTATAGGCTTTAGACTAAATACTCTAAGTGCGTTTTACGGGTCAGATCAACTAATATCAGAAACAATTAATATGGAGAATGTAATGCGCAAAACAATTTTTTTATTGGGCTTTCTGATACTATTCATATCGCCTATCGTTTCCGCTGATGATCAACTCGTCAAACTGGTCAAACAAATAAAACCTGCTGTTGTCCTTATTGAAACGTTTGACAAAAAAAACAAACCTTTGATGCAGGGTACTGGCTTTTTTGTAAACAACAAGGGTCAGCTCATCACAAACTATCATGTTATAAAAGGTGCCCACCGTGCCAGCTTCAAAACATCAACCGGCCAGGAATACCTCATCAAGGAGATCATAGCCAAAGACATAGAATCCGATCTTGTTAAACTCCAAACAAACATACCCAAAAATATTTTACGCTTTCTAAGGCTCAACTCACGGATTCCACCTGAGGGTTCAAATGTAGTGGTGGTTGGCAATCCTCTCGGCCTTGAGGCAACTGTATCAGTTGGTATTATTTCCGCAGTTCGATCCACACCGACCTTTGGCAAAATTATACAAATCACCGCGCCCATCTCGCCCGGTTCAAGCGGGAGTCCTGTAACAAACCGCAATGGTGAGGTAATAGGTGTGGCAACGCTCGTCATTACAGCAGGCCAAAGTCTTAATTTTGCAGTGCCAAGTGGCAAAATCAATGCACTTAAAGAAAATGTCCAGCCACTGACAGCCGTAGAACATAACTCAAAGGTAGACTCTACAGAAAAAGCCTCAGAGCTTTACAACAAGGGCACAAAAAGAATATGGGCAAAAGACTTTTCTGGTGGATTAAAATTTCTTGAAAAAGCGACAGAAAAGAATCCCAGGCATGAAGATGCGTGGTTTAGTGTTGGTTATTGCCTTAGTAGTCTTGGCCGCCACCAAGAAGCCCTACAAGCCTACAAGCAGCTCATAAAAATTTCGCCTAATGATGGGTCTGCATACTTTATGCTTGGCAGTACTTATGAGACCCTTGATCGCTACCAAGAGGCAATAGAAGCATGCAAACAAGCCCTGCGGATCAACCCCGTTGATTCAAGAGCGCTTCTTACGCTTGGGATGGCTTATGGTAACCTCGACCGCCACCAAGAAGCGATAAAAGCCTACAAAGAGGCAATACGAATTGATCCGGATTATACTTTCGCACATCTTTTTCTTGGCCAAGAGTATCGGCAGCTTGGCCGCCACCAAGAGGCGATAGAAGCATGCAAGCAGGTCATACGAATTAATCCAGATGATCCCGAAGGACATTTTTGGTTAGGTTATACTTATTCTTTATTAGGTAATAGGGGTGCTGCTCTCGAACAGTATAAACTTTTAAAAAAATTGGATGTTGAATCTGCAAATCGATTGTTTGATTTGATTTATGATTAATTTTGCAAATTACAACAAGAGGAGATTTGTTATGCGAAAAAAGGAACTTTGTATGAGAATGTTAACAGGCCTCTTTCTCTTCGTTTTTTGTTTTATGCCAATTAATAGTTTTGCCTGCCAGTTTGATACTGATTGCGAGGTTGGAAGCAGGTGTGAGAAGTCCCCTGGCAGCTTATACGGCATATGTGCTGGCGGTTTATCCCCGGGCAACAGTAATGACCGCGTACCGGTAGAAGATCCTCTGGATTTAGACCGCACCTATGGCAACACATGTTCTTTTGATACGGACTGTGGGGTAAGTAATAAATGTTACAAAGAGCCCGGTAATATAACAGGCGTTTGCGTTAAAGGTCGCTAACACAGCGGACCGCTTTCGTTAAACGAGATCAATTTGCGGGATAGGCTAACTGTGCTGGCGCTAATTTAAAAAGTTGCGCTATTACTGGGGGCAGGTCAATAGATGGAGTTATTGTCATCTTAGCATTATTATAAAAACAGATTTTTTAAAACATGATGTCGGTGTTAAAATGAAAAGTAGTATCATTACAGAGGGCAGGGCAACAATAGTATTTGCCAGAGGCCCTAAAAAGTTTGGTCCGTGGAATGCCAGGGAGCAAAAAATCTTAGATTATTTTATAAAGTATCTTGGAGAGCAGTATCGCGAGCTTATTAACCCAGATGATATCATGGAAGGCCTGCCTAATGGCTTGTACATGACAAAGCACTTGAGAGAAAACAGGAATAATTGCTGGTCGATTTTTGCCCCAAGGCCGGAGATTGCAGTAGGTGGTGACCGGATAGTTGCAATATCAAAAGAAACAGGAAAAGTAGTATGTGATCAAATTGTGGGGGAATAAGCAAAAATTATTTCCGGTCCTCAGGGCAGTTTTGACTGGATGAGACTCGATACAGCGACAAGGTTGGTCAAATAAGCTTAGCCACATTAACTGTCGGCGCAATCCACCCATCCATCTACAACAAAAGTCCAAGCTTCTAAACACCCACCGAGTTCCGGACTCGGAGATCGTAGATTCACTATATCATTATATTCTTCGGCTAAAGGCTGCTCAAAATTTGGCCATATTGTATTATGCAATGCCCAGAATAGTCCTGTATCTCCACCAAAAAAATTTGCTAAAGCATCACGCATTATAAGCTGCTCACAACTGGTTAGAATTTTCAGAGCATCCGCTTGTATGAAAACATCGCACTCCTCTTCAACCACATCTGAAGCATGTTTATCGGAGCTACAGGCAAGGAGATACCCAAGCTGGAAATCATCGATATTTAGGGTGTCACATGCGGAACCGCTCTCAAAAAGATTATAGCTATTTCCACTCGCTCCTTCAAAGCCGTGCAACCATTCACATAAAGTTGCAGCATAGATACTCAACCGATTTTCATCCAACTTAGTTGAGGGCTCCATTAATCCAAGCACGTTTTTTATGATAGTAAGCCATGTCTCACTTGTTGATACAAAATCGCCCGGCAAAATATCTGCGTATTTTGATATAGCAAAAGGCCATGGAAATTCATCCTCAACTGCTTCAATTCCCGACCACCAAGACTCAATCATGCTATCTTCAGTACTTGGGAAATATGCTATTGCACCAGGGTGATACGTTTTAATCCATTTGGAAATTTCACACCCTGCATTCTCACAAAACATCTCATCGTCATGATATTCGTCTGTATCGATTGCGATCGCCTGTGCATCAGGAAAACCATATCCAGCAAGGGCGGATTTTGCAGCTCCCCCGTTTGCAGTATCCTCGACAAACACGAAAAGATAAGATTCCTTAAAACCTTTGTTTAGGCGAATAAGAGCCTGATGTGAAAGTCTGAGCAGAGATACATCCATTGATGAGTTCTTTTCAATCGGAAATTTATCGCTAAAGAATACGTAAACAAAAATAGACTTAAAATCTTTCAAAATTGCTTCGTTGGAATTGATTTGTTCGCGGCATTCTTTTGCTATACATACCCAATCGTCGCTTTCCAAAATATTGCGTTGCGGCGGCGTACAATATGCGCGTACCTTGTCCATTCCGCCCTTATCAAGACCTTTCGTGCCGTTGATTTCAGAATCCGCATACAGCTCATAATGCGTCTGGTCGTCAAAAACGAAAAAGACTTGAGATCTTGGCCCTTGGCCTTCCTTGGCCACCACGCCAGCTATCCGCTTACCAACGATACCTTTAATTGCTTCATCCATATTTTCTCCACACCAGCAATACTATTATGCTTACTTTACCAGGTGAGTTTTATTCTGTATGGTGCATAGTTTACCTTCCTTGGAATCAGGTTGCAAACCAAAATCACTGCCTTATAACTGTTTTAGTTTCGTGGTGAGCGAAGATGGTGGATAAATAAATCTTCAGGATTACTTGAAACGACACTCAGGCAAAACGTTGAAAATCAATGGCAAGACAGTAAAACTTCCGAAGTAGACCTATCATAACACAACCAACCATATAGACGAACCCGCGTAAGTAGTGGAATTTCCTATACCTCGCGCGACAATTATTACAATAAAAAAGTATACAAAAAAATACTAATTTTATGCTTAATAGTAAGGGAGCAAAAGAAATAACTTAAAATAGTGTTTTCCCCCATCTCCCCATTGTGGTGTTGGCGACTTAACAAGTGTAAAATCCTATACTTTTTTATTGTGCTTTGTTTCGCCAAAAAACACGCTGATATCCTTATTGCAATAAAGACAAAAATAAAAAGGCAGAGCCGATTAAGGCCCTGCCTTCTTAAGAAGAAAATATATTAGCAACTGCTAATCTTCCGTTCCAGTAAAATGAGCAGTCTACCTTCAGCACAATTTGTTGAATATCCACTGAGCAGCGGCACGTTTCGACCTGTCTATATAATCATCCGCAAGCAATAAAAGCTGGTTTGCCTTCCGGGGATGCCGGTTACGCCTATATGCCCGGGTTTTTTTTTCTAAAGCGTTCGCCCTTAAGCGGTACTCCATAAAATTGCGGTGATACCGGCAGGAAAGATAGACAAGTTCAAGACAATGACGGCATGCGTACACATGTCCGCCCCAATAAAGGGCTTTTACACGTTTTCCGCAGTACTGTCCGTCTTTCACACAGCCGCATTGAAAGAAGTACCTATATCCCCCGAAGTGAACAGCCTGCCTGACTATCTGATGTTTAAAATCATGATCCCGCCCTTTATAGTGATAACGAAAGCCTATGAAGGAATCATCCCCCCGGAACCTCACGTTGGCACTGACATCCACTAACTTTTCTCCATCCCCGAAAATCCCATAGGTCCAATACGCATCACAGGCACGCTTCAGAGCCCCTGCAGACAAAAGATCCTGTATGGTTACAGCTGTTGAATACTCTATAACACTGCGAGTTGAATAGCTGGATCGTCCCATTAAAAGCACCTACTCTGTTTTCCGAAAAACATTGGAATTATAATTTTTATAATTGCGCTTTCATGAAGTTCTTCTGAGTCCCAATTTTCCGTTCTTCTGTTTTGGACTATATCGCCTTCCGCAGCCAACCATTGCATAAGTGGAGACTTAAGTAGTTGAATTTCCTATACTTGGCACGATATCGTCACAATCGTTTTTCTGCTCCGATTTTTACTTTCATTTAAGGGGCACAAGGCTAAAATATCCGGATGCTATGTCCTGATCGATGCCCCTATTATTAATGAAAAACATGTTCTGCCGGGTATTGCTTACCTATAATAAGCCCGATCTTGCAACCATGCGGGCAGGTATGGCATTTATACTCTGTGCATTCATAACAGGCATCGGGTACGCATAGCGGCTTTGAATATGACGATGCTTCCGCCTTGCCGTGTCCGGGTGTCTGCCGCATCTCCGGTATTTTTGCTTCTGAAGGTAATTTGATAAAGCTCATGTGTCCGCCTCAAGTATTGTATATAAAGCCTGCCGTCATTTTGTTGACGGCGGCTTTTATATCTTTATAGGCACTGCCGTCAAGATAAAGTAAAGTAATTTCGATAGGTTATATGTATGCCGTCAAAAAAATGCTGCCGTCAATGCCGTCAACGCATAACATATTGAAATAGCTTTATAAAATTTTGACAGCGGTCATTTGCCGTCAATGCCGTCAAAGTTCAGAAATATGGCCTTCCGTGTCTGTCTGTAGCTTTTCAGCCTTAATTAAAGCCTTAACTATTCCTGTTGTTTCGCGCTTGCTTTGGCCCGTTATATCTATAACTGAATCGGCAAATTTCCGACCCGCCTCCCGGTCAAGGTCGCGTGGTTTGCATGTGATACCACTGTGCAGCACTTGCTTAACAGCATTCAGCGTTCGTGCTTCCCTTTGCTCTGCAAAGTCAACGCGGGAAAGTGCTCCGTTCGCATCGCGCTGCAAATAGAACGGGTTGAAAAATGTTGTATAGTTCGATTTGACTTGAGTAACTTTGACGATGCTCTTTGTATCAACCTTTAATTTACCCGCTTCTTTTTCTTCTATATGTGAAAGGGTGATTTGCCAGCGTGCGCCGTCGCTCAGTGCCTGCCCACCCCGGCTTGAAAATTGACTGCCGGAGCTTGCACGCGCCTTGCCTTCATGGTGTGTAAAAATGACGGTACAGCCCAGCGCGGTAACTGTTTTCAGGCAATCAATAAACGCGCTATTATGGCTGTTTGAATTTTCATCAAGGTCGCCATAAAAACAGCTTTTAGGGTCAAGTATTACAATGTCCGGGCGTTCACGTTTTACAATCTGTTGCAGCTCTTTCAGCCCGGCATCATGTTCAATAGAGCCGTTCTTTAGTTTCAATAAGGGCAATGGCTGATTACAAAATAAAATCAAGTTTTCATCAATGGCCTTTTGCATCCGTGCGCGGTCATGCTCTACTTCTTGTTGTGCGGTATAATAAAAACGCATACGCACAATGTCTTCATTATCTTCTGCACAGCAATATAAAACCCGGAAAGGGCGCGCCGGTCGGAAGGTCTCGAAAATTTCTCCGCCGGTGCATAGTGAAAAAACAAAGCAAATCATAAAGGTACTTTTGCCGGTACCCCCAACGCCCGTTATGTACCCTATACTTCCCGCAACAAGATTGCCTTCGAAAATATAATTCAAAGGCTTTGGCTGAACGGTTAACCAGTTTTTAGTGCTGGTAATTTTTATCGTGCCTGCCGGATCTATACTGACTTCTGGAGCCTTGCGCGACGTTAACCCCCTGGCCCTGAGCGGTTCGGACTGGAGTGCAGAACATAGCCTGTTCACATCTCTGTTCATGCGGCCCCCTGGTGCTGTTGCTGGGCCTCTATTGCCCTCATACGTGTCTCGATGTATGGCAGCAGCTTCATTGCCTGGAGCTCTTTCAGGATTTCGGATTGCGCTCGCGTGATTTCAGTTTGCATACTGATTGCCTCATGCAGTCGATCTGTTAGCTTATCAGCCTGGTGTATGATCTCAGTAAACGCCGCTATTTTGCCCCAACACGAATCTTTTTCGTTGTCTTGCTGCATTAGTTCTCTCCCTGCATGGTTTTGTTGCCCCGTCTGCGATTTAGGTTTACAATTTTGTGGCCATCTTTAGTCTCAATGCGTACCCTCATTGTGCAACTCCAGAAATATTTTCTCTTGGTGTAATTTTCCGTTCTTCCATAAAGGAAAGAACATCATCAAGCCTATACCTAATGGCTCGTGCTCCTGCCTTGGTGTAGGCAATGCCCTTGCCTTGAAACCGCCAGTTGCGCAAGGTTTGCACCGAGAGGCCGGTTATTCCTGCTACTTCATTCTCGTTAATAAACCTGATTTCATCTTTTTGCATCGTGTTCTCCTATGATGGTTAATAAAAAAGGCAAGCAACGGAATTACCCGCTACTCACCTTTAATATAATTTGTTTCTTTTTGTTTTTGATGGGACAGGTAAAACTTTAGTTGTCACCCTTTAATTGATTTATCGTCTCTGCAATCTTAAATAAATTTTTTCTTAAATTGTAGATATGGTTTTCCTCATCTTGAATCTTTCTAATAAGTTCAGGGTTTTGCTTAAGTTCCTTTATGCTTGAAACCTTATAATGGCTTCTAATGCTTGGCAGATATCTTCTCTGAAGAGAAACAGTGTCAATAAAAACTCCCTGAGATTCAAGCTCAAGGCTTGTGTTTTCTAAGGCCTTTTCTGATGACAAGTCTGAGTGAATATAATATTTAAAAAACAAGGATTCTATGTGTTTGAGTCTTTCCTGGGCCCCCGCTCTTTGTGCGGCCTTGCCCCCCTCTTTTCCATATTTTTTGCAAGCAGCTATCGTTTCGGCAACAAGTCCTATTATCTCATCTTTATCATAAGATAAATCAATTCGCAGGTCGATGTACTGTCTGCCAACAATAGTTGGCATGGTAAACTCATGAAAATATGCTTCTTCATTTTGTTTTCTTGCAAAATCGGCATCATTAAAATATTGTTGCTTAAATTCTTTTGTTAGTTCTATGTTACTCGGTTTTTGCATGTTTAAAAATTCTTCACATTGAAGTAAGGCGATATCTAAAATTTCAGACTCAGCATCACTTTGTTCCTGTATTTGAAATAAAATCATTGCTGGATGCCAAGGTTCGAAACCAAGGCCATCCTCTCCTGAAACTGGGCAAACATGATGCTGGTTTTGGCTATCCCGTATTAAAATTATTATCTCTTTGTCGAGGGCTTTCCATTTATTGGACTTTTCGATAATGTTTTTTTCTAAGGCGAGTTGCCAGAAATCAGGGTATTTATGGGTCGGAAAATCAACTTTAAAAATAGTTAATTCTTTAGGATCAGGGTAATTGTAGTATCTTGCCTTTTCAGGCAAGAGGCCCATATTAATAGCATCTTCAAAAAAACTTTTAATTTCAAATTCAATTTTACTTTTTAATTCAACTAATGGTTTTATTTTTTGTTCCCACTCTTGTTTTAACCGGCCAATTTTTTTTTGGAGAGTAATTTTTTTTAACTCGAAAGTGTCAGTAATACTTGATTTCATCAGCACCTCTTGTCAGAGTTGACTAATTAATTTCTTCTTTCCACGCCATCTATCCAGTCAAGTTTGACTACCGCGCTTTAATCCCGACAACCTTATCCTTCTTCTTATTTGTTGACTGCATAATAATGTCATTGGCAACATTAGATGCATCCCTTAATGTTTCATCCCTTAGGTGTGCATATCTCTGAGTCATAGCAGGTGATTTATGTGTAAGCAGTTTTTGTAATGTATACATATCAACTTTTCCAGAGCTTGCAAGCATAGATGCATAAGCATGTCGCAGACCATGAAAAGCACGAAAGTCTTTCGGTAATCCTGCCTTATCTCTAATTCTGTTTGCTGTTTTTATTATGTCGGTTAATTCTTTGCCATTTCGCCCGGGGAATACAAACTTACTATTAGTCTTGAGGTGGTTTTCCAATAAGTCCCTTGTCGAATCGTTTAATGGAATTTTTTGGGTTATCCCTCCCTTGGGGTCGACTATTTGGATAAAGCCTCTTTCAAAGTCGATGTCTTGCCATTTCAATTTAAGCAGTTCCCCGCGCCTCATTCCGGTATAGAGAGCCATTTTCATCATGTTTGCAATCTGGATATTATCTTCATCGTTTAAAACATTGAGAAGGCTCGAGAGCTGTTCAGGAGAAAGGTCTTCTGTTCTTGTGTTGTTTACGCTTGGCATCTCAATTTTGAATTTAAGGGGGGAACAAAGGTTTTTGTTTGAGCCAAAATTGATTATTCGTCTTAACAGGGCAAGAATATGTTTTACGGTTTGAGGGCTTTTTCCTTTCAAAAGCGTAATTCTTAGCCGGTCTATATCGAGTTGTATTAGTTCATTGGGTTCTTTTTCTCCAAAAGGTTCTTTAAGATAGTTGGTATAGCGGTTTTGATCCTGTTTCAGCCCCTTGTAGTTATGTTTCTGGGTCTTATATTCATTCCATAATTTTTCAATAGTCCATTTGTTATTCTTTGCTTCTTTTTCCTGCGTTACTTTTTCCCGCTGTTCTCTGTTTGACAGTTCTTTGCCCTCAATTTTTAGGGTGCGTATATTTGAAGCTTTGGCAGGCGTCATTGCATCCTTAAACTGTCTTCCTGCCTTTTCAGTAATGACTTTCATCTTTTTGCGGTAATAGATGTAATAGATTTTTTCTTCTTTGTCTTTCGAAACGTGCTTGCCAACAATGTAGTAAACACCGGGATATTTGGTTTTATGTCTTGCTTGTGCTGGCATGTTATCGGCTCCACAAAATAGGCTTAAAAGCCAAAGTTTTTAATACCCATCACTATACCCATCACTTAAATTAGATATAGCAGTAAATAGACATAAGTCAAGGGTAAAGAAAAAGCCAACTAAAACGGGTTTCTACTGAATTTATGATAGTTCAGGTAAAGCGAGGGAAAAGAGGGGGAGTGTTTAATATTGGCCTCCGAAGCCAAAGGTCGTGCGTTCGAATCGCATATCGCCCACCAAGTAAAATCAAGCACTTAGAAACTTTTTCTGAGTGCTTTTTCTGGTGCATTTTTAGTGTTCGCAGCAGCACCAAAAAAGAATGTTTACATGATGCGTTTATGCTAGTTTAAAGCATGAACCAAATGCCGGGATGTCATCTGCAAGCAGGAATTTAATTTTTAAAAGAAGAGCATGCTGTGATTCTCGGTGCATGAGCTCACAATCTGGAGCAGGCTACGGCGCTTGCCGAAAGCGGCTTTCCCGTTGTTGAGATCAGCGTTCTGAGCGCAGAGGCCTTTCAGCGCGATCTGAAAAGCCTGCGTTATTTGCACGACACCCATGGTATTTCGCTCCTTGTCCATGGCCCAGAGGAGGGCAAAGCCCAAGACTTTGATTTTCTGAAAAATGAAATGCTTCCGTGCATAAACGGGATCACGGATTGCCTGCCGGAACTGGGTATTGAGCTGCTGACGATTCACTTTTGGCTTGATCGCCGTTTTATTGAGCCCAGGATTATTGATCAGAAAATTGCGCTGCTGCGATCCATGGCAAAGTATACCGCTGCGCAGGGTGTTTAGCTGTGTGTGGAAAACCTGAGCGAGCGGGCATTGGATTTTGAGCAGGCCTTCGGCAAGATTGAAGCGCTGGGCATGACCCTTGATATCGGCCACGGTGAGTTGCTGAGCGAAAAAAACACCGCATATGATTTTCTTGCGCAATATCCTGAAAAGATTTATCATATGCATGTTCATGACAATCAGGGCGGCAGTGACCAGTCTGACGATCTTCACCTGCTGCCCGGTCAGGGCAGTATTGATTTCAGGTTCATTTTGAAGGTTGTTGGACGCCGGGGTTACAACCGAACCATGACCCTTGAGGTGGAGCCCGATCATGTACAGTAGGGCAGGCAGTATATTCAGAAGTTGTGGAATGCGGTTAATCCGCCGGAAAGGATAGCACCATGAAAGAATCTCTTGTTATGAAGGACCTGGAGAGCTTGGCCGAAGGGCTTGAGATTGCCGTAAACAGCGTGAATCTTAGAAAATATTCCTATGGTATAAAGAGCGGCTTGTGCCGAGTAAACGGTGACTATCGGGTTATTCTTGATAAGCACCTGCATTTGTCGGAAAAAATAGATGTGCTTATTGATGCTTTGCAGGAAATGGAAATTAGCACAGATGACCTTGATCCGCATTTGCAGCGACTGTTGCGGAAAAGAACAGTTGCTTCCTACCAGACCTCAATAGAAGACATCTCTGCTGCTGCGCAGGTGTGAGGCCGCCCCCGTAGGAGGTTCAAAGCGTTTTGCCGGCAGCTGCTACCAGTTGATCATACTCTTTGCGCAGGCTAACAACCATTTTAGCCACACCGTCCATATCACCACGCCTGAGTTTGTCATCAACTATTGTGGTTTTTTCATAGATCGCTATCAGTCCAAGGCTTCCGGATGAACCTTTCAGGGAGTGTGATGCTGCATGTCCCTGCTTGGCATCGCCCCTGGCAACAGCGGCCTCGATTTTTTTCAGGTCGGCGCTTCCGGACTCAAAAAAAATAGCTATCATTTCGTTATATTCATCTTCATCAAGGCCAAGACTTTCACCCAGTTCTTTTAAGGTCATTTTATATCTTCCTGTAAAACACGAAGTGTCACCGTCCAAGGCGGTTGTGGGCATTTTCAAAAACCGTCACCGCCTATTTACTTTTGGGGTTGGATGACAGTTCGACATCAATTATTTTTAAATTATCGCCGTATTCTTTTGTTTTATAGGTAGCTATCCCGCTGAACTGTTTGGTAAGGCGGCCTAACCTCTCCACCTGATCATATATGATGCGCGCACGACGTTCAAGCGTTTTATTGCTTGTGCATTGCTGTATGAGCAGTTGGGCGTGCCCTGAAATTACCGTCAGGGGTTGATTGAGTTCATGCGCGGCCGCGCTGGCCATTTCTATAACACCGGTAAGCCGTTCGCGCAGGCAACGTTCCTGATCAAGCAGTTTTTTTTCGGTCAAATCATTTATAACAACCGTTGCACCGATAAGCTTATTATCCCGGAGTACGTTTCTAAAGGACAATGAAAGTTCTCGATTCTGGATGTGTAAGTCGAGCTCGGCAGAGCTGGTTCCGGTAGTGTCCAGAATGCCGACGAGTGTTTTGGCAATCCGGGCGGAGTTTTTGTTAGAGAATTCGCTGCTGAATTTTTGTCCGATCAGTTCCCATTCCTGTTTGTCAAGCAGTATGCGGGCCGACTGGTTGACATAGGTAATAATGCAGTTGGTATCCAGCTCGAAGACAGATTCGGTCATGCTGCTTAAAATAGCCTCAAAATGGCGCTGGGAAAACAAAAGCTCTTCTACCACCGAGCGCGGGTAGACTCCCTCAGAAAACATCAGCATGGCTTCATGCGGGCCTGTGTTAAGCTCTTTTAGCGCCGCGAGGATGTTTTTCTTCATTATATTAAAGGGCGCCTTGGCAATGCAGGCAAACGGCTTAAGCTCAGCGATGTTGTGGCGGCCCTCAAGGGCTGCAGCGCTCACTATAAAGACCTTGGTGTTCGCATGGCGCGGTGACTGGGTAATGTAGCGGCAGATACGGTCTCCGCCGATTCTCGGCATCACAAGGTCAAGAAAGACGAGGTCAAAGGTAGTGTTTGTTAAATGCTGGAGCGCGTCAAGGCCACCGTATGCGCAGGTAGTCTCAAAACCCTGTTCGGAGAGAATGTTGACGAGCACTTTTACTGCCAGCTTGTCGTTGTCAACGATGAGAACGCTGTGGCCTGCCCCGGGTGCTGTTTCAGTCATTGCGTTGAACTTTCTTTACGGGTTGTTTTGCTACCAGGTTTTCTTTCTTATCGGACAATAGAGCCGTTGGCTTAAGAGCTTTGATATGCTACAACCGTCGGAAATAGCCTGATTCTTTTGCGCAGGATACAGAAAGTTAAAATTAGCAGTCAAGATGTTGGGCATGTAGGGTATCTGGACGTATCCGGCTACGGGTAAGAGTATGAGCAAGCAGTGTAAACATTATTATTTTGTCGGTATCGGCGGCAGCGGCATGAGCGCTGTGGCTCAAATACTGCGGGCGCAGGGGCACCGGGTCAGCGGATCTGACCGCACCCACGATAGTGGGGGCAACCGGCATTTGTTTAGAAAACTGGAGAGACAGGGCATCAGGCTCGAGCCGCAGGCCGGTCTTTCCGTGGCGCCGGATATTGATTTCCTGGTGGTTTCAAGTGCAATTGAATCAACAAGTCCTGAGCGCGAACAGGCATTGAGGTTACGCATACCGATTCTTCACCGGGCCGAACTGCTCGCGAATCTGTTTAACCAGGCCATGGGAATCGGCGTAGCCGGCACAAGCGGCAAAAGCACGGTAACTGGTATGGTTGCCTCAATTTTTGATGCGGACCGCAGGCGGGCAACTGTAATAAACGGCGGTATTATCATGCAGTATGTTTCCGCGACCCAAGTTGGCAATGCGCGCTGCGGTGATGCCGGGCTGTGCCTGGCGGAGCTGGATGAAAGCGACGGGAGTATTCGACATTTTCACCCGGGCGCCGGGGTGATTACTAATATTTCAAAAGATCATAAGCCTTTGAGTGAACTGCATGGTTTGTTTCAGCAATTTATTGATCATACCAGCGGGTCGCTTGTTGTTAATGCGGATTGCCCTGAGAGCGCGTTGCTCAACGCACCCGGAGCAATCACGTTCGGCATCGAACATCCGGCCGATTACCGCGCGAGCCATATTAAGTCCGGAGCGGAAGGTCTGAGTTTTCAGGAAAATGGCAACGCGTATACTCTGCGGCTGCCCGGTCGCCACAATGTGGCCAATGCTCTGGCGGCAATCGCCCTGAGCGCAGAGTTAGGCGTGTCGACCCGGGCCCGGCAGCTCGGGCTGCGTCGGTTTAAGGGCATTCAGCGTCGGTTGACCCGCGTCGGTGCTGTTGGTTCAATTGCTGTCCTGGATGATTTTGCCCACAATCCTGATAAACTGCGGGCTTCTTTGGCTGCCATCAGATCCATGTCAAAGCGCATGCTGATAGTGTTTCAGCCGCATGGATACGGGCCCACGCGCTTTATGCGGGAGGAACTTGCCCTGGCATTTGGCGTTGCAATGCGGCGAGGGGATATTTTGATAGGCCTTCCAATTTTTGATGCCGGCGGCAGTGCCGACCGAAGCATTTCAACGGCAGACCTGTTGGCGGGGATTAGCGGGCCGCGCTGTGTTGTTGCCAAGGATCGTTCCGGGGCTGTGCACGAAATATGTGCTCTGGCGCGCAGCGGTGATACGATCGCCGTTATAGGAGCGCGTGACGACTCCCTGACCCGCTTTGCTCGCAGTATTGTAAGGGGTTTGCGAGAGTGCATATGTTGAGGCAGCGCAGCTCGCCCCGCCAGGGGCAATTTTTTTAAGTTTATGTTTTAAATAACACGTTTGAGAATGCAGTCTCGGAAACCTTCTAGGTAGTAGGGCAGTAGTGTACGCAAACTGGTGTCAAGATCACAATGATCGTAGCGAGTGTGAAGCTCTTCCAACAGTTCATCCGCCTCCTGTTCGAGTGTGCATAAACAGGTGCGTACTTCCTGGTAATAAATTGTGTCGGGATCGCATAGCAGCGGGTCAGAAAAGCTTAGATAGGCCCGGCAGCTCATGGGGCGCAGTGTATAGATGCTGCAGGCGTCATCTGCGTCCAGCAGTGGGCAGGGACGACGCAGTTGGTAAAAACCCTCCAACAGCATATCGTCGCGGTCCAAAGCTTCAAGAGTGTGCGGGCTCGCGCTTTTGAGCACCCGCTCATCTAGCATATCGTCAAGTGTTTGCAGCAGTCCGGCATCTTCGCGTAGTGTGGCGCACAGCGCCGAAATTTTTTGCGGCATGCAATCTTTGATGTGTTCGGCGATGATGGCCGCCTCAAATGAATACACGTCAGCTACCCAATGATAGCAGCACAGCGCACAGTTTTTCCTGCAGGTGACACGATAGTCTGACCCGGCAATGATTTCCTGCTGATAAGTGCCGAACAGATTCAGAACCGTGTTGTATGAGGTCGCAAAGGTTGGATCAAGAGGTGACGCGGCGTTTGCGGCAAGCATGCCTTTCAGTTCCGCAACGATTTTAGCATACAAGGCCCGCGCTTTTTTATTGGGCGGAGGCAGTGGCGTCTCCTCGCGGGCAGGTGCCGGGTTAGGTTTTTTTTGCACGGTGTATATCCTTTGAAGCTGTGGGTTCAGATTGTCGCATGATACCGGTATCGGGTAAAATATACAAGCGCTTGCCCGGGCGGCAGAATAATGCTTTTGGTTGGGTTCAAAATCTTTACGGATGCCGAAGGACCTGCTACAATAACTTTTTAGTCATTAACCATATACACCGGGGAGAATGGCCATGGCCCAGTGGGAAGAACAAATAAAGATCCTTGAAAAAAGAATTGAAGCTATTCGGGGGTATCTTTGATATTGCTACGCGTCAAACCCGATTAGAGGAACTGGAACACTGTATTGCCGCGCCGGATTTTTGGAATGATTCGCGGAAGGCTCAAATAATAACTCGTGAGCATAAGACGGTTGAGCGGGTTGTGCAGCTCTGGGCTTCGCTTAATACAAACCTGGAAGACTGTCACGTTTTGGTAGAAATGTCACAGGAGTGTGGCGATGATGAGTCTGTTGAGCTCGAGCTGAAACAAACGATTGAGAATCTGACAAAGAAAGTTAAGGATCTTGAATTTCAGAAAATGCTTGGCGGAGAAAATGATAGTAACAGTGCCATTGTTAGTATTAACGCCGGCGCGGGCGGTACCGAGGCTCAGGATTGGGCTAATATGCTTCTGCGTATGTATGTGCGCTGGGCTGAAAACCGGGGGTTTACAGTCGCGGTCATTGATGAGCTTGAGGGCGAAGAAGCCGGCATCAAAAGTGCTACATTTACGGTTAACGGCGATTATGCCTTTGGTTATTTGAAAGCCGAAATTGGCATTCACCGCCTGGTGCGCATTTCTCCGTTTGATGCCGGGGCGCGGCGGCACACCTCTTTTGCCTCCGTGTTTGTTTATCCCGATATTGAGGACACCATAGAAATTACGATTGAGGACAAGGAACTGAGGGTTGATACCTATCGCGCCAGCGGGGCGGGCGGCCAACATGTTAATAAAACCGATTCAGCGGTTCGTATTACGCATATTCCCTCGGGTATTGCGGTGCAATGTCAAAACGAACGCTCACAGCACATGAACCGGGCCATGGCAATGAAGTTTTTGAAAGCGCGCCTGTATGAAAAGGAAAAGCAGGAGCGTGAAAAAGAGATGGACGACATGCATGCATCTAAAAAACAAATCGCCTGGGGCAACCAGATTCGATCCTACGTGCTGCAGCCCTACCGGCTTGCCAAGGATCATCGTACCGGTCTGGAGATCGGCAATGTTGATGCTGTTCTTGATGGAAACCTTGATGCTTTTATCGAAGCATTTTTAATGCTGTAGCCGTTCGGCCCCTGTTTGTGTCGTTGAAGTGAGGAGTTTTTATGCAGTCAATAGCTAATTTTTTATTTGAAATCGGCATGCTGAAACGCACGCCCCGTTCGGGGCTGCAGTTTTTAGGCAGCGGCAGAGAGTCGGTTGCCGAGCATGCTTTTCGGGTTACCTGTATTGCCTATGTTTTGGCACGTCTCGAGCCTGACGTTGATGAGGCGCGTCTTATAAAGCTTTGCCTGCTGCATGATGTGCACGAGGCCCGCACCGGGGACCTAAATTATATGAACAAAAAATACATTACGGCTGATGAGGATCTTGCGGTCGAGCACATGACCAAAGATTTGCCGTTTGGAGAAGATATCAGGGATACGATGCGGGAATTCAACAGCGGAGAGACAAAAGAAGCCTTGCTGGCCAATGATGCCGATCAGCTTGATTTAATCTTGATGCTCAAGGAACAGCAGGATCTGGGTAATAAGTACTCCGTCGAGTGGATTGAATTTGCGCTCAAGCGCTTAAAAACGCAATCGGGTCAAAAGATTGCGGAGCAGATTCTTAAAACAGATTCGACACACTGGTGGTTTGAAGATAAAAGCGACTGGTGGGTTAATGGGGGCAATCCGCGTTTGAAGTAATTTTCGGAACAGTGATTAATTGTTTGCGGGTTAATACGGCTTTGTGCTTGCTAGACAGGGCGGTTACTCGTCCACTAGCTGTTCCATCTTGCCAAGCTCTTCTTCGGGAATCTGACCCTGCATTTCTACGGGAAGTTCTTGTTGGAGTGTCTCACGCAATTCATCCCGGTTCGGCTTTTTGCCTTCTTCGCGTTTCGATTCTTCAGTTTCCTCCGGCAGTGTCATAGGCTTTTTCTGTTGCCTGTCTTTTCGCCGTTGGCGCGGATCTCTTTTCTTTTTGCGCTCGGGCCGTTTTCTGGCCTCTTTTGGCGCAGGCTGTGATATTCGATCCTCTTCTGGGGCAGGCTGTGATATTTGATCCTCTTCCGGGGTCAGTTGGCGCTCTCCGCCTTTTTTCCCAATGAGGTCGACCCCTATCACGCGATGACGGCCGGAGACCGTCTCAAAATGTATCATATGGTTCGGTATATTAACTACACGCAAGATCCGCTCAAGGCCTGTGCGAATGGGCATGTTTTCAAATCGCACGCTAAAGACGTTCTCGGTGAACAGCTCCCCGCGCAGCACCATCTTTATGCCGCACTCGTTAACGATTGCCTTAATCAGGTCTTCGGCTTTTATGTCCGTCGCATTGACCGACAGGACAGTTTCATCACACGTGACCGTTTGCGCCAAAGCGTATGGGGCAGCTGCCGTAATACCGGCGCTGATGGCCAGAGCGATAAGGACTGTGCAACAGTGTCGTGTTAAACCCATGTGACGTGCTTTCATTTGTGAAGGGCGTTGATTAGGCTTTTCTTTTTCCATCCCGGCTGTATTCATAAAAACCACGGCTTGTTTTGCGCCCCAGGTGGCCGACTTCAACTAGGCTCATTAAGAGCGGGCAGGGTCGGTATTTGGAATCCTGAAATCCGTTGTACATGGCCTGCTGCATGGCAAGCACCACGTCAAGTCCGATAAAATCCGCCAGTTCAAGCGGTCCCATGGGGTGATTCATGCCAAGTTTCATGGCGGTATCAATTTCTTCTTTGCTTGAAACGCCTTCATACAGGCAAAAAATAGCCTCATTGATCAGGGTTTGAATCAGTCGGCTGGTCACGAAGCAGGGAGTGTCCGTAACAGTAATTGGGGTTTTACCCATTTTCAGGGCCAGGTCCCGAACCACGGTATAGCTTTCTTCGGAGGAAGCCGGGGTTTTGATAATTTCCAGTAACCTCATTTTCTGAGCCGGATACATAAAGTGCATGCCCAGAATTTTATCCGGCCGATCGGTGGCTGTTGCAAGTTTGCCAAGCCGAACCGAGCTGGTGTTAGTGGTCAGGATGACATGCGGGTCGCAGATTTTATCAAGACTGGTAAAGATATCGGTTTTCACGGCACTGTTTTCAACCGCTGCTTCAATTACGAAATCCGCATCGGCAAGGGTTGAGAGGTCTTTTTCAAAGTGGATGCGTGCGATAATCGTGTCTTTATCCTTTTTTTTAATTTTGCCAAGCTCAACCGCACGGGTCAGATTGCGATCAAGGTCGTTTTGTGATTTTTTAAGCATGGCATCATAGGGTTCCACCACAATGGCATCATAGCCTGTCTGGGCTACGACTTGTGCGATGCCGCGCCCCATCTGGCCTGCTCCGATTATCCCGATTGTTTTTATATTTTTTAGTTCCGGTTTAATCTTTTTTTTCATTGAAACATCCTCACAATAAAATAATTAATTTCTTTAAACCTGTTTCGGTCTCTACTGTGATGGCAGAAACAACGGGTTCCGACCTAACAAGGTAGTATATTACCAGTTTGCCTGTCAATTAAATTTTAAGTAAAAACAATACTATCGGCACACTACAGCTGCAGGGGGGTTACCCGGCGGACAGGTCGAAGAATTCAAAAATCGTGCGGCCGTAGGAGCGTGTGCGCACGATTTTGAAGGGGGCGACGGGTTCAGTGCATGGCTCGCGTTTATCGCGCTGCACGATTACAGTTCCGGCTTTGCTGAGCAGGCTGAATGAAGCCAGTGTGCTTACGGCCTGCTGTTGCAGGCCGTGGCCATACGGGGGCGCGACAAGTATGATGTCGAAACAGCAGCCGCGTTCAGCCAGACGGTCAATCATTTGAAGGGCATCTCCGCAATGCACCCGTACCTGATCCTGCAGGCCCAGATTTTCCGCATTGCTCCGAATGAGTGCAGCTGCCGGCGGATGTAGTTCCATAATTTCGGCGCTTGCGGCACCGTTTGAAAGCAGTTCAAAGGCAATCGCCCCGGAGCCGCCGAACAGGTCCAGCACCGCCGTACCCTGCAGGTTTGGGCGCAGAATATCGGCCAGCGTTTCTCTCAGCCGAGAGAGTAGCGGTCGGGTTTTATCTTCTGCGGGGGTTTGAATGCTGCGGCCGCGCAGCAGTCCTGAGACAATCTGAATCTTTCCCATGTTCTCCAGCCATGATTTTATGCGTTTTTGTTAACACCTTCATATATGACATTCTCTGTAGGCAGCGCAAGATAAAAAGAACTTGAAAACGATTTAGGGGCAAGACAGCAAGAAAAAACTTTGCAGTTATGCTTAAAAGCAAAGGGGTTGATGCCCCCTTGCGGCAGCATTTGGACATTACATCGTAGTGTTTCTTTTTTACAATAGAAGTACTTTTGCGCGGCCTCTTCGGCCGTATTTGACATTTTGATCCGTTTTAAGTATACTTACACGTTTTCTTGGCGCTGTATAGGAGCCGTAAACCATGCCGAACAGTATCCGGCATATAATATTTTCAGGGAGATAGTGTCGTGAGCAATGAGAATCCACTCAAGGATATTAAAATTAACAGCAGCAATCTTTACCGCGAGGAGTCAATTACCGACCTTCAGGCCGGAACGATTAAACAGATGATACCGATTACTGTTGATGGTTCCTGCGATGAGAGTCGTACTATGCTATTTGTGGGTGTTACGCAGCTCATGTCTGCCAACGGGCCGCTGCCCATACAGTGCGAGCTGCCGGGTACCACACTTGCCGAGGCAATTGCCGCGTTTCCGGCTGAAATCAACAAAGCCGTTGAGAAGCTGATTGAGGAAGCCAAGCGTATGCAGCGCGAAGCAGCCACACGCATTGTTGTGCCGGGGCAGGAACAAAGCGGCAAGATCATTACCTAGCCGGGCCCTAGACGCCGTCTTGTTTCGTGGGCAGCAGTGCCCTGTTGCAGGGCGGGCCTGCTCAGAGAGTTTTTTCAGGATACCGACCCTGCCTGTTTTTATCACGCAATTGGCCAGAGAACCCTGAACATGCGCTGTCTTATTGTAGACACCGCATGTCAAACGATATGTAGAATTATTCCGTCAGCCGCAGCTTTGTTTGAATGCTGCAAGGTTGTAATGGATACAGTGAGCGTGCGATTATCGCAAAAAATCTGTCGTGCTGACAGTAGAGTACAATGAAGGACTTATGAATCAAAAGAAAATTAGAAATGTTGCTATTATCGCGCACGTTGACCATGGCAAAACAACATTGGTGGATGAATTGTTTCGAGGCAGCGGTATGTTTCGCGAGAACCAGCGGGTTGCCGAGCGTTTAATGGACTCCATGGACCTTGAGAAGGAGCGCGGCATAACAATCGCTGCGAAAAACGGTTCTTTTCAGTACGAGGGATTTCGGATCAATATTATTGACACACCCGGGCATGCCGATTTTGGCGGGCAGGTGGAGCGGGTGCTGAGAATGGCTGACGGGGTTCTGTTGGTGGTGGATGCCCAGGAGGGACCCATGCCGCAGACCTATTTCGTTTTGAAAAAAGCCTTGTTGCTCAGTCTGCCGGTTATCGTTGTTATCAATAAAATCGATAAGCCGGCCGCGCGCCCTGATTGGGCTGTCGACCAGGTGTTTGATTTATTTGTCAAGCTGAATGCTCCGGAAGAGTTGCTTGATTTTCAGGTTGTGTATGCATCAGCGCGGGATGGATACGCCCTTGACGGCTTGCAGGATGAACATGTTTCAATGGAGCCGGTGTGCCGCAAAATTATTACGCATTTGCCTGCGCCCCAGGGAGATCCCGAAGCCTCGCTGCAGCTGCAGATAAGTTCTATTGATTATTCTCCCTATCTGGGGCGTCTTGGAATTGGCAAAATTACTTCTGGCACACTCAACATCAATCGCGAAACAGCAGTGGTGCGGCGCGATGGCCAGCTGGTTCCCGTCCGGATTTCAAAACTCTATCGTTTCGACTCCAATGAAAAAGTTGCGGTTGAATCAGCTTCCGCAGGCGACATTGTGGTGGTAGCCGGTTTGCAGGAGGTGACCGTCGGGGTAACCTTTACCGACCCCGATAATCCAATGCCTCTGCCGCTGATTGAAATTGATCCGCCGACTATTTCCATGAATTTTATTCCAAATGATTCGCCCTTTGCCGGACGTGAGGGCACCTATGTAACTTCTCGGCATCTGGAAGAACGCCTGAGCAGAGAAATGCTTTCTGATGTAGCCCTGGTTGTTGTGCCCCTGAAGGAGCGAACCGGTTACAAGGTGTCCGGTCGCGGTGAGCTGCATCTTTCGATCCTCATTGAGCTTATGCGCCGGGAGGGCTATGAATTTCAAATAACCCGACCGCAGGTCATTATGAAACGCTCCAGAGAGGACCAGCTTTTGGAGCCTTATGAGGAATTGACCCTTGATGTTGATGAAAAGTATATGGGTGCTGTAATTGAGAATCTGGGCGCGCGCAAAGGCCGCGTGCATGAAATGCAGCAAAACAGCGGCATGACCCGTATTGTGTATACGATTCCAACTCGCGGGTTGCTTGGTTTTCGTTCCGAATTTATGACCATGACAAAAGGCATGGGTATTATGAACTATATTTTTTCGGAGTACGGGCCCTATGCCGGCGATATCGTTCATCGTCGCACTGGCACCCTGGTGGTGAAAGATCCCTGTACAACAGTGGCCTATGCCTTGTTTAACCTGCAGGAGCGCGGTACGCTTTTTTGCGGACCCGGCATGCCGGTATATGCGGGGCAGGTTATCGGCGACCATTGCCGCGAGGGTGATTTGGTAATAAATCCGGCCAAAGGTAAAAAGCTGACCAATATGCGCGCGTCCGGTTCAGATGAGAGTGTTGTGCTGGTTGCTCCGTTGGTAATGAGTCTTGAGGATTGCATTGCCTACATTAACGATGATGAACTGGTGGAGGTTACACCGAAGGCAGTAAGGTTGCGCAAAGCAAAAAACCGCCCCTGAGTAATGTTTGAAGGCTCCCGCACGATGGCATCCTGCATAAAACTTGCTTAAGACCCATCCATCAATAAATGCCGGATTCAGCCTCAACTATATCCACAACTGGATTGTGTTCTATGACGCGCATGGTTTTCCAGCGGCCCTGACGAAAGCGCAGGAAGAATGTGCCGCCGAGGACAATGACATATATTGTTGCAAAAAACCAGGCAGTGTACAGGCCCGCCTTAAAAACATCCACGGCAAGATAGACCGGAATTACCAGCAGGCAGGTTGAACACAGGAGCACCGCTCGGGTTACAAAGCGCGTGTCTCCGGCGCCCTTGATGGCTGAACAGTAGATAATGGCAAACATATCAAAAAGGGTGTACACGGCAATAAATTTCATAATCGGTCGGCCCATTGCTATAATTGTGTTGAAGTCGCCGGGATTCATATCCTGCGGCCGGAAAAGGCGGAAGAGTATTTCGGGTAGGCCGAGATAGACCGTTACCATTAACAGCATGTATATACCGCAGATGTGCAGGGCCGAGCGAGTGGCGGTAACCGCCTCATCCGGTCGGCCCCGGCCAATGGCCTGTCCGACCAGGGTTGCCGTGCCAATCCCGAATCCGATCATGGGCAGAAATCCGAGTGAGTTGATGGCAAATGCGATATTTGAGGCGGCAAGTTCGTTGGTGCCGATACGTCCGATTATGAACAGAAAAAATGTAAAGGCGAAAATATCTATAAAAAAGGACATACCGGCCGGAATACCGAATTTTAGCAGGCGTTTGAAAATATCGAAATTAAAGGCGCGAGCGTGCCAGAGACTAAAATGATTGTTGTTGCGGGGCCTGAATATGAGTCCAATATAGAGCAGCAGGATAAGCGCATGGGACGCGATTGTGGCCCACGCTGCTCCGGCAATACCCATTCCCGGCAGGCCCAGGCAGCCGTTGATCAGGATGTAGTTAAGCGGAATATTAATTGCGGCACCGACCAGGCTGATGACCATTACCGGAACGGTTCGGCCCCGGCCTGAGTAAAAGCATCCCAGCGTGTCATGCAGAACATTAAACACTGCAAATAGCATCAATATCCGGAAATAGATTATTTCTAGTCTTTGGATTTCAGGGGGATGTCCGGCCAGACGGAAGATGTTCTCACCGAGCAGTGACATCCCGGCTAGCAGCACTCCGGCCAGCAGGGAAAAATATATGCCCTGCCACAGGCAGGCGCCGACGCGGTCATGCGAGCCGGCACCGGTGTATTGGGCTACAAAGGTATTGGTGTAGGCGGCTACGCCCAGAAAAAAGCTCATTAGGGTAAAGGCCAGAAGGCCGGCGGGAGTAGAAGCGGCCAGGGCGTCGGTTGAATACCATCCAAGGAAAAGCCGGTCGGTAAACAGCATTAGCGTTGTTGACGCCATGCTTGCCACCAGCGGCAGGCTGACCTTTAAAACGGCCTTATAGCCGCACGGGGCATTCCAGTCTTTCAACACGTAACTACACTTTCACAAAGCAGGATCAAAAGTAAATTTTTATACCACAAAAAAAGCAAAAGCGCATGTTTCTGAAAAAACGATATCTCTGTACGCAGTTTTATAAACGCAGGGGGGGCTGTGGTGCGGTGAGGAAAAGTTAGTTTCTGTTGGTCGGCATGAGTTTTTTGATCAGAAGCTCAGCCGTACAAGGGGTTTTTAAGAAGAACGGGAGAGAAGGTATTCCCTGAGACCTATTTTTTTATTATGAAGGCCGAGTTTGCGGCGGATTGCGTTACGGTGGAATGCTACTGTTTTGGTGCTCACCGACAACGCTTCTGCGATATCCTTGGTTGTGCGGCCGTATTGCACCAGGTTTGCGATTTGGGTTTCCATGGGGGTGAAAAGCAAATTGGGTGCTTTCTTTGAGTTTTTAAACGGAGCGATAATGTGGTGCAGGTTGACGTCGATGATATCCAGAAACGTGCGCTGGCGCTCTTTGAGGGAGCCGGTCCGCAGCTTTTCAATATAGGGCATGACTAGTTCGTGCACGCGGGTCAAGATATTTTTTTCTAGCTTCCGCCGTTCTTCAACCCGCGTGTTGAGCATAACTCTCAGCGCGGTGTTGGCCTCCTGCAGATCCTGCGTACGGTCTTGTACCGTGCGCTCCAGTTTATCGTGAGCTTGTTGTAGCTGTTTTTCAAACTGTTTGCGCTCAGTAATGTCGCGCAGTGTCCCTACTGTTGTTTCGTCTGATGAACCGGTAAACATGGTAACTTTCAGCTCAACGTGGACAAGCGAGCCGTCCTTTTTGCGGCAGATCGACTCATGGTTTTCGGGACAGCCTACCGTGGCGATAAGCGTTTCCGCCAGCCCGGAATCATTGGGGTTCGGGCTGGGGTGGAAAAGATCATGGACCGGTGTGCCGATTAGTTCTTGTTTACTGTAGCCGAGAATGTCGCAGAAGGCCCTGTTGGCCATCCGGATGGTTCCAAGGGTATCGGTTATATACAGCCCGTCGCCGATGGTCTCAAAAATATTTTCAAGGAATGTGCGTGCATGCACGATAGTGCGCTCGGCGATTATTGTGTCGGTCACGTCGCGACAGATAGTAATCGTGCCGCGTTGCTGCCCCTGCTGGTCCCTGAGCAGGGACATTGTGGCCTCGACCGGGAAAACCGTATGGTCCTTTTTAAATAGATATCCCCTGGTTTTTGCCAGGCCTGTTTCAAACAGGGTTTCAATCTCCATAATCTGGCGTGCATAGTATTCCTCAGATACTACAAATGTTTCCCCGGTTGAGCTGGCATATGATCCGGTCACGGGGATAAACTCGAGTAGATATTTTCCCAGCATTTCCTCGGGCCGTTTAAAGCCGAACATGCGGATACAGGCATTATTTGTGGTCGCAATCCAGCCGTTAAGATCGGCAATAATAACGGCATCCCCTGAGTTTTCAAGAATGTTGCGGTAGAGTTCCTCTGTTTCCCAGGCTTGGTGGAACTGGTTGTTCGGGCATGAATCGTCCGGGCGGACGATCGGGCGGTGTTCGGGTGCGGCTGTGCCGATTGCCTGCACTATCGAGTTGTTGTTGTCGCGCACGATTATGGATTTCAGCATGACCGGGATGCGTTCGCCTGATTTTGCAATCAGGGTGCATGGCGCGGGTCTTTTTTCCGCAAGCACCAGCGGGTAGAGCACAAATGGCAGAATTTTTTCTCTAAGTGACGCTTCGACGCCGCTGTCCGGTCCGAGCGTTGCAGCTATGTCGGCAAATCTGAGTGCCGGAATATCATCAGGCTCATAGCCCAGCATGGCGGTAAATGCGCTGTTTGCCTTTAGAAAGTTTCCCTGCGCATTGAGCATAAAGGCGGCATCGCAAAGATTTTGAAAGAGGAACTCACAATACTGTGCGCTATGGGGGTCACTGAAAGTCATGATTGCGTAACGGTCTTAGTTTATCTGGCATTATGTGTGTAGCCCGGCTCATGCAAGCGAGTCCAGGTAGGTTCTCAGGTTCACCTTTTTATTTTTTATGCCGCATTTGCTTCGAATGTTTTCGCGGTGAAAGTGAACGGTTTTTATGCTGAGCTGCAGCAATTCGGCTATGTCCTGGCTGCTCTTGCCGTGGCGGATGCAGTTGGCAATAGAAATTTCCGCGGGAGTAAAGTGCAGGTGCTGCATCGTTACGGCCCGCATCATCGGTGCAGTTATATCCTGTAGGTTTGTTTCGAGAATTTCAAGCACACCTTTCTGCTGTTTCTGCAGTTTTCCGGCTTTGAGTTTTTCAATACAGGGCAGCACTAGTTCGTGCAGGTTATGCAGCATGGATTCTTCGAGGGCGTCCCTGTCCTCGTCGCGGCTTTTCAGCAGTACGTGCAGGGCAGTGTTGGCCTCCTCAAGGTCCTGGGTGCGTTCCCGAACTTTGATCTCAAGATTTTCACGGGCTTTGTTCAGCTCTTTTTCCGCCCGTTTGTGCTCAGTAACATCGTGGGCCACGCCGAGCACGCACCGATCCCCCTCAATGTAAAGCGGATAGGTGCAGATTTCAACTGTTTTCAGGCTACCGTCCCTGCGTTGTAAGACGAACTCATCGGGGCCGGTGGGGCTGCCGGCGATGTTGCGTTCAAGCAGCTCCAGGGCCCGGGGAAACTGCTCGGGTGAAAGCAGGTTCAGGTCGAAGTAATTCCTGCCGATAAGTTCATCCCGGCTGTAGCCGGTCATCTGTTCTGCGCTTCGGTTGCCGTCGATAAAAATGCCGCTTACATCGCTTATATAGATAGCATCGGGTGCATATTCAAAAAATGTTTGAAAGCGGGCTTCATTTTTTTGCAGGGCATCAAGCAGGGTTGCTTTTTCGGTGATATCCCTGGTTATGCATAAATATCCGGCCGGCATGTGGTTGGGGCCCGAGAGTGTGGCGAGGCTATGCTCGATAAAAAGGGCCGCGCGGTTTTTTTTCACCAGCCATGTCTGCCAGCCTGATATGGTGCCGTGTACAGGAAGGCATGAAAAAACATCTTGGATTTCTTTAACGAATTTATTGTCGATCTGCACGGTTGTACCGCTGGTACACTCATAGGCTCCGGGTTTGGGGAAGACAATATCAGCAAAAGGCATTCCGATGATCTCCTCGGCCGCATACTCCGACAGGCGCTCAAAAGCCGGGTTTACCATGCGAATGATTCCGGCATCGTCATAGAGAATAATGCCGTCGAATGAGTCCTTGAAAAGGCGATTAAAGCGTTCACGGTTTAATCGCAGGGTGTGCTCGGAGGTTTGGTTGTGTATAACGGTCAGGGTGCCGGAGGGTTTTCCCCGGCTGTTGTACAGGACAACGCTGTTTTGTTCAACGGGAACCGCACAGCCCTGCCGGGTAAGGCAGTATGCCTCTGCCAGTGAAGAGCTGCCGGTTTTTAGCAACCGGGCATGATCGTTCCTGAGCAGTTGCACATAGTCTTCATTAATAAGCAACGTTTCGCCCGTGGTACATTTGTAGCTGTCCGGAGAAACGTATATGGAATCGGCTGTTTTGCCGATGAGTTCCTGAGCAGGAACCCCTAGCATGTCTGAACAAGCTGTATTGGCGCCAGCGATGACACCGTCGGTTCCGGTAATGAAGGCCGCGTCAAAACAAGCATCCAGCATGGCGTTGGCATGCTGGAGTGCCGATGTTGGCGCTGCTTCATCGTGCCGGTCAGGCTTGTTTGTTTTTTGATGGGTGTGAGCGGTTTGTTTTATTGACATGGGTGAACGGTGTCGTCTCAGTGCAACAGTGCAAACCGGCCCGGTACGCGCGCGTATGCATCGGGGTTCTGGGCTGGTTGTTTTTAGTGGCAGTCTTGTAAAAAGTATGTCGGCACACCGTTTGTGCTTTTGCAACAATTGTATCCTCAATACAATAAAATTTCAACATATGAACGTTTAAGCCGGGCAGCAGGCCCGGAGGCCTTTTTTTGTCTGTATCTTCACAGGTTATAACAAAAAAAGGCAATTCCGTTTGTGCTGTGATAGCATTGAAACGGAATTGCCTTCATATTTATTGCTGTTTTTGTGAGCCATAACTATCCGGCAGGCTCACCGCTGTCAATTATGGCTGGTCTCCATCCACGAAGAGAACAAGCGGGGTTCGGGAGCTGATAGCAAGATTGCTTTTTGACCAAGTATCGTAAAAGGCGGCATTGATGAATTTGTTTACACTTTTGGCCACGTCCGAGAAAAAATAGCTCGGCGTGTACGTACAGTTCGTGCAGGCCGGGCAGTGGTTGTCGGCAAAGCTGCAGTGAAACCATTTGGGAGAATAGCCGCACCAGGTCCATTTATAGACCTTCTTTGCGCGGTAAAAGGCCCGCTGGCTCATGCTGCCGTAATAGGCTGCTTCGGCAGCGTCACCTTTGTTTACAAAACAGGTTGTGACATCAAACCCCCAGTACATGGCCGGTACAACTACGTTGCCGGTATTGTTGCAGTTGTAGGGGTCGATGCTGAAGATGGCATCTGCCAGTGACGGATCGGCAGCAACAGCATTTTGGGCAGCTTGTCCGCCGGCTGAATGTCCACCTGCCAGCCAGTGGGAAATGGATGTGCAGCCGCTTCCGGCGAGCTCGTCGAGCAGGTTGTCCTGCACGTCCAGTGTTAGGTTGCGGAATTTGGTTGCATCGGTTTTTATCATGTTGCCTGGTGCGTGATCCATTATGACTACAACATAGCCGTAGGCGGCAAGCGCGTTGGCCAGATTGTCGTAGCCTTCTACTGACATGGCGGTGCCGACACCGAGCAGAATCGCTTCACAGGATGCTGGAGCCGGGTTCGGATAAATGATCTTTACCTGTCCGGTTGAAAACGTGTGTGTAAATGATGCGGCCTGTGCGCTGCTGAAGCCGAAAGCAACAAGCGTCACAGCGGCAAAAGCCAGGATAATACCCCTTGAAAATGTTTTCATGACAATCCTCCCTGTTTGTTTAACAATGGTGTGTTTTTGTTTGTGTGGTGTGTACTGTATGAGTTGTACCTCCTTTCTTTCCTTCCAGCACATGGCCGTTGTCTCATTGACCGGGTTTTAGAAAAATGAAAACATGAGAACGTTGGATACAAGAATAGTTTATAAAATTAATTAAGATTAGACAGGATCATGGCATAAGAAACAATGCCTAAAAAACACCTGCAAATTACCTGTCAAAAACAGGTATTTTTTATGATTTATTAGCATTTCTGGTTCCCTGGGGGGTTTTTGCTGCATTTTAATGGGGGGGTGTTCGACAGGACTGCCCGCAAAGAAAAAAACAAGTTTTTTCAATACATTATATTGTATAATTTGAGAAAGAGGCGGTTGGGGAAAAGCATCAGCGCGGTTGACGTCTTGCTTGTCGCCAGCGACAGCCCGGCCGTTAAAATCGTCGTGGAGCCGAATAGGTACTTTGGTCTTTTAACACGTCAGTAGATAAACCCGCGCGACTGGGCAATTGTGTTGACAGAGCTGTGCCGTGCGTTTATAGTGGCACAATTTTACGGCTTTTTTAAAGGCTTGTTGATTTTTTATTCAGTAACGAATGACAGGAATCATACGGTATGACAACAGCGCGGACCGGCAGGCGGGACCTCGCCATAATCGCTTTTACGGCGTTTATGAATTTTATCGGTTTGACCATAGCCTTCCCTATTTTTACCCCCATGTGCCTTGAGCAGGCCGGCAGTATTTTGCCTGCAGGTGCCAGCATGCCGCTGCGAACCACCATCCTGGGTTTTTTGCTGGGTATTTTTCCGCTGTGTCAGTTTTTCACCTCGCCCTTGCTGGGCGCGCTTTCAGACCGCTGGGGCAGAAAAAAGGTACTGTTGTATTCTATAGTCGGAAGCTGTGGAGGGTATCTTATTATGGCGGTGGGCATTTTGGCAGGTAGTCTACCGCTGGTGTTTTTAAGCCGCATTATTTCGGGATGTTTCTCCGGCAGTCTTGCCGTGACCCAGTCGGCCATTGCAGACCTGAGCGATGAAAAGACCAGGCCGAAAAATTTCGGCCTTCTTGGCGCCGCCTTCGGCTTGAGCCTGTTTATCGGGCCTGCTCTTGGCGGTTTTCTTTCCGACCCTGGAGTGTATGCCGGGTTTTCGTATGCCACCCCGTTTTGGATCGCGGCTTTTTTAACCGGTATTAATTTTTTGCAGGTTGCCTGGCTTTTTTCAGAAACCCTGCCGCAGGAGCGGCGCCGGCAGGTCGCCTTTCACCCCCTGGTTGGCCCCATAAATATTGTCCGGGCTTTTGCTGCTCCGGCCTACAGGAAAATGTTTATGGTTGTGCTGGCCCTGTATTTTGGGTTTAATTTTTTTACACAGTTTTTTCAGGTGTATCTGGTTGAGAAGTTTTCCGTAAGCGGCTCTCAGCTGGGGATCATCTTGTCTTATTTGGGAATCTGCTCGATCCTGACTCAGGTCCTGCTGGTGCGGCCTGTATCAAAGAGGTTCAGCTCCCGGCAGGTTTTGCCTGTGTCGCTGCTGCTGCTGGCTGTCTCGTTTCCGGCCCTGCTCGTGGTGCAGCAGTTCTGGCTTCTGTTTCCGGTGATACTTTTTATACCGCTGTTTAGTGGCCTGTCAAATCCGAATCTGACAGCCCTTGTATGCGGATTGGCGGGAAAGGAGAACCAGGGAGAAATATTGGGTGTTAATCAATCGGTCATGGCCATGGCCCAGTTTGTACCGCCCCTTATTGGCGGCTACATTGTTGGGCAGCATTTTACCCTGCCCCTCTGGATTGCTTTTGCCGCCATACTGCTGGCGTGGGTTTTGTTCCTGAAAACCTCGGGCGGACAGCAGGGCAACACTGCGAAAAAAAATAGCAGCTAGGCCGGCTTGGGGATCATGATCACCACGGGACTCAGATAGGGAATAAGCCAGATTACCCAGACGGTTACGCTGAAACGGTGAAAAGTTGCAATTAGGCTTTCATCTTTTTTGACCAGCACAATGCTCGCCCAGACGGCATGGATCAGCATCAGGGCAATAGCCAACAGTCCGGTCAGGCCGTGAATGTCATAGGTGAGCCCGCCTGCCAGTTCAAACATCATTCCGGTGCCCCAGGTGTCGAAGATAATGCCAAACCAGAAGAAGACCACGTGCCAAATTTTAAGCCGGGCAGAGAAGCGCTCACTCCATACGCCGATGGAGTAACATGCAAATGCCAGACTAATGATAATCATGCCAAATGTTTCATTCATTATTCGGCTTTCCTTTCACTACGGGGGGACAGGCACACAACAGTACTAAACAATAGTGTTAGAATCTCATGTGGAGCTAAAAAAGTTGGTTTTACAGAATCTTACGATTTTTTGTCTTTCTACCGGGGAGAAAAAATTTATGCTTATGGACTATTGTGCCGAAAATGTCTTATTATATGCGCGTACGGCCAGTAGAATGCCGGGCTAAAAAGTCAGGGAGTTCGTTCATGGAAAAAACAATTTTGATAGTTGATGACGCTGCCCCGGTCCGAAAACTGCTTGCAAGCGCATTAAGTAAGCGCGGCTATAGCGTTACAACCGCTGAGAATGCGCAGACCGCCCTGGATAAACTCCAGGAAAACTATTTTCATGTCATGTTTATTGATTTGCATATGCCCGATATGAGCGGTGTAGAGTTGTGTGAAAAAATTCGGCGGGATTATCCCTTGTCGTTTATGTACGCCATGACCGCATATGTTTCGATTTTTGCCCTGACAGAATGCCGCGAAGCCGGATTTGACGATTATTTTGTGAAACCGATTAATATTGAACTCTTTGATTATGCCGCCAAAGAGGCTTTTGTAAAAATTCAGCGTTGGAGCAGTAAGCCTGGCGCTGCGTCTCCAGCGACCGACTGAACGTCGCTTCGGGCACGTCTGCCGGCTGTCCTGCCCTTTATTGATTAGCGCAGCATTTTTTATGTTTTTTCCCGCTTCCGCAGGGGCAGGGATCGTTGCGTCCAACTTTTGGCTGCTGCCGCACGAACTGTTTGGGCGTTACCGGCACGCCATCGGAAAAAAACCAGGTTCCATCAACCCGGTCAAACTGTGCATTTTCATGATGTTTTTTTTTCGTATTTTTTTCAGTATAGTGGGCAATAAATTCAACAGTTCCGGTTTGATCATTTGTTTCCCCGCCGTCAGTGGCGACAATCTCCAGGCCATGCCAGATTGAGCTCTCTGACCAGCGTCGGATGCCCTCGGCCAGCAGTTCTTCTCGCTTTTCGGGATGCGTTGTCGTAATAATAAAATCAACTTCAGTTTTAACATAGGCGCTATAGCGGGCGCGCATCAGGGCTTCGGACGTCAGGGCCTGTTGTTCTCCCCGGATCAGGGGCTCGCAACACTGGCTATAGGGCTTGGTTGTTCCGCACGGGCAGGTTTCCATGTTGTTCTCCATATGCATGTTTCTTGTCTCGGGTTCAAGTATACCAGACTTCAAGCTGTCGGCCTAAAAAAACAATGGTTCCCGCGTACAGCAGGCAGCAAAAAATAAACACTTTTCTCCGCCCGACGTATCTTTTCAGTCCTACTCCGGTAGCGCTATCTGCTGTTTGTTTTCTTTTGGCGAGGGACGGTAAAAGCAGGCCAGATGCCCCTTAATTTCCACTAGCTCCGCCTCGGTGTGCGCGGCAATTTTTTCGGCCAGATCCTTTTTTTCATCTTTATAGTCAATAAAGCGTATTTTGATCAGTTCGTGGTCGTCAAGGGCCCGGTTAGCGTCCTTTAAAACAGCGTCGCTCATCCCCTGCTGGCCGATATATACAATCGGTTTCAGGTTATGGGCCCGTCCGCGCAGGTATTTTTTTTGTTTTGTGGTTAGCGTGTTCATGGGGTTCCTTTCTCCTGCCGGTATGTGTCAGACTGTTGCACGTCTTCGGACAGGACGATGTTACAGGTTTGCGAGGACGGGTTACAGATAATTACCGCCCGTCCGTTTATGAGTTGTTTCCGAATTGCTGCGCATTTTTCAGCTAGCGAGGCTTCGCGTTGTCCGTAGTCAGTGCCGCTGCGGGTTACAAATTCTTCAATAAGCCCGCTGAGCGCATCCGGACTCAGTCGCTCGGTGGGCACGAGAATAGGCTGTTCGCTTGAATTATCGTGCTTGAGCATTGTGCGTTTTTTCTCGCAGGTTCGGCAGGTATCCTTTAAAATGACGCTGCATAACCGGGCTAATGGTGCAGTCAATATAGATGCCGTCGTCACGGTAATCAATAGTATCTACAATACTGTAGGCGTAAAAATCGGCCAGAGCTTCACAGTTGCTGTACGGGAGCCTGACTGTACGTGAAATGCAACAATCACGCACGTGTATTTTGATTTTTTCAACCAGAATGTGCCGGGTGCTTTCTGCAAGCGCGGAAACAAATACGCAGCCCGGATACTTTTTTTCGAGTAGGAGTTTGTCAAAGTCATCAAGACCGTTTAAGTCTATTTTGTTGAAGATAATCAGGCGCGGAATGGTTTCAGCTTCGATTTCGTCTAAAACCCGGGCGGTAGTCTGAATATGGGTTCCATATTCCGGATGAGACACATCAACTACGTGCAGCAGCAGATTGGCCTCGCAGACATTTTCAAGGGTAGAGCGGAATGAAGCTACTAAAGAGTGTGGCAGGTTTTTAATAAACCCGACCGTATCGGTGAGTAAAATAGCGGGCTTAAATTTGCTGTCCAGCATGCGCGTGGTTGAATCAAGCGTGGCGAACAGCTTGTCGGCAACGTGGACGCTGCCGTTGGTCAAACAGTTCATCAGTGTTGATTTGCCTGCATTGGTATACCCGACAAGTGCGACCTGAAAACATTTTGATCGCTGTTTGCGCTGAGTGCGACGTTCAGTCTCAATGCGCTCTAATTTTTTTTTCAGGTGCGTAATTCGGGCGCGTACCATGCGGCGGTCGATTTGGATTTGTTTTTCTCCCATGCCACGCGAAGTGCCGATACCGCCGCGTTCGCGGTCCAAATGCGCCCACAGGCCCACCAGGCGCGGAAGCATATACTGCATGCGGGCAAGCTCTACCTGTATCCGTGCTTCAGCAGTACGGGCATGCCGGGCAAAAATTTCAAGAATCAGTTGGGTTCGATCCCAGATCATGCAGCCAAGCAGGCGCTCAATGTTCTGACTTTGCTTGGGGGAAAGATCGTGGTCAAAAATCACCAACTCAATGTCGTGCTGCTGCACAAGCTGGCGCATACCTTCGAGCTTGCCGCCGCCAATATAGGTGCCCGGATCGGGCGCGCTGCGGGTTTGTACTGCCTGCTCGACAATTGTAAAGCCCAGGGTATCTGCCAGGTCTGCCAGTTCAGATAGGGACTCAGCCGTTTGGGCTGCGGTGTGTGGTGGCACGGTTACCGCTGCAAGCAGGATCGCGGGAAGGTCCCCGGAGGCGTTCGGGTTCATCATAATCCAAAGGCTGCCGCGGTTACCCGGTAGCCGGCTGTTTCTTGCTGGGCCTGTTCAAGGGTGCTGACATGCTTAACCCAGGCATGCAAATGTTCTTGCCAGGCATAGCCGCTTTGCTGCAGCTGTTCACTAATCAAGGCCGCGTTCAGAAAATATACGGCAATGCTGTCATCAGGATGAACCAGCACCTTGGCATACAAATCTTTACCGCCCAGGGGTTCGGTTCCAAATACGTCGGCTATCTGCTGCAACAGTTCTTTGTTCATGTGTTCATACCTTTCAGGCCGGGATGAGGCAAAAAAATTAAGCGTCTACCCGGCAGTATTGATTAAAAACAGGAGTTTCTTTACCCCGCTATGGTTTCACTATAATTAAATTACAGGTATGAATCAATAGCAAAAAACCATAGGCGCTTTTATCCTGTTGAAAAATCATTGTTTTTTAATACGGCGGATTTCCGGTTTGCGTTAATTGGTTGAACACAAAAACAACATATTGATTTTTCAATGGTTTTTAAAACTGCTCAATATTGCAGCAATGTGGTCATGTGTCTTGTTTTACAGGCCCGGGAGCAGTTTTGCACGCCCTTTTCTACAACTTTTTCACATAACCTGTGGAGTGCCTTGTTTTGTATGGCTGTGCGCATACGACATGTAGTCCCGCACTCTTAATTTGCGAATTTTAAGGATAGGTTTTTTTGCCCGGACTGTGGTTTTGGGCTTTGGGTGCTAAGGTAGATCAGCGCCGCTGCTGCTGGCGCAGATAACAGTCGGCTAGAACCAGTGCTGCCATGGCCTCAACTACGGGTACGGCCCGCGGCACCACGCAGGGATCATGGCGGCCTTTGGCTGCCAGAGTCACCGGGTTGCCGTCAAAGTCAACGGTTGCCTGATCCTGTCTAATAGTGGCAACCGGTTTGAAAGCCACCCTGAAAATAATCGGCTCGCCGTTTGTAATGCCGCCCTGTACGCCGCCGCTGTAATTAGTGAGCGTGCCAAGGCTGTTTTCTTTTTTTACAAATAGATCGTTGTGCTTTGATCCCCGCATGCGTGTTCCGGCAAAACCGGATCCCAGCTCAAAACCCTTTGCAGCCGGAATTGAAAGCATGGCCTGCGCCAGCAGGGCTTCCAGTTTATCAAATATTGGCTCTCCCAGCCCGGTCGGTACATTGCGGCATACGCACGTAACAATACCGCCAAGGGAATCTTTCTCAGATTGTGCCTTCGCGATCAGGGTTTCAATGGCGTGGGCATTCTCTGCATGTGGACAGCGGCATGGATTCTTATCGACAGCAGCGCGTGAAATTTCTTCCGGATTAACTTTGGCAGCGTCAATCTCACCGGCTGAACTTACCCAGGCGACGATTTCAATGTCGGCACGGTCTCGCAGCATTTTTTCGGCTATTGCTCCGGCGCACACCCGTGCGGCAGTTTCCCGGGCCGAGGATCGTCCCCCGCCGCTGGATGAGCGTAGGCCGTATTTTTGTTCATAGGTATAATCGGCATGTGATGGCCGGGGAATGGTTTGCATGGCGGCATAATCGCCTGGGCGCTGATCTTTGTTTCGGATGATAAAGCCGATGGGCGTGCCTAGGGTGGTGCCCTGTTCCAGGCCGGAAAGAATTTCTACCTGATCGGCCTCTGTGCGGGCGGTCGCAAGAGCGTTTTGGCCGGGTCGGCGACGGTCCAACTGTGGCTGGATATCTGCTTCGCTCAACGTCAGGCCGGGCAGGCAGCCATCAACGCAGCCGCCGAGTGCCGGGGAATGTGATTCACCGAAGGTCGTCAGTTTAAACAGGGTGCCGAATGTACTGGACATACAAGTCCTTCCCGTTCAGGTTCTGTCCTGCCCCGGGGCTGAAAAACCGCTTTCGCGTAGTGCAGCCAAGACGCAGTCAGCTGTTGTGGTAATGTTGTAATGCGTATTATCGATTGTGTGATCGGCTAGTTGCGTATAGACAGCATGCCGCTCGTTCCACAGGCGTTCCAGGTTTTCGATGCTGGGATCTTCCCGGAGAAACAGCGGAAGACCCTTGGTCTGCATGCGCTCAAACAAAACTGCCGGGTCGGTGCGCAGGTAGACAATAATCCCCAGCTTTTTTAACAGTTCGCGGTTTTGAATGTGTATAGGGGCCCCACCGCCGGGCGCAATAGCACAGTCGCTCACCTGTGTCAGATTCGACAGAATCGCGTGTTCCATGTCGAAAAAAAAGGGCATGCCCTCCTGCTGAATGATTTCCCGATAGTGAACTGCACGTGAGTGAGTGCGCTCATAGCCGGATTCGATTTCACGATCTATGTCGATAAACCGGAGTGTAAGCCGCTGGGCAACCTCCAGGGCTGTGGCGCTTTTTCCGCACGAGGCAAATCCGATAAAGACAATATTCATATGTATCTGTTCAGGCAAAAAAGTCGGTGTTTTACGGAGCGGTTTTGCGCCGGGAGCGCGTGCTCCCGGTCGGGTTGTCGCTCACGCTTGAGACTGCTCGGATACCCGGCAGTATAGGAGATGCCCGCGGCACCTGTCAAGCCCAAACACCCCTGCGCAACAATGCTTGTGGATGCTGGTAGTTTTTTTCTTGACCCGGCTGGTCAGGCTGTGCTATTAACTGCTAAATTCTGTGAAACGTGAATCGATAGCAGCGTTTTTTGAAATGATTATTTTGCGAGACAATATTATATACATATACAAAGCCTTCATCCCGTCGTGATGAAGGCTTTTTTTGTAGGGAAAGCCATGGAACAAATAATCATTATGGACAAGCAGGCTATCGACCGAACCCTGAAACGCATGACGCATGAAATCTGGGAGCGTAACCGGGGCGGCGATAATTTTTACCTGATCGGCATCCGCCGCCGCGGGGTCACCATTGCCAATCGGATAGCCCGGCAGTTACAGGAGTTTGAGGGTGTCACTATTGAGGTCGGGGCGCTTGACATTAACCTTTACCGCGATGATTTGTCTGAGGTTGCCTCCCAACCCATCGTCAAAAAAACCGAAATACCGTTTTCAGTAGCCGGTGCCAGAATTTTGCTCTGCGATGATGTGCTTTTTACCGGGCGCACCATACGGGCAGCGCTTGCCGGTATAATCGATATGGGACGGCCGCAGATGATCCAGCTGCTGGCGTTGCTGGATCGCGGACATCGCGAGTTGCCCATTCAGCCTAATTATGTTGGGAACATCGTTTCCACCTCCCGGGATGAGAGTGTTGAAGTCATGCTTGAGGAGGATGATGGAGTTGATCAGGTAATTATCACCCGAGGCGAAATTGATGGAGCTGAATCATAAGGACCTTCTGGGCATTGAGCACCTTACCGCGCAGGAAATCACTCTGATTCTTGATACTGCGGTTTCAATGAAGGAAGTATCCGCGCGCGAGATAAAAAAAGTACCGACTTTGCGCGGTAAAACCATTATTAGTCTTTTCTACGAACCCAGCACGCGCACGCGCACCTCATTTGAGATTGCCGGCAAGCGGCTGAGCGCGGATGTCGTTAATATTTCAGCTTCCAGCAGTAGTGTGGTTAAGGGTGAAACGTTGGAGGATACCGGCCGGAATTTGCAGGCTATGAATCCGGATTTATTGATTGTGCGCCACGCCTGTGCCGGTGCGCCTAAGCGGCTTGCTGATGTGTTGCCAACTCCGGTAATCAACGCTGGCGATGGAGCGCACGAACATCCGACACAGGCCCTGCTTGACGCCTTTACTCTCCGGGAGCGCCTGGAAAAACTCAGCGGGCTTACCGTTTTGATTGTAGGCGATATTCTGCATAGTCGGGTTGCGCGTTCCAATATTTTGCTGTTGAAAAAAATGGGCGCTAATGTTCGTGTGTGCGGTCCCCGCACCATGATGCCTCACAACATGGAGCTGTTCGGTGTTGAATACGTGCCCCGGCTTGTGGATGCGGTGCGAGATGTGGATGTGATTATGATGCTGCGTATTCAAAAGGAACGTCAGCAGGGAACTCGCTTTCCAGGCGAACGTGAATATGCCCGGTTTTTTGGCCTGAACCGCTCGGTGTTGCAGCATGCCCGGGATGATGTTTTGATTATGCATCCCGGTCCGGTCAATCGCGGGGTGGAAATTTCTCCGGATATAATGGCGTTGCCTGACAGTATTATTCTTGACCAGGTAACCAATGGCGTGGCCATACGTATGGCCTTGATGTATCTTTTTACGGGAAAGTAAACGGTATGGCTCTTCTGATACGCAACGCGCGGGTTTTTGATCCGACAGAGGGACTTGATGACACGCTGGATATATTGGTTGTGGATGGCTGTATCAAGGAGCTCGGCCGGGATCTTGCCGTTCAGCAGGGCGAGTGCAGGGAGATTGATGCAACAGGGCTGCTGGTGACCCCTGGCCTGATCGACATGCATACTCATTTGCGTGAGCCCGGTCAAGAGTATAAGGAAACTATCGAGAGCGGAGCGCGAGCAGCTGCTGCCGGCGGTTTTACTTCCGTTGCCTGTATGGCCAATACCCGGCCGGTTAACGACAACGCCTCTACAACCCGTTATATTCTTGAAAAAGCCCGTGAAGCTTGCGTGCATGTGTTGCCGGTTGCTGCATTAACCGTGGGGCTGCAGGGTAAGGCCTTAACCGAAATGGGAGATTTAAAAGCAGCCAGGGCGGTTGCGCTCTCCGATGACGGTCGCGGTATTGCCGACCCGCAGGTTATGCGGCATGCTCTTGAATATGCGCGAAGTTTTGATCTTCCGGTTTTGTGCCACTGTGAGGACAGCAGCCTGTCGGGCGGCGGTGTCATGCATGAGGGTACGGTATCGGCTTTGCTGGGCCTGGGTGCTATCACGCCGGTTGCGGAAGAGCTTTTTGTACAGCGCGACATTGCACTGGCGGAGTGGGTCGGCCACCCTGTTCATATTCAGCATGTCAGCACGGCCGGATCGGTGCGTATTATCCGTGATGCCAAGGCTCGTGGTGTCAGGGTTACGGCAGAAACCGCGCCGCACTACTTTACGTTGACCGATGAAGCTGTGCGCGGCTTTGATACAAACACTAAAATGAATCCTCCGCTGAGAAGTGCTGCAGATATAGCCGTCATTAAGGAGGCTCTGGCGGATGGAACTATTGACGTTATCGCCAGTGACCATGCGCCGCACTCATCCCTTGAAAAAGATGTTGAGTTTGATCATGCCGCCTTTGGCATTATTGGACTTGAAACCATGCTGCCGCTTACACTTGCGCTTGTGCGCGAGGGTGTCTTGAGTCTGACGCAGGTGATTGAAAAATTCACCCGAAATCCGGCTGCGATTTTAGGCTGCGCGTGCGCTGGTCTGAGGGTCGGCGCTGTTGCGGATTTTACCATTATTGATCTCGGGCTTTTATGGACCCTGGATCGCACTCAGCTACAGTCACTCAGCTGTAATACTCCTTTTTTAGGGCACACCTTTACCGGTCGGGCTGTATATACTGTTGTTGGTGGTATTGTTGTGTATGCGTATCAGGATTGATTTCTCCGGTGCCTGCAGCCTGCCTTGATTCCCCCGTCGCAAACTCCAATATGTGTTGTTGTTAGACATAAAAATATCGGCCCGGAGAAAAATCTCAGGGCCGGTATGGCGAACATAATGCAAACAGGTTGCAACGTTTAGGCTTTTAGCACCGCTTGTACGTTTTTGATCATCTTTTTTGAGCCTACATACAAAGCGGTGCGTTGATGATGGGTTGTGGGCGGTATGTCCAGAATTGGTGTTCCATTTTCATCAATCGCGTCTCCGCCGGCCTCGCGGCACATGAAGGCGACAACGTTGGCTTCATACAGAAGTCGTAGTTTGCCCAGGGGTCTGTTTTTTTTCGGGTCTGGGTGGTTAACAATTGCTGGATACATAAACATGCCTCCATTGGCCAGCAGGCGGTGGAAATCACCTGCCAGTGCGCCCAGGTACCTGAAAACATGTTTTGATTGGTTTTTCGCGATCCATTTTTGCATCGTCTCGCTGAATGTTTCGGTATTACCGGCATTAAACGAAAGTTCCCATTTTTTCTCTGCCGTTGGTAGTTCCATTTTCATGGGCTTAACAAAGGAGCTGGTTTCATCCATGTGAAAGCGCCAGCAGCCGGCGTCTCGCAGGGCCAGGGTAAACATACCGGTTGGAATGACAAACATTCCGGCGGCAATGTATTCATTCCCGGCGCGCAAATGATAATCCTCCGGTCCCTGTATATTGATATCCAGATTTTTTTTGGCGATGCCGAACATAAAGCCGACCGGCAGCCCGTGTGCTACGTTCGAAGATCCGTCAAGCGGGTCGAAATATACATAATAGCGGCCGCCATTCTTGTTGAGGTCGATAATTTTTTCCGCTTCTTCGCTTACAACCTGAATGACCCGTTCGGTTGATTTTAGATAGTGCAGCACGATTTCATGGGCGATGTCATCCATTTTCATCACTTCTTCACCCTGAACATTGGTGCTGCCGGCCATGCCCAAGTTGCCCTGCAGGGCTCCGGTGCGGTAGTACAGTTCAATTCGTTTGGCAGCGGAGACAATAGCATCCATTAAAACCAAAAAGTGAAAAGTGCGGTTGTATTTTTCCTGATGTCGCATTAAAAAATTCAGTAGGGTTTGTTCAAATTTCATTTCATCCTCCTTCGGGTTCTTTTTTTCGGAATTAAAATTAAATTTTGAGCGTGCACAGTCCTGGCGTGATCCGGGCAGTGCCGCTTTGTATGCTTTTTATAAGCAGAATTCTCCTAAAGCGGGTATCGCCAGTGTATCGACCCTCCGTGCATGTGGGCATATATATCATAGCATGCAGGGCGTATCAATAAATTCAGCCGGTAGGTTGAGCGTTTCCCGCAGCTGCGCGGCCAGGGCCTTCATGGCGAAGGTTTCAGTTTGATAGTGACCGCCGTAAAAAATATTCAGTCTAAGTTCGCGCGCCATGTACATGGCCCCGTGTTTGGGTTCACCGGTAATAAACAGGTCAATGCCCTGATCTCTCAGTTCGCGGAACAAATCCGGCTCGGTGGCTGACCCGGCGACAATGGCGACGGTTTGAATGTTTTCTGGTCCGAACGTAAAAAAGGCCTGCTTTGGTCCGATTTTTTTGGTTAGAACTCCCGCTATTTCATCTCGGGAGACAGCTGAAGCCAGACTCCCGCGCACGCCGATTGCTTTACCATGATAGACCGCAAACGGCTCTGTCCGTTCAAGGGCAAGCGCCTGGGCAATCTGGGCGTTTTGGCCAAGTTGCGGGTGTGCGTCAAGCGGGAGGTGCGCGGCATACAATGCCATATCCGCTTGTACAAGAGCCCTTATTCGGCTGTAGTGCGGGTCAATCATTAGTTGTTGTGCGCCCCAGAAAAGTCCGTGATGAACAATCAGCAGGTTACAGTTTTGAGCGGCTGCTTTTTCAATTGCTTCCAGGCAGGCATCAACCGCCAGCGCAACCTTTTTAATGGTTGTTCGGTTTTCAACCTGTATGCCATTGGCTGAGGAGTCGTGAAATGAGGCGCAGTCAAGCACCTCGTCAAGGTAGGCTGCAAGTGTTAACAATTCCATGGTCTTTATTCCCTGTAGGATTTTTCGAAAAACAACTGTTATGGTAAAAAAAAAACACCAATCTGTCAATGGGATTAGGCCTTTGTGGAGATATTTGTTTTTATTGACAGGATTCCGCCCCCCGCCTATACTTTCCTGCGTTACACGATGGGCCTCGATCAAACGGTAGCGGAGCATGTGAGTCTTATGGAATGGTTTGAAAACCTCCCTCTCTGGATGGAACAGGGAGCTTATTGCTTAATATTTGTTGCATTGTTTCTCTCCGGGGTTGGATTGCCAATTCCCGAGGAGCTTTCCTTTCTGCTCGGTGGGTATTTAACTGATTCGACGGGGGGATCGCTTGGCCTGATGATGCTTTTTGCTGTTTTTGGTGTTTTGCTTGGCGATATCCTTCTTTTTCTGCTGGCCCGCCGCCATGGAGAAAGGCTTTTGTCTGTGTGGCCTTTTCGGCTTCTGTTCACGCCCGAACGTCTGGTCCGCGGTCGGACGTTTTTTTCTCGTCACGGCTCCAAGACTATTTTTTGTGCGGGTTTTTTTGCTGGAATTCGGGCGACCACGTTTTTCCTCAGTTCAACGATGGGAGTGAAATTTTCCCATTTCCTTTTTTGGGATAGCATAAGAACCCTGCTGACGTGTCCCGTTTCCGTCTGGGTCGGGTTTCGATTCGGGCCCTACGCGCATGAAATCATAAAACCCTACAAGAACTGGCTTCTTCTGGTGATTGTGCTGGTGATCGCAGCCCTGGTCGTGCGTGAACGGATCAAGCGACGTAAAAGGCCAAAATCTCCTGTTTTGACTGCACGTGAAGCAGCGTCCGGTGGATCAATCCATGACCCGCAGGCATCTGTGGCGCAATTCAAGCAGGGGTCTGGGCGATCCTGACCGGCTTTTGGCAGTTGTTATAGGACTACTCCGGCAACCCGCCTTTTGGGGTAAGAGCGGCATGGTCGGCACATGCATATTCTTCATGGACAGCGGTATTTACATCTGGTATATGGAAGTTCATGGATACATCCCGGGCATCAAAAATAAGTTTTCTGGTGCTGCTTCTGTTGTTGATGGCAGCTTTTATCGCTATTGTGCAGCCGTTTCTCGTGTCGGCTTTGGTGGCGCTCATCATAGCGGTTATTTGCTGGCCCGTTAACCGGCTGTGCATTCGGTTGTGCCGGGGCAGGCGTTATGTTGCGGCGGGTTTGGCTACTTTGTTGGTGTTGTTGTGCATACTGGGGCCCCTGAGCACGATTATTTCATTTGCCGCAATGAATGCTGCCGGCGCAGTTAAAGCTGTTGTTTCCCACCTTGAAAGCGGCGCGCTTGCCCAGGCGATTGATCAGGCCAATTTGTGGCTGCAGAGCAAAATTGTTGCTTTTCCCCAGTTCGTTCCCGCTGAATTCAATATTCGCGAAACATTGCTTGAATTCCTGTCCGCTGCAGGCAAAATTGCCTATGAGTATTCTCCGAAGGTTTTCACCGCAACGACTGCTATTTTTATTGGTTTTCTGCTGGTGGTGTTGTTTCTGTTTATGTTTTTCGCAGAAGGAGATCGGCTGCAGCAGGTGCTGTTGAGCTTGTTGCCGCTTGAGCCGGAGCATAAGCAGATCCTGACAAAAGAAGTCTCCGGCGTTATTACGGGCACATTTGCTGGCATGATCGCAACCGCCGTTGTCCAAGGCATACTGATCGGTATTGGCTACTGGATAGCGGGTATTGACAATGCTTTTGTCTGGGGTGTTGTCACCATCGGTGTAACCCTCATACCGGTGATCGGCGCCCTGGCCATGTACTTGCCTGCATCCGTTGCCCTTATTATAGGCGGCAGCATAGGCAGCGGCATCTTTCTGTTTATCTGGGGACTGACACTGGTCTCAATGGCTGATAATGTTATAAAGCCCATGGTAATGCGCGGCAAGGTTAACGTGCATCCGGTGCTGCTGGCCCTTGCCATCATTGGCGGCAGCCTCTGGTTGGGTGCCGTCGGTTTTATCGTCGGGCCTGTTATCGTTGCTCTGATGTTGGCCATGATTCGCATATATCGCAGGGAGTTCATTTCGTAAATTTCTGTGACTTATGTATTGACACCCATTTCTTCCTTGCCTATACTGTATGGATATAGAATACAAAACGGGCTAAACCTTCCAAAGCTGTTGCTTTTCAAGGAACACGGTTAAAAAATTACCATGCCCTTGGGCATGCACTCAGTAATCCTCTAACCGTTGGTACAGAAAATGGACGCCGGAAGCCTTCAGGGTTTTGTCGAAAAGCGTCGCGAAGAGTACCGCAAGTTCCTGCGATTCCCATTATCGTTTCAGGCGGAGTGCCATTACAATGTCGGAGAAAAGTCCGCACGTTGCCGGATTGTGGATATAAGCAGTCAGGGGCTGGGTCTTGAGTTTGATACTCCTGTTAAAATAAAAAGAGGCCAACTCATGTTGCTGGAAATCAAGATTCCCGCTCAAAAAACACCGGTGAGCGCCATCACAAAACTTGCCTGGGTGCAAAGACAGGAAGACGGTTTTATGATGCAGCGTGTGGGTAGTTGTCTGCTGTTTATGGATCCGGCGGGGCAAGAACAGCTGATGGAGCAGGCGTATGCTGGACTGCTTTCCAATTCAACAAAATGGGGCAGAGTCTCTCCGAGTTGACGCGTCAGAAATATAACCATCCTTCATGGCCGGAACCGGCCAGAGATACTCACTATAGGCAATAAAATGTTACAAAGGCTCTTTGGCATGCCGAGGTGATTGCCATTGGTGCTTATTTACGGGCCAGATACACAAATGTTTGATTTGTGTGGCGAAGCCGGAGCCTTGAGGAGATATGTATAAAACAATTTATTGTTTGATTTCATTTTTTAAGGCCGGGTAGTGATTGCCTATGGCGATTGGCTTGAGGAGATTAAAATTCTTTAGCCGAGCGAGTGTAATAAATGTACGAGCACAAGAGGCGGAGCCGTATTCGGCCCCGCCTCTTTCTGCTTGAGAATATTGCGTAAGGATTGTTAACGTATTTTCTTTATGGCTTCAAGCTCAGGCACAAGAAAGGAAAGGTTCAGGCGCTCAAGCGTGTTTTTGCTTTGCAGGCCGCTCGCAGAATCCCACCCGCGCAGTTCGTAGTATTCATCTTTCATTCGCTCAAAGCCTTGCCGGTCAAGCACACAGCCCTTGCGCGTGACAATCTCCTCGCCAGGGCCTGGAAATTCCAGATCCGGATTAAATACACCGATGAGGCCCTCTTCGGTTTCGACGGGTTCGGTAAAGTGAAATTCATTGATCACATCATCGCATCTACCCTGCCAGCCTTCACGCATGGCAATGGCCCGTTGCAGGTTCGCGGCCCGCTCGCCCATTGCATAATAGTCTTTTTCGGTCATGGACTCCCCCGTAACAGCAGTAAAAAGTTTTGGCACGATTGCGGGATCGCCCATACCGTCCTCGCTTTGGTCATCATCCAAAAACGGATAAAAGCGGTCGCACGCTACCATTGCCTCTTTTGCATGGCTGCCATTTTGAATAATAAACGCGGCGCGGGCCTTACCGTCATAGGTCGTGAAATCAGCGGCTGCCTCGCTGCCCCAGTTGCGCTCGGCAATTTTTTTCAGGCGCTGCGTAGTCATGGAAGACATCATGCCCGCCGTGCCGAACCAGAATATCCATTTTAACACTGTGAAACTGTACTCATGCAGCTGGATAATCGGGTTGCGGGCCTCTGTGGCGTAGAACAGGGCATTTGTGAGGAACAGGCGCGGGCCGTAAGCATCATCATGATAGCCGTGGCGCGTGATGCGCCGCAGGGCCATTTTTTCAGACTCTGGTCCTCGGGCGATGGAGAGGCGGCGTGTGCCCTGGGCAAGTTCGTCGCCAAGGCCGTTTCTGCTGGTTACGCTATCCATAAAATTTTGTATAAATTCCAGACTGCCGATTTTTGAAAGCGGCAGTCCTGCAGTCTCATCGTTTAGCAGGCCCATTTCATGGCTTTTTTCCAGAAACCAGATAAGGTTTGTCATTTCTCCCGTACATAGACCGTAGGTATTGCACAGCGCTGTTGCCATAAAGGCGTTTTCCGAGGGTTCGCCGTAGTACTTCTTGTCCCAGACATTGTAGCAATGCGAGGAAGCGCACATCTGCAGGGTCTGTTCCATACCGGACACATGCTTGAACTGTGCCCGCGTGCAGCCCGCGGGGCAGGCATGGCAGGGCATATTTTTACCTCGCTCGATTCCCTGGAGCATGGGTTCACTGGTATAGAGAATTTCATTCTGGCCTTTGCGCAGTCGGCGGATTTTTTTATTGAGAGCCTGCAGCCCTGCGGGGTCGGCCACAGTCACCCGGCCACTGGTTTTAATGACAACGGCTTTGAGATTTTTTGAGCCCATAACAGCGCCCATGCCATTGGATAGGTTGCCGCCTTGATCCGTGCCGGCGGTTGCAAAGCGTACCCGGCTTTCACCTGCCGGGCCGATACAGACAAGACGCGCCTGCCTGTCATGTGCCTCGTGCAGTCGGTTCATGGTTTCATCGATTTTGAGGCCCTGCAGACCGCTGGCATCCTTTAACTGTATCGCGCCGTTTTCAATCAGGATGTAGGAAAGCTTTTCAGCGCGGCCTGTGGTGATGATACCGTCAAAGCCGGCCTGTTTGATCGCGGCGCCGAAAAACCCGCCGGCATTGCCAAAGCCGAATTGTTCAGGATACAGATAGGGCGATTTTGCTGCCATGACCCAGCGTGAGCAGGCCAAAGCACCCGAGCCTGTTAGCGGGCCGGGCATGAACATGAGTACATTACCGGGGTCAAGTGCGCCGGTTTGAGGACTCACCATATCCCAATACAGCCGCGAGGCCATGAACCTGCCGCCGATGAATTCTGAGGCCATCTCCATGCTTGGCTGTCGGTGTATTTTTTTTGAGCTGAGATCAACATGCAGTATTGTGCCGGTCCATCCATTGTGCCGTGACATAGATTTCCCCCAAATGGTGTATTGTTGATTAGGGCCGCGGCCTTTTGCTTGAAGCGCCTGGTTCACTTCGGCTATTTTTGTTGTCTTGTATTACCACGAATATGATAAAAATCAAAACAGTGGGATTATCAAGGCATCGATTATACTTGAGACGGGGACGGATGATATGCGTGACTTCCGAAAGGGCCGCCCGCTGTAGTCTTGGACAAAGTGTTCTGCATCACAGGCATGTATGATGTTTTGATGCGGCAACGGGAGCTCCGAAACGAATGGCAGCACAGAGCCAAAAAAATTAAATTCACGGATTTAATATGCGTTGGGCCTGGAAAGCACTATATAGTGCTTTCCGCAGTGAAGGCCAATACTTTGACAGAAATTAATTCATTTTAGTAATAAATTTTATTATTTGTGTCTTTTATGCTAAAAATGGTTTTGAAATCTTGTTTGAGACTGCCTGCCAAAAAATTTTAAAGCGAGATTTTTTCCTTGCATTCAAATTATTTGGGGGGTATAGCTTAGTATACATTATAGAAGAAGGTGCTTGGGACGGTGAATTTTAGGCTACATGAAGAGCAAGCTTAGCTGTCTAAACGCCGACAATATGTAACTGGCAATTATGCTTTGTATGATGGAGGAAAAAGTATGAGAAAATTAACAGGGGGGTTAATCGCTATATCATTCCTGCTGTGTGCGTTTACTGCACAGGCTGCATCGAATATAGATGTTTCCGTTCCGTCGGCCGGGGAGGCATGTTTAGGTAGCTCTGATTGCGCTTCTGGCGAAGATTGTATTACCAACATCTGCATTCCGTCTGCCGGGGAGCCATGTTCTAATGATCTTGATTGTACTCTCGGTGGATCGTGCGTAGCTGATATATGTGTACCGTCGGTTGGGGATCCATGTACAAATGACCTTGATTGTGGTCCCGACGGAGCGTGCATTAATGATATATGCGTTCCGTCTGCTGCGCAGGCATGTACAAATGATCTGCAGTGTAGCCCCGGCGAGTTGTGCATTGACGAGATATGCCAGGAAGTCGAGTGTGAGGTCAACGCAGACTGCGATGCGGGATTAATTTGTGATAACAGTTCCAATACCTGTGTAGAGTGTCTTATAGACGCAAACTGTGAAGAGGGAGACTTCTGTCTAGATAATACGTGCGTACAGGGCGGAGATTGTGATTTGACTATCAAGCCGCACCGTATTAATATAAATAAAGGAAAGAACCCGGATGTTGTATATAAATTGATAAAAATAAAAGGCAATGAAAATTTTGATGCCAATGGCGAACCCGTTCAACTAGAAACACCTTCTTTTTCGTTGACGGAGAATTCTTTTTTGCCGTGGGATTACGAGATTAAAAGTAAAAGAAATACGATGAGGCTGGTAGTGAGGGCAACAAGAGATCTTGAGCCGGGTTTCTACTGGATACGCATTGGTGATTGTTACGGTGAGGTTGAGCTATACGATAAGAACGCCGAGAAGGCAGCAAAGAAGGCAGCGAAAGCAGCCGCGAAGGCAGCAAAGAAGGCAGCAAAAATAGATAATTAATAAGAAGAAATAAAATATAACGGAAAAACAGAAAAAGGCAGGGCCATCGGCTCTGCCTTTTTCTTTAAGTGTAATCCGGCTAAAACTCCGGGGGCTCCTGCGATACATGCATCGTGCGCCAACGGGACAAGAACAGGCAGCGGATTGAACCTCTCTTTTATTTTTGTTTATTTTATTTCTACCAGAGTATTTTGTAATTGTTTCAGCGTTTGTGAGAAGGTCAAATTGTCACATGCTGTACTGTTAGAATGAGAGCGATTCTGCATACACATTAAAGCGACTTGGTGCTTGCCTAAAGCAGAAAGGCACTGTATAAAAAGTACAAATTATTGCTTTTTGTCAGCCCTTCGTAAATCACCTATCTTGAAAGCGGAACAGGTCTGGAGGGGCCACCATAAGCTCTTTTAGGAAAAGATGCGGCAACAGACGTACGTTAGAATAAAAATATTTCTGATATGGCTTTGAAAGCAGGCTGTAATAGAAAATGGAGAAGGTTTTAGATGGCGGCGAAATTAGAGAACTTTGGATTTTGGCTAACCCGAACATTTGCTACCAGCAAAGAAAAAAACCGGCAATGGCCGCATGTGCCCGGGAAATATTTTGTAAAAAATTTAAAGGCCCCGGTGGCAGTTACTACCCTGGGCAGTGTTAAGCTTGCCGCAGAGATCAGCATGGCTGCTCCTGACCAGATGTGTATTGTGGGCAAGGTGGAGACTGAAAATATTGGCATTGAAAAAGTCATAAAAAATAGTATTGCCAATCCAAATATTCGGTTTTTGCTGATGGTTGGCAATGAGTCGCCCATGCATTTGCCCGGCGCAACGTTTAAGGCACTTTTTAAAAATGGCATTAACGAGAAAGGGGAAATTATTGATTCTCCGGGGATGCGCCCGGTATTGCCGAATACAACCGCCGAAGAGGTAAACCGTTTTTCTGATCAGCTGGAACTTGTAGATATGATCGGCTGTATGGATATCAACAAGATTTCAGAAAAAATAGTAGAACTTGCCTCCATTTCACCGGGTTTGTATAAAGCATCGGCTCTACATAATGAAACTAACTCTGTCCCGACACCAACAGTTTCAGCGGTTTTTCATGACCCAAAGAAAATCAAGTTAGATAAGGCCGGCTACTTTGTTATATTCATAGAAAACTCGGATATTTTGGTTGAGCACTACAGCAACAAGGAAGAACTTTTAAGAATTATTTCCGGCGATAATGCCAGAGATATCTATTTGACGATTGTGGATAATGGTTGGGTCGGCCATCTCGATCACGCCTGCTATTTGGGTAAAGAGCTTATCAGGGCAGAACTAAGTATCAAAAAGGGCTTCGAGTTTGAACAGGACCATGCATAACGCCTGAAGGGATATTGTGGTGGAGTTGTGAGCTATCGAACCCCGGACCTCATGACTGCCAGATTTGGATCTGCGGGTTTTCAAATTTAATAACGTGCTGAAATTGATTTTTTTATTATTCTATATAGTGCCAAATTTGGGTGTTTTTGGAAAAAATTTCTCCCATTAATCCTCACACCTTATCACAACAAAAAAGGGAACTTGAAGGCAGTACACCACACAAAAGCAAAAGAGTTGTACCCCCCTCCTGCGGGGTACAACTCTTTTTTTATGCATACAATGTTATTGTAAAGCGTAGATCAGATCATCAAATCCATTCTTCTGAGCATCTTGTGCCTGTTTTCCGGTTATGATTTTTTCTTTTTCTAGATATTCTACCAACCGGAAATAACCGCTGAGTAAAATCTTGCGGTGGGTTTGTTCATTAAAAACCCCTTTATCTCTCAGAAAGTCAAGAATATCTATCATACGGTCATCCATTTCCATAAACTTCTTGGCTTCTGCTTTTGTCATAACTGCCATAATAGATTGCCTCCTTTCAGCAATACCATTTCTTGTTCTTCTTTTCAGCTTCAGACAGATATTTTGCCCGTAGCGGTTCCAGATCTTTAGCCACATTTTCAAGACCCAGCGCTTTCAGTTTCTTTGCACTTGGGAAACCTGTTTTAGGATCCCAGTCACGGTAACGGTAATATTTTTTCAGCATATCATTCAATGGAAAGGTTGCGCCCACATTGGTCTGATACTCAACACCCTGAGGCATCGGTTCATTGAGGAAACGTTCTGGTACCGTGTCCTCGCGAGCACCGGACATATGCCTGTTCCAGTATGCCCGCTCCAAAGTATAAACCCGTTCTCCGATTTCTTGAAATTCTTCTTCGGTAAAATCAAGCCCTGTGGTTGCGTTAAGATAGTCCACCTGATCTTCGGTCCGGACCGCATATGACCAGTGCGTGGTAAAACAGCAGACATTCAGGCAATCCGTGGTAGTCTTCTGGTTTTCCTCATAATAGACCATATACGGTTTACCCACTTTTGTTACCGGACGATTGGCTCTTTCATCACCCAGCAGTTTGGTGCAGAGACCCGGATAAAGTGCTCCGGAAAGCTCAAGACAGCAAAGAGACCTGAGGTGGTCACAACCGCCCCGTGTACCCACTGCAAAAGAGAGTCCATAGCCAAACCCAAGGCCGCGCGGGTCATCGCCGGGCACGGTCATGCCGCGGGTCGTAATTGAATAGTAGTGACCTTTGTCACCCAAACCCAGTTTATCTGCAGCACGGTCAGCGCCCTCTGCCAGAATATCTCCAAAGCCTTCACGTTTTGCGATCATCCGGATAAGCGTCTCAACAACTTCTTCATTGCCCCACTCCAATTCAAGACCGCCGGTCTCCTTGGTAGTGATCAGGCCTTTTTCATACCACTCTATGGCTGCTGCAATTGTTCCGCCGCATTCAATACCATCCATACCATAATCATTGGTCAGGCGGCAATTGTGCCAGATATCATTGGCATCTTCTATAATACCGCAGCGTGGTCCGGTGGGCACTGCATGTTCATATTCTGGGCCGCCGAATTCTTCTCCGGCATATTTACCCTCTTTGATCTGGGTAAACCGTCCGCAGCAGATGGGGCAGGCAAAACAGCCTTCACGATGCTTCATTACGGTGGCAGCATGGGTTTCACCTGACATATTATCTGCATGCAGATGAGCACCTTCCTGGAAGTTCTTCCATGGGAACCAGCCGTCACGGTTAGCGATGTTAATTAAAACAAGACTTCCGTATTCATATAAACCATCTTTCATCACATCGGTCTTCATTTTTTGACGGAGTCCATCACAGACATTCATCATTTTCTTTGGATCTGCAATCTTAACTGTTCCGGATCCCCGGGTGGCAATTCCTTTCAGGTTTTTTGACCCGATCACAGCACCAGTTCCGGTACGGCCGGCTGCCCGCCAAACATCATTAAAGCAACAGGCAAACCGTACCATATTCTCTCCGGCCGGCCCGATCAGCATGATATGGATATCCTCATCACCGAGTTCTTCTTTTATCATCTGGTCTGCCTCCCGCGGGTATTTACCCCACAGATGACTGGCATCTCTTATTTCAACCTTGTCGTCATCGATCCAAAGGTAAACCGGTTTTTTTGCCCGGCCCTGGATAATGATCTGGTCATACCCGGCATACTTAATTTCTGCGCCCCAGTGACCGCCCATATTCGCGTCACCATGACCACCGGTCAACGGGCTCTTTGCACTAACCGTTACACGCCCGGTTGACGGTGCAGCCGTACCGCTCATAGGCCCGACTCCAATACACACCCGTGCTTCAGGATCAAAGGGATCTATATTCACCGGCATCTCGTTGTAAAGAACCTCTGAGTTAAATCCACGTCCACCAAGCCACTTACGTCTATATTCATACGACAGTGGTTCTTTAGTTATTTCTTCAGTACTAAGATTTACTCTTAGTCGTTGTCCTGCCCATCCATTCATAATTTAATTCTCCTCTCCAACTTTAGCGGCTTTTAATCGTTCGCTTAACTTCTCACGGCGTTTAGCTTTATACGCGATGGTGGGTGTCTGGTAGGAAATAGCGCCACTTGGACACCAGTCCGCACATACCGGACCCTGCTCCCTGCCCTCACATAAATCACATTTAAATGCTTTTCCGGTTTTGTAATGCATGTTTATTGCGCCGAACGGACATGCATTGGCGCATTCCTTACACCCGATACATTTATCCGCATTGATTTTTGTGATACCTGCTTTGATATCCATAGCGCAGGCACCAGTGGGACAAACAGCTGCGCATGGCGCATCCGAGCAGGCGTCACAGCCGACAACAAATGATTCGCCGAATCGCTCGTTTCTCACCACGGCAACCCGGGAGAGAATTTTTCCTATCTCTCCCTCGTGATACAGCGAGCAGCCAACTACGCAGCTTCTGCAGCCGGTACAGATTTCGTTGTTGAACATTAAAACTTTAGCATTGTTCATTGTGACATTTCCTCCTTTGCTGAGTACTCAAAAAGTGTTTGTGTGGTAGCGTTTTATTCTTTTGGCAATTAAGAATGATTTGGCCTACCTCCTTTCCTGTTTACAGAGTAGGTTCTGGCAATAAAAAACCCCGAAAGCACGGTTTGTGCTTTCGGGGTTCCGTTGCAAATACGGCGGGCTGATATTCTTTCAGCCTTATCGGCCGCACATTAATGCTTCGTGCGGCTCGGAATCCTTCAAATACTTTTTCCCTGCCATTACGCCTGCCGATCTGTGGAAATCAAACCGACAGGCTAAGAGCGCGGAAGAAGTTTAATGATTCTGAAACCAATAACAAATTTTTTTTCATATATATATTCCTTGAATCAGATTGTTTGATTGTGTTTGACACATGATGCAACGATTATTAATGCTGCATAGCGATAGTTTTCTTTAGCGTTGATTTTAATTTACTGAGGTCGGATGACTTTATTACATAGGCGTCTGCCGCCCGGCTCATATAATCGTCTTTGTATGAAAAATATCCGGTGTTAATAATGATTGAAATGTTCTTGTTTGTTTCTATAATCCTACCGATAGCTTCAAGGCCATCCATATGGGGCATTCTAATGTCGAGAATAATAGTGTTGGGGGGGTCTGTTTGAATCATATCAAGGCACTCTTTTCCATCGCGAGCCGTAATAGCCTGATATCCCTCCTCAATGAGTTCCTCTGCATACAGCAAACGGATATTTTCATCGTCATCAACAATCAATATTTTTTCGCCCATAGCATATTCCCCTTATTGAGAAAATAATTGCACCCGCAACGAAAATTTTCTCTCTGGTTGTTGTGTTATGTATGTTTGATCCTTACTTTTAAAAATATATTTTTTCAAAAGTTTGAGTACCCTTTCACGATATTAGATAATGCATAACTCATACCATCAGAGTAGAAGAAAAAATTCAGACAGATTTTCAATGGGTTAGATGCGTAAAGGCAGGCAGGGATTTTTTATTTGGAAGTGGATTTACAAATATTTGGAGATTATTTTTACAAAAAATCAGAAAAATAAATTCTGGGAAATACTATTTTTTATTTGATTAGGGGATTTGTTAAGAAGGGCGCTAGAATAGCATGATGTGTTGATATTTTTTTAATTTTCTATTAAATAGTGAACAGTGACCTTTATATTTATAGCTTGACGAACGACACCACAACTATTAACTATTATTTATAGGTTAAGAAATTAATGTATATCAAAAAAAATTATTAATAACGTCAGGGTGCAGATAATGACGGATATAGATGACCGTATCAAGGAACTAAACTGTTTTTTCGTATTTTCGCATTTACTTGAAAAAGATAATTTAACATTAGAAGAATTATTAGCGGAAATTGTTACTATTTTCCCCCCTGCCTGGCAGTATTCTGAAATAACATGTGCAAGACTCGTCTTGGCAGGAAAAGAATATAAAACATGCAACTTTCAGAAAACCATTTGGAAACAAGTTAGTAATATTATTGTCCACAGTGAGCCGATGGGTGTTCTGGAGGTCTATTATTTGGAAGAAAAACCCGAAGCTGATGAAGGACCCTTTCTTAACAACGAGAGGAATCTGCTTGACGTTATTGCTGAGCAAGTGGGCAGAATGGTTGAGCGCAAGCAGGCCGAAAAACTGCTGCAGGAAAGTGAGAAGCGGCTCCGCAATTTGATAGGAAATTCGCTGACAGGAATATCAATTGTTCAGGATAATCAGGTCGTTTATCAAAACAAAGAACAGGAGAAGCTTTTCGGACCCCTGCCGCGATCATATACATTTGCAGATTTTACTGATATTCATCCCGAGGACAGGGAAAAGGTACAACAGTTTACCCGGTTAATCCATTCAGGGGAAGCGCAGGCTCTGGACACTGATTTCAGGTTCTACTCTTTAAGTAAAGAGGTTGGCAAAAGCGCTATGAAATGGGTCTATTGCCGGGCATTGGCGACAAAGTATCAGGGAAGGGCCGCGATATTATTTAACGTGATGGATGTTAGCAAAAGTAAAGAGCTTGAACACCTAGTCAATATTCAAGATAAGATGTCTTCTTTGGGCAGGGTGGCGGCTGGAATTGCCCATGAAATAAGGAATCCTCTTTCCGGGATTAATATATATTTAAACACACTGGAGAAACTTTTTCACAAAGAGGGAAGCGCTGAAACAGTTAAAAGAATATTCAGGCAGGTCAAAACCGCCTCAAGTAAAATTGAATCTATAATTAAACGGGTGATGGATTTCTCCAAGCCCGGCCAGGCGCATTTAATTTTAACAGACGTGAATCATCCGGTGGAAGAGGCGATAAATCTTTCTGCTGTTACATTGCGAAAAAGTGGGATTACTATAGAAAAAATTCTTACGCCTGAGCTTCCCAGGTGTTATGCTGACTTAAGACTGCTTGAAGAGGCGGTGCTTAATTTTATAACGAATGCTGCGGAAGCCATGAAGAGCATGCAAAAGAAAATTATTAGAATTTCAACAACAGCAGATGCTACACATGTTTTTGTTCAAATATGCGACTCTGGCCCCGGTGTCCCAGAAGCGTTGAGAGAGAAGATTTTTGATCCTTTTTTTACTACTAAAAATGACAGTTCCGGCATCGGTCTCAGTATAACTCATAGAATTATCACCGATCATGGAGGTTTTGTAACGGTGGGTAAAAGTGATTTGGGTGGCGCTAAGTTTTTAATAAAAATTCCTGCAAACAAAGGAACAGGTCATAAATGATTTCATACCACTTATATATAGTTGATGATGAACAAAGCATTCGAGAGAGTTTAACTCTAGAGCTTTCAACGGAGCATCAAGTAGATGCGTTCTCTACGGCTGAGGAGGCCCTTGAAGGACTGAAAAATAATCCGCCTGATCTGGTCTTGCTTGATATTGGACTCCCCGGTATGAACGGGGTTGAAGCACTTCGGGAAATCAAGAAAATTGATCCTGAAATTCAGGTTGTTATGATAACCGCTTTTGAAGATATTGAAACGGTTATATCTGCTATGAAACTTGGCGCTTATGATTATATCGTTAAACCTATTCGTATGGAGAGCCTGTCAGTAACAATTAATAATGCTCTGGAAAATATACGCTTGAGGAAGGAAGTTCAATCTCTGCAGGAAAAATATCTTGAAGAAAACATGCCGTTCTTCATAGGAGAAAGCAATGCCATTCAGGATGTGATGGACTTTATTGGAATGGTAGCTAAAAGCCCTGATACGCCGGTTCTGATTTATGGAGAGACAGGAACCGGAAAAGAGTTGCTTGCCGGTGCAATACATTACAGAAGCCCGAACTTTAAGGGGCCGCTGATTTCTGTGAACTGTGCTTCTATGCCGAAAGACCTTGTGGAAAGCGAACTCTTTGGTTATGAAAAAGGCGCATTTAGCGGTGCAAGTGCATCAGGGAAAAAGGGCTTGATAGAAGAAGCTGCAAAGGGAACTCTGTTTCTTGATGAGGTGGGCGATCTGAGCCTCGAAGCACAGGCAAAGTTGCTGCGTTTTCTTGAAGAAGGAGAGTTCTACCGGGTTGGCGGCACAAAAAAAGTTATTATAAATACCCGGGTGGTTTCTGCCACGAATAAAAATTTAGAAAATATGATAACAAAAGAGCTCTTCAGAAAAGATTTGTACTTTCGTCTCGGTGTTATAAAAGTAGAGATACCAACATTAAATGAGCGCAGTGATGACATTATACCGCTGGCCAAGTATTTTTTGTCCATTTTCAGCCGCAAGTTTAATAAAACATTTAACAGCATATCCGGTCAGGCCAGGGATGTTTTGCTACAGTATAATTGGACCGGCAATGTTCGCGAGTTAAGAAATCTTATTGAACGAACTGTTCTTGTCGGGAAAGGACCTGAGCTAACTGCCCGTGATCTTGGAATAAAAGGAGGATCTTATAATGAAAAAAATATGCAATTAGGGTCAGCAATGCCCTTAGAAGAATTTTCCTCCGAAGGTGTAGACCTTGATGCTATCCATAGCTCCATTGAAAAAAATTATATTGACAAGGCTCTGGCCTTTTCCGGTGGCAATGAAAGCAAGGCAGCAAAGCTTGTTAACTTAAAACTTAATACCTTTCGTTATCGCAGAAATAAATTAGCCATTAAGTAGCCCTCTCTTTTCCTCTTGAGTCAAAATTCCCCAATTCCCGCATAAATACATCTACGAAAATTTGTAAATTTTCGTTTCTTGAAAATTCTTCTGAAGAAAACAAAAGCTCTAACCAATTGAAATAAAGCCATATTTTCGTCTCGGCCAAAATGGCATGCTTTATGCGTTTAAAGCAATTAGAAAGAGCTGTGTTTGCCAATTAAAAAAAGCTCAAACCTTACTATTGGGAATTCATTAATGGCAAAAATGGAACCTATGACGCCAAGCCAATCATTATCCATAACCAATTGCCGTTGGGAGTGATTACGGGCTGTGAAAGTTTTCGAAAAATGTTACAGAAATATTTTTTGCACTCCGTATGTGGAGACTAAACGAAAAGTCATGTTTGCAACTATGAGGAAATATTTTATTTTTATGCTGCTTTGTGCGGTAAGTGTTTTGCCGGATCCAGAAGTTTTGGCGGGTGAAACAGGTCACTACATGTGCGGTACGGAAGGGATAAAACTGGGGACAATAGCACCGCCAGGATTTTACTATAAGATTTATAATGTGTTTTACAACACCCATGCTATCAAGGATAACCATGGCAACCAGGCCCATTTGCGACCCGACATTCAGGATTACGTCATGGTTCACAGACCTATCCTGATAACAGATAAGAAAATCCTTGGCGGTAATTATTTTGCAACTGTTTTACTACCGTTTGCGTATGCTGATTTTCGGGTAAAGGAAACGGGAACCAGTGACAGCGGCTGGAGCTATGGTGATATATGTTTTGAATTTTTTGGGCTTGCCTGGCACGGACAGCGCTGGGACAGTTTGTGCAGTTTGTCGATCTATGTGCCCACCGGAGAGTACAGCAGACGCCGGCCGGCTTCACTCGGGAAGGACTTCTGGACCTTGATGCTCAGTCCGGGAGGTACTATCTATTTTGACACAAACAAAACATTGGCTTTGTCTGCGCTGATGCGCTACGAGGTGCATAGCAAAAAAAAACGAGATCAAGTACGTCCCGGGCAGGACCTCTCAATAGACTGGGCCCTTAGCAAAAAAATTGCTAATCTTTGGGATGTTGGCATTATCGGCTATGCTCATTGGCAGATCACCGATGACACCGGAAGTGGAGTGACCTGGGATAAACACATACATGACCGGGTTTTTGCGGCAGGACCGGAAGTGAGCGTGTATGTGCCTTTTTTGCGCGTACAATGCCAATTGCGCCATCAAATCGAGTTTGGCGCGCAAGACCGCAGTCAGGGCTCTATTACCACTATGTCTTTTACGTTAATATTTTAAACAGGGTGTATTGTTATGATTAGCACAGCGTGTATACGAGTTGTTATGATAACCGCATTACTGGTAACAACGTCATGTGCATCCAAGATATTCACCACTACCCTTGTTCCGGCGGAAACGGTTCGGGGCTGTATTCAAGGACGTTTCAGAATAGCAAGTATTTCTACGTTGCCATCGGATGAATTCTTTATAACCGGTTATACCGACAGTGATTATTGGTCTGAAAAAATTAAGGATTCAGGCCGTATGGGTGAACTTGCGGCCGATCTGCAAGAAAAGGCCTGTGATTTGTATCCGGATATATTTACCTACGATAAAACCGCCCTGCCACTGTATATCTCCGTTTCGAGCCAATCATATAAAAACACCGCTGCCGCTTCGTCATTTATCGCTGCTATGAGCTGGGGGATTTTTGGTTTGGTTCTGCCGCTGCCGCTGGAATTTACCTGTGATTATGTAGTTAACGTTGCGTGCCCTGCGGCAAATATTATTCAGAAAACCTCATTTGACAACCAGCTTTCATCTTGGATATCTTTTCCTTCGCCGCTGGCCCTCATACCAATACCGAAACATGCAGATCAAAGGGCTTGTGTTATATATCCGTATCAAAGCAAATATTATACCGGCAAGGATTTTTTGCTAGAGTGTTTTGTTGAGGCAATTGTGCAGGCCCTTTATAAAGCAGATAGCAGCGCGCTTCGCAGGGCATATTTACTGTGGAGCTTGTCAAGCATCGAGACCAATGGTCATTCTGTATCGCTGGAGAAAGAATGATGGTTGCGCTCTATGCTTTCCATGGCATTATGCCTTTCTAAGGTAACAGAAGGAGTTTTTGAGATTGTATTTAAGTACTGCGATTTATTCGTCTTTTTTTATAAAAAGCAGGAATCATTATAAATTTTCATTGCTGATGTAATTTGCCGGTAGTACTCTTTTTATAAGAGTGATTTAAGCCTTCTTTTCTGATCGTTACATTTCCAAGATATTGCATACAACTGTTTCCAAATAGTTGTAGATTTGTTCCCCGCATGGAATTGGCCATCTAATTTTTTGCACCTAACCCTTTGAAATAAAATCACATTGTATCTATTCTCAGGGATGGCATGTTTTATGCCATTAATAAATTGCAAGATGAGTAAAGCTGTGTAGTCGAATCAGGTTGTATCAAGGGGTCTCGAATGAAAGTTAAAAAATAAGTAGCATGTCATTTAAAAGTATATTTGAAAGGAGGATTCATATGTCAGAGGAACAAGGAACCATAGAAAAAGTGATGCAGGTGAAGCCGTTTTGGCATTTTGACAGTCACGGCCATGCCGGGCTGGAAAAGGATGGTATTGCTGATCGGCCGGGCTGCCAGGATTTTTGGTGCGGCAATTCAGTTGTTGCCCGAACCATGATGGGTGCCCGGGCGGTACTTGGTGACCCTAATCCGTTTTCTGTTATCAACAAAGCAGAAGATTGCCCTGAGTTGACGGCTGAAGTGTTCGTGAAGAGCATGGACGAAGCACATATTGAGGGTATGTGTCTGCAAAGCATCCATGGTATTACCGATCCTTTTCCGGGGAATCCCGATGGTTGGAAGTGGTATGTGCCTAACGAATACACCAAGAAAACTTTTATAGACGCGCATCCCGGACGCTTTACCGCTGTGGGTGGCGTACATGCACGCTACGGAGCAGAAGCCGCTGTTGAAATGGTTATTTCGGCCCACGATTGTGGTTTCCCCGGTATCAAGTTTCACACGGCAACATCCGGCTACCCAAACCAGAAAGAGATGTATCCGGCTTATGAAAAATGTGTTGAGCTTGGCATGCACGTGCAGTTTCATACCGGCTGTGAAGAATTGCCGGGTACCCGCGCCAAATACCAAAGTCCAGAGTTCCTAGATGACGTTGGAATGGACTTCCCTGAGCTTAAAATTTTGCAGCTGCACTGCGGTATTTTTAACAATATTGAAATGGGTCTGTGGAATGTCATGAAGCATGAAAACCTGTACACCGATATTGTTATTCCAATGCCGACGCTGATGCGCTTTCGGCAGTACTTTGACATGGATCATATACGGTTTCTTGAGTTTTTTATGCCGGATAAAGTGTTCTACGGAACGGACTATCCTATGACATTACCGTTCTACAAAGCGTTACTTGACAATATTATGCTGATGCCAATTAGCCAGGAGTTTAAATATAAACTGACCGGTAACAACTTTAGAAAATTTATCGATTGGGAAAGTAAAAAATAATCACAATAATCAGGAGATGCATAATGAAAATTAAATTTCTAATTACGGCATTGATACTTTTTATTTTCTTTGGAACATATGAAGTTCAGGCCCGTTGTTGGCAGGGCTGCGGCTACGGAGTCGGGTGTATGAGAACTTACGACTGTCTGTCTGGAGCCAGCCTTTCATTGGAACAAACTAATAAGTTTAATTCTTTGAGGGTGGAATTTTTGCAGGAGACAACCGCTATCAACATAAAACTTTTGGAGAAAGAGCTTGGGTTGCAAACCCTCCTGCTTGGGTCTGCGCTGGACCCTGAAAAAGCTGCTGATCTTCAAAAAGCTTTATCGAAGCTGCAAACAGAATATGATGCAAAGATGCTTTCCTATCAGCTTAAGGCCCGTAATATTTTAACATCTGATCAGGCGGCGAAGCTTCCACCCGGATGCAGTTTTGGTTTCGGTAACATGGTTAATGGCCAAGGACGTGGTTATGGTTATGGCTATGGTGGACCTGATGCCAGGCGTGGCAGAGGAAGGGGATGTGGTTGTTGGTAGCAGTCTTAATTGAAGTCAATTCTGCTGCATTTTAAAGTTGATAGAGATATTAAATTATAAATAACCTGATGATGTTTTTAGCTAACGTAATGAAACTCAATTTTGTTTATATTTTAAACCGGTGGCATGCTTTACGCCCATTATAAAAAAAAGGGGGAACCAGTATGCCAATGTATGAATTCATGTGTCCGAATGAAAGAATAACGGAAAAAATTGTTGAGACAGGAACGAAAGAGATCATGTGTCCCAAATGCCATAAAAAAGCCCAAAAAATAATATCAGAATGCACATTCCTATTGAAAGGCGGCGGCTGGTCTGCAGATGGTTATTGCTCTAAAAAAAAGTAAAGGTGTCTTCTTTGGGAATTTGAAAACGAGTGCTGGTGAGAGTTAAAAAAATAAAATTTCAAGGTCAAGATAGGATCTTTAAAACCGGAGTAAATGTTTTTAGAAAGAATCAGAAGGGAACATAGAACTGGAAAACAAAAAGATTGCTAAAAAGATCGATATAGCAAAGCTAAGCCCCCGGCAGTTGATTGAGCTTGATGCATGTACCCGCTGTGGAGAATGTTCAAACTGGTGTCCGGTGTATGATCAGGATCATCGCGAAGAACTTAACCCCAGGGGGCGGGCTGCGGTGTTTAAAGATATTATTTCTTCTCAGCATGGCGTCTTTAAAGCGGACAGTTTTTTAGGAAAATTGTTTGGCGTAAAACCGGTAACAGAAGGGCAAATGCAACTGTTTGCAAATGATCTTTATGCATGCAGTACGTGTATGCAGTGTCACTATGTATGCCCCGTTGCAATTAACACGGTGGAGCTATGGGAGGGAATTCGCCAATGCGTTGTTGATGCCGGCTATGGTCCCCTGCCCTCACAAAAGGATCTTGTTACAAAAACAATATCTTATGATAATCCTTGGGGTCAGCCGCGCAGTTCCCGGGCCCGATGGGTTAAAACAGCAAAAAAGAAAAAAAGGATTACTCTGGAACCGCAGGATATAAACAAACAGAAAGCCGATGTACTCTATTTTGTCGGGTGCACAGCAGCCTATGATAATAATGTTCAAGAGGTTGGAATCAATACAGTAAATATTCTTAACCACGCAAATATAAATTTCGGAATTTTGGGCAATAAAGAAAAATGCTGTGGCAGTGTTCTTTTACGTATGGGTGAATATGAAGCCTATGAGCGGCTTGCAAAAGAAAATATCAAGCAGTTTAATGATTTGGGTATAAAAACTTTAATCACATCATGCGCCGGCTGTCTAAAAACCATCAGAAATGATTATCCTAAAATCGGCACGATGAATTTTGATATAAAACATACCGTTGAATATCTTGCGGAGCTGCTCAAAGAAGGCAAGCTTACGCTGGAAAATAAGGTGAACTTGAGGGTCACCTATCATGACCCCTGCCATCTGGGGCGACACAGTGGGATATTTGATGCTCCGCGAGAATTGTTAAAAGCTATCCCGGGTCTTGAGTTTGTTGAGATGGAGCGCATGCGGGAATTTTCACGATGCTGTGGTGCCGGCGGCGGTTTGAAGTCGGGGTATCCTGATATGCAAAACAGCATTGCTCAAAAAAGAGTTGAAGATGCGCTGGCAACAGGGGCAACAGAGCTGGTTTCTGCATGTCCATTTTGCTATCAGGGTCTTCAGGTAGGAATACAGGCAATGGAAGCACCAATAAAAATGAGGGATATTACAGAGATGGTATATATGGCACTGGCAGAAGAATAGTATGAATCAAAATGCAACCGTATGCGACAGCCAGTTTATATATGCTTATTGCTAATAGTTTTTGATGCCACCCCCCCCTTTATTTATTTCACGCCTCATTTTAAAGTACTCCGATCTATTCTTTTGCAAACATTAAGAATGAATCTACAAATATTTGTAAATCTTTGCAATTAGCAAAACCAAGCCATCATTCAAAAGTCTGCAAATGATTGATATATCTAGCTAGTTTTTTGATTAAGCTTAATGGCATGCTAAATGCTATATAAGGAGACAGGGGGAAAAGTTTTATAACTTTCAATATTGGAGACTCAAATGAAACTATGTATCTCATCTTGTGGAAATAATCTTGAATCAAGCATTGATCCAAGATTTGGTAGAAGTCAGATGTTTATTTTTGTTGACTCAGAAACAATGGAATATGAGGTTGTTAAAAACCCTGCCATGAACGCTGGTGGCGGTGCTGGAACCCAAGCGGCTCAGTTGGTGGTGAATAATGGGGCCGAAGCTGTTTTAACCGGAAATGTTGGTCCCAATGCAAATAGTGTACTTAATGCTGCAAACATTAAGGTGTATGTTGGCCTTGCCGGAACTTGTCGGGATGCTATAGCCAAATTTAAAAAGGATGAAATTCAGGCTGTTAATAAACCTTCGGTTGCAAGGCATGCAGGGATGGGCCTTTGAGCTTTTGTTGATTGTTTTTGTAAAAGGAGTGAACCATGGAAAAACATACACTCACAGCCAGAGAAAAAAGATTAATTGAGAAGATGAAACTTCCCCCGGGAGTAAAAGCCAATGTTGAAAAGGTCTGGGGGGCCCAGGAATATGGCTTTCAAAGAGAATATGCAAATATGCTTATTCTTCTTATCATACCGTTTTTGGTTATTTTTGCAGTCATTAGTGAAAACCCGGATTATTTAGGACTCACCCATTTTTACGCAGGAACCGCTTGGGTGCTGTACTTCCTGATACCTGTTTTTATTATTGTAAAAATCAGCAGCAAAATCCTTAAATCACAGGAACCGGCTGATTTGCTTGGACACACTGCAATGCTCCTGTGGCTTACAAAAAAACGGAGTACCACCATAGCAAAGGTTGCACTATCGGCCGCCCTGATCGCATATTTCTTTTTTATAGATTTCAACATAGTTGCTATTTCCTTTGCTGTATCCCTTGCAGTAATGTTGATCTGTATTTTTATAGTAGGTAATAAGGTTTCCAGGTTTTTGGATAACCTTGAAAAGAGCAGATAAGACATTGCGTTTGTGCTGGTTGATAGTAATCAATTTATGTGGGAAGGAGGTGAATCATTATGCCACGAGGTGATGGAACGGGACCATATAGACAAGGCGCGGGCACAGGAAGAGACATGCAACGCCGGGGGGAAGGAGGAAGAACGGGTGGTAATCGCCCCGGGTCAGGACCAGACGGGGTGTGTGTATGCCCAAGCTGCGGTGCAACTATTGAACATCAGCGAGCTGTTCCTTGCTATACGGCTACCTGCCCTAAGTGCGGAGCCCAAATGATAAAAGAGTAGAAATTTGATCAACAGTCAGAATTCTGTTCTTTGTTAAGAGCGCTAAGGTGAAACAAAAGCATTTGTTTTAACTTTTAATAAAGAACAGGATGGAGGCTAACCTTCATAAAAACTGGTTTCTATTTTTAAAAGCTGCGCAATAACAGGATTGATTATCTGGTCGGCTTTGGTTATGCCCCTTGTACCTTGAAATGTTATTAGCAAGAATTAATATTTTTTGTGCTTAATGGTTCTGATTGTGGCTTGCAATAGCAGTAGGGTGTATTACCACTGGATTAATAAACAACGCAAGTTTTTGTTGAATGTTATTCGGGACATCAAATACTGATCAACAAACCCTGATAATAATTGCAAGAAGGGGAAATTGTATGAGGAATAAGCTTAAACTGGTATTTATAAGTACCAGTTTTTTGTTAATACGACAACGGCATAACCTGATCAGAAAGCCCTCCAATTCTTAGCACCGACTAAGGATTAAAATTTTTATTTATTATCGCCGTCTAAATTTCTAATTTACAAATTTTTGTAAAAACACTTCCAATTTTTTATAAGTAAATTCCGTTTTAACACAGATTTTTCTTAATACAACCTCCAACTAGTTGAATAATACGCGTAATTATGCCCATTAATTCTGGCATGTTATATGCATTTTATAGAAGTGAAACGTTTAAACAGTGCAGCTTAACGCTGTGGTATCGGACACGAGAAGCAAGAAGGGAGAGAACATGTTTGCAAACAAAATTCATGCACCAGAATTAAAAACAAATTTGTTTTTAATTGCAGCAACTAATCTCTTAAAAAAAATACCTCATTCAGCAGAGACCATTATTACAATGGAACTTTCATTATATTTTTTTGTTCTGGTTGCTGTTTTTTTGTATGTACTGAAGCATTGGTAGGAGATGTGCTAAAGCAAATAATAATTTTATGCAAGAACGAAAGGAAGGCTGCTGTGCTTAGCTTGGGAAACAATGCAAAAAAACCGACTTTGCATCATGAAAAGCCTGTTTATAGTTTTAATCATTTGTTTGCTGGCGGCTATATCACTGATTGAAAGAGTAACTTTTGAGATTAACCATGAAACCTAAAGTTTGATTTATATACCTTAAATTGCCGAATAATTTTTACCGAGTATAAAGGAAAAAAATGGATTTGTTCGCTACGCTTAGAAAAATGAAAATATTAGTTTTAGATGATGACGAATGGATACGGGATTCGCTCAGTTTGTTTTTTGAAAATGAAGGATGTCGCTTGTTTGCACTTGAAACTGCAGAAGAAGCAGAAGCATTACTTGCAAGAGAACACTTTGACATTATTATTACCGATTACAGATTGCCAGGGATGGATGGTCTTGAATTTCTTAAGCATATTCAAGAATCCAGTCCATGTGCTATTAAAATACTTATTACCGCTTATAGTACAGAGGATGTCATTTCCAAGGCAAAGAATTTGGGTGTCGTGGATTTTATTAACAAACCCTTTACCAGCGATACTATTGAAGAGTCCCTTTCTCGCTTGCTTGTTAAGTATAACCGGGAAAGTGTCTCTAACGCTGTAGATGCTGATAGGGCTAATTAAGCATTCATAGTTTTATTTTTGCTGTGTATAAATTTTTTGCAGGCAGGATTTTGTTTTATGAACCCCTACAATATGCTTGGTTCAATAAAATATTGAATTTAAGGATTTTGTTAGAAAGATTAATATGGAATATTTAAATGAACACATAGCATTATGCGGAACAAGTGTTAAAGCTCTTGATTTATCATTTTTAACTTCTGGAGTTTTGGATTTAGATACAACACAGCCATATGAGTTGAAGACTGCTTCCGGTTTTTCTGTTGCCTATGAATGGGATATCATAAGCGACCGGCTTAAGTGGCATGGAGAAATTCACAAAGCACTCGGATATTCTTGTGAAGAGTTTCCGTCAACTGAAAAAGAATGGTGTAACATTATTCACCCTGACGACTGTGAATGCGTACAAAAATTTGTTTATAAACATCTTAAAACAGACGTGCTTTATCTGGTTAAGTATCGTGTTCAACGAAAAGATGGTAGTTATATATACATTCTGGATTATGGAACAGCGCTTAGAAATAGTTGCGGGACACCGTATAGGTTGATCGGCTTAACTAAGTTGCAGGAAAACGTTATTCAGTAACAACGAAATAACAAAGAAGGTAGTAAAAATTCAAGTCGGAAAACAATATTTTTAAAAAGATTAACCGTGGAAACAGGATATTTATCGTGCCCCTTCTCAGCAAGGGTGTCATTTTTTAAGTTAGTGTCGACACCGACTTTCACAGTGAAGAACAATAAAGAAAGAGTAGTCAGAGTCAGTGCTCTAACCACCCTTTAATTCTGATATTTGTGGTGGAGCTACGGGGGATCGAACCCCGGACTTCATGACTGCCAGGAAGGAACCATTAAGTTTCCAATATCCTAATTTTACGTAACTTGTTGGAAACACAATTCTTTATTTTATCTGATTTTCCAGAAAAAGTCCCATACCAGAACGTCTCTAAGTTATTTCCTAAACATGTCCACTTTCCTTTAAACTGCTACAGGCTAATTTGTTTGCCGGAGTGATTCATCTCGGTTGAACGGAATATCATCCATTTTGAGACAGTTTCTTAAGTAAGTAACGCCGTCAAGCATGGATGGCATTTTAGAGAGTTGCTGGTAATATGGTCCAAGATTATCCCAAGTCTTTTCATTAGTAGCGGGTACGGGTATTCTGTTGAATTCAACTACATCTCGCGACTTTTGGAGTGAAGAAAGGTCGATTCCTTTTTTGTAAATTATAAAAGGAATCCACTCCTGAGTCCACCACTGGGGCTTCTCTTTATAATATGCTTTAGAGGCATGGTCGCCATAAATAACCACAGTAGTGCCCTCTGGAAGTCCCTCTATGTATTTGCCAAGGACTGAATCAACATAATGGATGCTGTTCATGTAATTTTCGCACAGATTGGATGGCTGTCTGAAAATTATTTTGTCTTCATCACGAATGTCTGTAAATGGAGTGTGGCTTGTCAGAGTTATAATAAAGTGCATGGTTTTCCCTGATGATTTCTTTAACAGCGTACTAGAGAGGTTAAAGACATCTCTATCGTCAATACCCCAAAAACCCTCTTTTAGCATAAGCTGATTTTTCATTTCCTCTAAAAAGAAAATTTGATCAAATCCCATTTTTTCAAAAACCGGGCGTCGGTTATAAAAGTTTCCTTTATTGCCGTGAAAAGCTGAAACCTCGAACCCCTTGCTTTGAGCAATCTGCGGAGTCGAATTATCATAAGGATATTCTTCTATTTTATAAGGATTGAACTCTCTCAGAGGAGTGTTGCCGGTGAGAAGGCAGAAATCTGCTGAAGCAGAGCCTGAAAAATGAAATGCACGCAACCGCCACAGCATGGAATTTCGGCTCAATCGATTGAGAAAAGGAGCTACATACTGTTGGTTAATCTTGCAGTCCAACATATCATAATCAAGGCTTTCGAACTGGATAATAACAACCTTATCCCCAAGGCCTACCAAAGGTACCCGTGGTGTAATCAAGTCACTCCTCTCATCAGCTGCAGCGAGAGCCCTTGGAAGATATTCGGCCTGACCGAGGTAATAAGCTTCCCCAATCCATGTCCACAAATAACCATATGTAACACCCATTCTTCCAGTGGATGCAAAGTATTTTAACTTTTCCAGTCGATCAATGTAGTTAACCATAGCGGTAATGGTAATAACGTATATTAGTACTAGACAAAAAAAGTATCTGGATTTCATTTGGAAATAGTGTCTTTGTCTGCGACTTGCCAATAGTACTTTGATAATAAAAAAACAAACGAAAAACAACATCCATGGAATATCCATATATGCAACTGCAGCTGAAGTGGCTTTTATTCCTTCTCCTGCTTGTGTACTGATAATCGGCCAGGAAAGGGCTCGGTCAAAGTAGCCATGGAAGGTAATTACGGAATTAAAGAAGATAAACTGCACAAAAAATATAATGTAAAGCCAGAAACGTCGTAGCAAGAACAGCAAAATTGTATAGGCCATTAAATTCAAAGCCATTCTGAGGGAGAGTGCAATGAGCAGTCGATAGGGTTTGAAAGCAAGTTCTGGCTGCAACGTAAGCCACTGTACTATGAAAATCTCAATTGCCCCTAGTAGGACCAAAAATGTGTATGTCTGTAGATAAAAAGGAAGGTTTCGTTTTGTTTTTAACATTTCAAGAGGGGCTATATATAGTTTTTAAGATTTTGGACAGAAGCGGCTTTTGAACCGTTTTGATAAATTCTGGTGCATATTTTAAATGCTATATCAAATCAGTCATTTGTTCAAGACCTTAGACTTGGAGACGTTGTAGACTTATTGGACTTCATTGTTTGCATCTCCCTGAATCCGTGAAGATTTATTAGTAGAAAAATAATATTGAGCCTTTTTATAGGGTTCAAACGAAGATAATCTTCAGAATTACAATTCACCCTGGAGGTTATCCCATGAAAGCAGTTCGTTTCCAAATTTTTGAAACCGATAAAGTTCTCGTGTCTCATAGTGGCTTAGCGACGCACAGTGTTGTGGGGCGTGGACATTTTCATGCTCTAAGGCATTTCGGTGCATTGGTACTGGACAATGCGAATGTGCCAATCGGGGTTATTCAACGGATTCTGGGTCATGAAAACCGGAAGACAACGGAGATAGCTCTCTACTCTGTTGGAGAAGGAGAGAGAAAAGCCATTAATAAGTTTGAGGAAATCTTTGAAAACCACACACAGAACTGCAAAAAAAAAGGAGCAATCAGGATTGATTTCCTAACCACTTCTAATTTCATGTAAAAATTGGTGGAGCTCCGGGGGATTGAACCCCGGACCTCATGACTGCCAGTGATAAAAAAAGGAGTGCCGGTATTACCTTTGTTACTTGTTGTTAGCTGTTGTTTCTAAAAACGTAAAAACAGGGGGTAGCATCTTACATGGTGTTACCCCCTGTTTTCTCCTGCCTACTTCACAGTTGGAAAAGATAAGGTTTTTACTGTTATCAAAGGTTATATGAACACTGGTGAGAATTAAGATAATGGCACGTTATGTTGACTTTAGGTTTTGTTAAGTTTACTCGTGGTTATGTTAATCAAAAAAATCTTCCTGTCTTGCGACTATTACAATAAAAAATGAAATAATCATAAAATCCACAATGACAATAAATACAGTGTCTTTTATATTTAAACATTAAAAAAATTTATCTTGTTGCTTAATTAAGCTTGATATTGCAAAATACTTATCTATAAACAAGAATTATTAATTCAAATAAATAGATACAGAGAGAGGGGGGGGTAATGAAAAAGACAAAACAACGTATTTTAATAGTTTCTTTGCTTGCGATCGTAGTAATGCTATCTCTAGCTACTCGTCATCCGGAAGCCAAATGGAGAATCTCTGTTATCAAATTGAAGTTGAGTGGAGATCTACCCCCAAACAAGACCTGGAAGAAGTTATATCATGACCTGTGCCAGGATTTGACCAATAACACTCATGATTTATCTCAGGCTAATATTAAATATTTGGTTGAGGGGCCCTCAATTTACCGAGGGTTTGAATTTGAAGACAACGGTATGTGTTCATCCCTTTGGGATACACCTCTTGGACCTTTATGGTCCAGTTGCTGGAACTTTCATGAAGTACCTTTTTTGATAATGGAACAGCTGGAAAACAAGATATATGACCGTTATGATTCTGCAAGGATTAAGCAGGGAGATATAGTAATCGATGTTGGCGCACATATCGGCTCATTTACTCGATTTGCACTTAAAAGAGGTGCTCGCCAGGTGATTGCATTTGAACCGAGCCCGGTCAACATCATTCGTTTCAAAAAATCATTAAAAGAAGAGATTAAGTCTAAAAAAGTGATCTTAATTGAAGCTGCGGCCTGGGATTCTCCAGGAACCTTGAAATTTAAACAAACGGCAATGACTTATGCGTCGAATGTCAGTAAAGATGGAAATATAATTGTGCCGGCGGTAACAATTGATGATACTTTAAAGCGTTTGGAACTGGATCATGTCGATTTTATTAAGATGGATATCGAAGGAGCGGAGAGAAATGCTGTTGCCGGTGCAAGTAAAACAATCTCTCGTTTCAGACCAAGAATGACTTTTGAATTTCATCTTGCGGATGACCCCGAGGTAATCTCATCTTTGGTATTCGACGCCAATCCCGACTACAAATTCTTGCAAAACGAGAAGATAGCCTACTTTTTTGACGAAACAAATACAGAAGCTCCAAATAAAAAAACTGGAAGATTAAAAAACTGATTTGAACTCCGGATACAAATCAATAGCTGTCCAGCCAAGAGTGACCGGTTAAAACTGCTCCAACAAACGCATAAGCGTTTAATGAACAGCATAACGAAGTGTATGCCTCTTAAATCACTCACACACCCTATCTTGACTTTTTGCAATCTGACTCATTGTTCTATGGATCGTCGGTTAAAGTACTCATAAAACAGCAAACCCACTATAATCGTTGCTAACCCCCAGGCAAACGCAGAAACGTTATTTTGAATACTGAAAATGACAATCCATATGTTGACTGATATAAACAGAATTGGTGTTACGGGATATCCCCAGGTTTTATAGGGGCGTGGGAGGTCTGGCTGCTTTATCCTTAGAACCATCATGCCGACAACAGTTAATGAGGCAAAAATAGAAAGTATAAAACCAACATACATTAAAATGGTATAAAATGTTGATGTGAGCACCATTAAAATAGCAATGCCGGCCTGTAAAATTATTGAATATGTTGGGACATGATGCTTATGATTAATCCCGCGAAAAATCTTAAAAAACAATTTATCTTTTGACATGGCATAATATACCCTTGGACCGAGCATAATCATGGAACTCGCAGATGACAAGAGACAAAAGGCAATAGCAATACCAAAAAAAGAGCCTATTTTTTTGCCAAACAACTGTGTAGCGGCCAGATGACCTATTTCCTCAACACCAGACATGGCCTTCTGTTCTAGCGCATATATGTATGTTATATTTAAAAGCAGGTAGAGCACTATGACAAAAATAGTTGCGGCAATAATAGAACGGGGGATATTTTTCTCTGCATTCCTAATTTCATTTCCTAAATAGACAGAAGCATTCCAGCCGGTATAGGCAAATGAGACGAAAATAAGTGATGTCGCAAAGTTACCAGAAAAAATATCAGGGACGGCCATCGGAACTTTAAAGTGTTCAAAATTCCCGCTGCCCCACATTAACCCTCCTACGATTAAAAACATGATGATACATATTTTTCCGATAGTAAGTAAATTATGCATGCGTGAGCCGAATATTAGCCCCTGTGCATGAGCCCATGTGAAAATTAAAATTATAGCGATAGCCAAGATTGTCGGAGTTTCCGATTGTTGTAGTTCAGTAGGGAGCGCCACATTAATATAGTTTCCGAAAGCTATGGCAACTGCTGCAATAGGAGCAGAAAAACCAACTAGCAGGGAAATCCAGCCAGATAAAAAAGCAAGGCGCTTACCAAAGCTTTCACGTACAAAAATATAGTCCCCTCCTGATGCCGGGAACATCGCACCCAATTCTCCATAGCACAATGCACCGCTCAATGCGAGCAACCCTCCGATTAACCAGCACAAAAGCATGGCCATCGGATTTTTAACATCTTGCATAATAAAACCTGAAGTCGTGAAAATACCGGAACCGACCATGTCAGCAACAATGATAAAGAATAAAGGGAGAAAAGTTAATCGGCGTTCAAGTTGATTGCTGTTGTTTGTAATTATAGGTATCATCGAATTATATTGAAAAGAATTTGCTATTGGTCAGTAGATGTTTATATAAAAATATACATTATTGTGAGATTTATGAAAAGAATATATTTTCAGCAAAAACCATAAACCAAAAAGGACTGTTAATTTTTTCATAGTTATAAAACCCAACTTATATGTTTTATAGAAGTAGCCGTTGTTAACATTACTTTTGGTATATTTAACAATTCAGAGGTATTCAAAAGTCAACATAAGCGATAAGACCTTTAATTATTTCAATCCTGGAAAAAACATATATTATTTTTAGTTATATGAAAAGGAGTATTGGTTATTAAAGGAGTCCATTCATAACGATCCCTCAGGTAAATTTTCAGAATGTCATTTTAAAGTGTAAAATTAATAGAACTTATTAGCTGATAATTATTAAGAATATCTGACACCCCCCCTGAAACGGACAAACCCTACAGTGATATAAAACGTTCGTTTAATTCAGCTTGCAAGAAGGCAAAGATAACAAACTATACCTTTCACGATAACCGGCACACGTTCGCTTCTCATTTGATTATGGCAGGAATTGACCTGACAACGGTTAGAGATCTGTTAGGACATAGTGATATTAAGATGACACTCAGGTACTCACACCTTGCCCCCTCGCATAAGAAACCAGCGGTAAATGTGCTTGATTCCATCTTCAATGGGAAGTCTGCCTCACAATTACTGCACAGTTTGCCCATTTTTAGCATAAAAAAAGCACCTGACGTATCGCCAGGTGCTTGATATTTTTGGTGGAGCTACGGGGGATCGAACTCCGGACCTCATGACTGCCAGATTTATAAAAGGCAAAGTAAATTCAGATATTTAAATAAATCAACTGTGCAATAATGTGCAAATTGATGCAATAGCGTGAAGTAAAACGCAACCTATGCGCAATCAAAAAGAGCCCCCCCATTTTTTTATTGACTCACAATTGTTTCTTCGGTATTTCTTGAAAGTCCCAAGGCGGGTTATGCGGTACAGTTTGGAGGAGAAAGATGCGGAAATTGACAGCAGTACTTTGTTCGGGCGTTTTTTCTCTCGCCATAGTATTTTCTTGGCAAATCGCGGCTTTGGCCGCAGATGACCCGGCTGATGCGTGCAAGCTGACTATCAAACATAACAAGATACGAGCCAAAAAGCTCTCCAAGCCCAAAAAAGTTGTACTGAAGATTACGGGCGGCGAAAGCTTCGATATCTTCGGTCGCATTGATCTGAGCCCGCTCACATGGCAGAAAGTGTCTTTTAAAAGTAAAAAGAACCTGCTGAAGGTTAAGGCGATTGTGCCTGCCGGGCTTGAGCCCGGGATTATCACGGTAAGCGTTGGTGACTGCTTGGGCGAGATCGAGATCCTCGGTCCTGAGTGCGAGCCTGCTATAGATTTTGTAACCGGAGCTCTGACACTCACCTCAGATAAAGTTGAAAGAGAATACTATTTAAAGCTTCCTTCACCTTATGATCCTAAAATTTCTTATCCATTGATTTTTGGTTTTCACGGATTTACCGGAGACTATACGAATTTTACCGAAGGATATTATGATCTGCAGGAGGCTGTAGGTGATGAGGCTATCTTGGTCTATCCCAATGCACTGGAAATAAATGGAGAGACACAATGGGACCTTGACGGCGACCTGGGTTTTTTTAATGACCTCTATGCTGAACTTGAAGCAAACCTGTGTTTTGATAAAAGAAAAGTATTTGCCGTGGGTCACAGCAATGGCGCTGTTTTTACCAATATGCTTGGGTGTCGACGTGGAGATGTGCTCAGGGCAATCGGTCCGGTCTCCGGCATCTTTTCAGAAGACTATGAGGAGAAGGCCTGCATTGGTCAGGTCGCCTCTATTACCATGCACGGAGACAACGACACTACTATTCCTCAGGAACTGGCCTTGCCTGGCCGTGACTACTGGGTAGCCATAAACAGTTGCAGCAGCGAAGCAAGTGAATCAACGCAGGGAGCTGATCCGTCTTGTGTTGCATATGCTGACTGTGATCCTGAATATCCTGTTCAATATTGTGAATACAGTGGAAAGCATAACTGGCCTGATTTTGGAGGAGAGGCTATCTGGACTTTTTTTAACAGTCTTGTTCCTGTAATACCCTCAAGCACCCCCGGCACTGGAGAGCCGCCTCTTTTGCCCAAGGGTTCTGCCAGTATAAAAATAAAGTTTCCGCTTGATTTTGTAGGGACGCCAGACCTAATCGCTTTAAGTTTCTATGCTTCCGGTACGACTCTGCCACCGGTTTCCGCTCCCAAACATATATTAACGGAGGGTTTTCCAGTAGGGGAATATACACTTGGTCAAGTTAAAGAATACAATGAGGTTACAATTGTTTTGAGGGACGTGGAGTTTGGGGACTTTGCGTTTATAGTAGCTGTGTATGTTGAAGGAGGTGTCTATCCTGTCCCGACGCCTGGAAAAGATTATATGGGGCTTCAGGAAATCACCATAGATAGTTCAACAATCACTATTGAGACACCTTTTGATCTTGAACTTTTAGTTTATGAATGAGTGACCTGCCCCCAGTAATGGTGCTATCTTTTATAGTTAGTGCCGGCACCGCATTTTAAAGGTTACTTCACAATTTCCTCCTGTAGTGCATAAAAAAAAGCACCCGGCATCTTGCTGAGTGCTTTATGTTTTTTGGTGGAGCTACGGGGGATCGAACCCCGGACTTCATGACTGCCAGAATTAAAAAAGAATAGTAATTACAATAAGTTATATATTTGTACTGTGCAATAACGTGCAAACTGATGCAATAGCGTGAAGTAAAACGCACCCTATACGCAACCAGAAAACGGATTATTTACAAACAAAGATAGACAATAATTATCGAAATTTCCGCAAACCTACTTCCCCAATTAAACCACCATATATTATAGAAATCAGACAAAAGCATCTATTATTTAGTATTAACAATTGTTAATAAGTTAATATACTGCATACATAGGAAAAAATATGGTGGTTATCGTCCCATCATACTAGTGGGCTTTGACTGTCAGCGTCTCGGGGCTTTTTGCTAAACAAAGGGACAAACCGAATAAAGTTTAAAGCACTACCCTTCGCAACAAAAAAACAAAAATAGCTTTTTAATTTAATCAGTGGAGCTAGCATGAAAAACAAAATGTTACTATTAATGTCACTTAGTATCTCGTGTATTTTAGTTTTTTCACTAAATGCATTTGCGCTAACTAGTGAAAGTCCCCCTGTTTCTCTCGAAATTGCGAAGTTTATTGCTTTGGATACAGCTAAGCAATTCTATAAAAAATCAGGTGAGTTGGAAGTCTATGATGCTGAGCCATATTATGATTTGGACGGTCAGGTTACTGTTTATGCCATTACACTTAAGAAGAAAGGCTTAGATGTTTCTGCATTAGAGAACATAGATGATGTGATAATTGATCAGTACAACCAAATTGAATTGTTAGAAGAACAAATTTCAAAAATAAAAGGTGAAAATATTAGTGGGAAGAAAAAATCTGAAAAAATAAAAAATACCCAAAAAGAAATTTCAACAAAAATAAAATCGTTAATGGGTACAGAGGATTTTATTACTGTTATTTGCAGTGCAAACGAATCAAAGGTCCCCGTACTCAAGTTGTTTAAAGGATTACCTGAGCATAAAACTCAGATCCCAGCGCTTTTGAGAAAAGAAGAAGTGAAGCAAAGCATAGTTGGAGAAAAGGTTAAACGGACATATTTTCTTGGTATGTTTGATCTAGGTTTTGAGTTTGGCGAAACATTTGATAGCCCTCAAGTTAATATGGGCAATCACCAAATCGATATTCCTTCTGACACAGAGTTAGTTCATAGTCGTTCAGGAAAAATATTTACGAAAGAACAATTTAAACAGATGCGCAAGCAGAAAAAATTAAGTAGTCCGGCGGCGGCTTCTGAGAACAAACAAAATTTAAGCAGCGAAGCTTTGGGCAAAAAGTGGGACAGAATAAAAAGCCGTTTCGATCAATCCATAAGAGAGCAAGCACTACAAACAGGCTCGGTAGAGTAGAAGAATCATCTGGCAGATAAAATTTATTTAAATTTTTATTTATTAACTTTGTGGGGGGTTGTTCATGAGGACAATAGAGATGTGCTTAATTAGAAGAGCACTAAAAGTATTATTTATCTTGGGGCTTTTTTCTGTTCTTAATCAGTCAACTGTTTTTGCAGCTGAATCCGGATATATAGTTTCGATGTCACCGTCAACATTTACAGGTGGTGTTGCAAAAACTGTTACAGTTACTGTTAAGAATACCGGTTCCGGTGATGATATGCTGATTGAATGTGCTTCTTATCCTTCAGGATGGTCCGTCAGCCCAAGCTACCGCAACCCCTACATGGCAACTAATACTTATTACAGTGCAACTTTCACTGTTACTCCTCCCCGTGCTGGAGGTTCGGGTTATATTAGATGGGATTTTCGAGATGATGATATTTATTCAAATGATTTAGTTGATTATGCAAACCAATATGTTTCTGCAAGTGCGGCTCCACATACAGTTTCTAAACCTAACACGCCGTCTGGGTCTTCCAGCGGGGATCGCTACCAGAGCCTGAGTTACAGTACAAGCGGATCATCTTGTAGTTATGGACATAGTGTTCAATACAGGTTTAACTGGGGCGATGGAACGTCTTCGTCATGGGGGTCATCAAGCCAATCTCACAGCTATTCCAGCGGCGGGACATATTACATAACAGCGCAAGCCCGATGTGCAAGCAGTACTTCTATTGTTTCTTCCTGGTCAAGTTCTAAATCAGTTAATATCGCATATGGGGAAGCTGGACGCATAGTCTCAATGTCTCCTTCAACTTTTACAGGGGATGTTGCAACAACGGTGACAGTTCGCGTCCAAAATACGGGTGATGCGGACGATATGCTGATTGAATGTGCTTCTTATCCTTCAGGATGGTCCGTCAGCCCAAGCTATCGCAACCCATCCATGTCACATAATGCTTATTACAATGCAACTTTCACTGTTACTCCGCCCCGAGGCGGAGGTTCGGGTTATATTAGATGGGATTTTCGAGATGATGATATCCCATCAAATGATTTAGTTGATTATGCAAATCAAAGTGTTTCTGCAAATCCGGCGCCACATACAGTTTCTAAACCTAACACGCCGTCTGGGTCTTCCAGCGGGGATCGCTACCAGAGCCTGAGTTACAGTACAAGCGGATCATCTTGTAGTTATGGACATAGTGTTCAATACAGGTTTAACT
>Ga0222638_1000032_pt1 | contig 62455 bp, 54 predicted proteins | sample AntAcemetagen183_FD_181153 | JGI IMG/M metagenome (GOLD analysis project Ga0222638, IMG submission 181153) | Saline water microbial communities from Ace Lake, Antarctica - #183 | ecosystem: Environmental > Aquatic > Non-marine Saline and Alkaline > Saline | place: Antarctica: Ace Lake...
GCTCGCCAAGTCATCTCCGTCAGCTGTAACGATGAACCCATATACACGGCCCTTAGCTGACCTTCCCAGGGCGCTTGCAAAGGCTGTATGGACAGTAAAAGGTTTGGCAAGGATACGTTCAACAAAAATTTTTGCTTCATTTCCAAAATGAATGGCACGTGCAGCGGAGGATAATCCAAAATATCGTGTTTGTTCCCGGACCCGCCGTGCATCACTCTTAGAGCTGGTAGAAGTTTCAGGACAGTCAACAAAATAAAGTCTTACATGGAAAGATTTTCCATCAGCTTCCGCAAAGAAGCTATCGCCATCATTTGCTGGATTATTCACCAATCTTGCATTGGAGAACACCTGCAAATCAGCAGCATATGATGAAAGAATACCTCCAAATATCAGCGTTGCTGTCAGGAAGAGAACTCCGGTCAGCAATTTTTTACTCAATCTATTCATAATAACCCCATATTGATTGTTTGCATAACGTTAAGCTCACAGGATTTTTAGGAGCACAGCGATGAAAAATTCCTTGTGTAGCAACTTGTTATAAATCATTTACCTTTTTTGTTTCTTGGAGGTTGCTTATTTTTTATAGCTCGCGCTTCTGCCTTTTCAGCATCTGAGATACTAGGTTTTTGCTGAATTTTTACTTTTACTCCGCCCCGAATAGGATCTGGACCGCCGGGTAAATGTTCTTTAAGTCTATCTTCGACACGTCCACGTTTCGCTACACCCACATACAGAGGATCACCTTTTTTGTCTTGAATTTCGTAAACAACAGGTTTATCTTTTGCCAATCCCTCTATTCCTTCTTTATTAAAACCACCACTTTTTTTACCAGCCATAATATTCTCCTTTTGATTTATAACGGCCTGGGTAACAGGCCAGCTTTGTAGCAAAGCGGAAAAGCTGGTACTTGTTGACCCAGAGATTATGAAATTTTTAAGCATTTTATTATTTCTCTTGAAAATGCCTCCACATATGAAAGCGTGTCAAGTGCATATTTATCAAATACCACATTACCAAACGACGGTTTTAATATTTCATCAAGATTTAGATTTCCGTTTTCTTCGCTTAAGACAAATACAAACATTATTTTTGAAAAACCTTCTGGATGAATTAATAAGTCACGATTATTGACAGCATCATCAATCCAAAGTTCTTTATGCTTAACTATCAAATCATGCATGAATTTAGCTTTGTCTTTATTATTTTTTGTCGCGTTATTTTCAAGTATTTTTAGAAGTCGTCCACCTATAATATTACCTTCCTTATGAAAACCGTGAATTTTAGCTGATACGAGCCCTTCTGTACCAATAAGCTGGACTACCACGTCAAGGAATGTCTTGACTGATGAGAGGAAAGAATGGATTGAAAGATGAAGTTGAGGGACATCAACAAAATAATTGCATTTAGTAAGTTCCCATTTAGCTTTTTCCCATTGAGTTCTTAAATTATTTAAACTGGATGAGCATAGAACGTTAGCATTTTCAAAAATATTATTTATTATTTTAGATGTATATAAAAGCAAACCATAGTTAATGGCACATAGGTCAATAATTTGCTTACTCTTACCATCCCAATCATTAGGATTAAAAACAGAGAAAGCAGGAACGCTGCTCTTGTGCAATAAAATTATGGGGGTTTTATTCTCGATTTCACTCATTTCATTTTTCATAACGACCGCACTGAGGCGCGGCCTTTAGGACATCGCCTCCAGTGCTTTGTTGATTTTTTTACTCTATTGTCGTATTGGTGATTGTATACCAATAACCATAACGCCATCCAACTCCTCCAGGTCCACCCTTGTGACCTTTAGCGAGCTCACGCTTCTCCCAATCTCTGGCTGCTTGCTCAGTGGAAAAGGGTCCTGTTACAGTCCAGTCCGATGGGTTGCCATGTTGCTGCTTTCTATTTTCCAGATCATCGGTTAATCCAACGTAATATGCCATGATAACTCCTTTCTTCCATTTTCACTCTACTGGGTTTCAACTTACTGAAAATACTTTTAGCGAACGAAAAAATAACCCGCGCCGACCACCAAGCAATAGGAAAACCACCGACCGTGCATGGCGTCGGGTTGATTGACAAGTTAGAGATCCCTCTCGTTAAAGTGAATTCCTCGGAAAGCCATAGTTTCCATGAGGCTCTCCTCATCACCGAATAGAGACAAAGCGTTAATGTTATATGTGTCAAGTATTTTTAGAACCTTCATCCTCTCAGATTGTGGAATACGAAATTTATACAAGACGTCCTGAGTTTGATCGCCACGAGCAAAAGCACCTTCATGAGATACATATCTCCATTCATCATCACGAATTATGCAGATAGTATAATGACTCTGTTGCAGAAAATGACGACGATCCGTTCTGATAAAAGGTCCGAAGGTATGTATCTGTGGTTCGTTGGTGGAAGCACTTCGTAATCCAATGTCGCTTGTACTCGCCAAATAGGAATAGATAGCCGCATCATTATCTGATGACGAATGATGTCTAAAGGCAAAGTAAGCAGCGATATATGGCGAATTAGTCCAGTCGATAAATGGCGAGGGAAAACCATAATGACGCAGATATGCCATATAACTATACGTATTTTGGAAATCTGTCCAGCCGAATGCGCCTGGAATGAACGTGTCGTTATCTTTGAGCCAATTGTCAATGTCATTTGGATATGTCAATACATTCCAGTTGGTTCCAGTGAAAGACTCTATTTGTGGCTTCACAATATTAATTAAGTGATGGTATTCCTTCAGTGATATTTTTTCCTTTCCGTTACGCTCAAGTGTGGTTGAAAGATTAAGGCTGTAGCCTTTTTGTCCCCGATAGAGAAATTTGGCGCGACATTTTTTCTGGAGTCGTTCATTATCAAGGCGTTTAAGTTCCTTCTCAAATTCTTCCCAAGTCCTTAATACAATCTCATTCACTTTCCTTACCTCTAACGTATTTCTCACCTGGCCGGTGTGGAGCGCAGCGGAACACCGGTCAGGTGCAGAAAATGGTTATCTTTTTTTACGTTGCAGTATCTTCTGGTTTTGCTGCCTCCATCCGAAAATCTTGTTGCCCGACGTCATTAATTAAACGGAAAATTTTTGAGAATGTTTCACCCGATGATAATATTGTGACTTTTGCTATGTATCGATTTGGTGCTAAGCGCCATTTAGCTATACGCCAAGGTGGATCAGAAAAATAGCTTTCATTACTCCAACCATAACATTCAGGTTCGTCGTCAAACCTTGCGGCAATATCTATATCAGCGCTTTCACCAGGATATATATCCATTTTTTGTATATTAGTAATTCTGACTGGATCAAAAACCAATCCTTCCATGTTGCCGATCTGGATTCTTAATGGATTCGGCTCAGGCGCACTACACCAACGCACAATCATAGATCTACCGAAAATATTCTGCCCATCAAGATGGTGAAAAGTTATGTTGCCATGACACTGAAGAGCTGGATTTTGCGACATCCATCGCGCCCATTTAGGAAGAGGTTTATTTATCAATTTGAGGCAAACAGCTCTCATACGTTTAGCAGGTTGGTCATCAAACTCCATATCTTTTGGAGGGAGAAGCTCAAAATCAAGATTTGGTTTTCTTAGAATCTCCAAGGCAATAGTGACAATTATGGCAATTATAGCACCGAGCACTACTCCGAATAATGTAAGCCCCATGAAATATCTCCCTGATTGTTCATAGCAAAAGATAACATTTACATATCAGGCAATTCTGCCTGATATCCTGATATTGAATGGATGAACAGGCAAATTTGCTTGTTTCCAATATTCAATATAGAATATTCTTTATGGTAATGAAAAACATGTTAAAATAGGCCAAAAGCTATGTCAAGTAAAAGTAATATTCTTGATGATTTACGCTAGGTGATGCGACGGCGACACTATTCGATTCGCACGGAACGAACATACTGCGGAACAGGGTCAGAGCTTTTCTCCCACATTACTGCTTCAGAATTATCACATACCTGGATGTGACTCCAAGTATCCTTTTCTTCTGCATTGCGGAGACGACTACCGCGCTGAAGCGTTGCGCGGACATGGGGGCCTGGATGATGTGGGTGTGCTGCCAGCCGGTCTTGTTCAGGATTCGGAGGTAGTCGTCTATCAGGATTGCCCCTTTGCCGGATTCTTCCGCCGCCGGTTTGTTCTGAAAATCCCGCCAGTCCGCGTTGATAAATGCAAGCCTTGTCGTCTTTTTGGCATTTTGTTTCAGGAGGGCAAAGAAGGCCTCAAGGAATTCAAGATATTCTTTCTTCAGCAGTCCGGATATGCTGTTCTCTGCATAGCCAGCTGCCTTTTTGTCAAAGTATGGCGGATCGAAGATGATGAGGTCGGGCTTTTCTTTTGAGCTTACCGGCCCGGCGAGCGGGCTATCTGTTGAGTGAATCCATTTATGGGGTTCGATTTCGGGGCGCTCATCCGGCCGATCTGTCATCTCAAAAGCCCAGCATCTGCGATTTAAGGCAAGGCAAGTGTCGGGGGTTACACCTCCACCGGCCATGGGATCGAGGATCAGGTCGTTCTGCTTTGAAAAATAGAAGAGGATGTGGGCTATGAGTTGCGCGGGGATTCGGCCGGGCCAGTCCTCTCCGAATCTTTTGTCACAATCATTCCATTCCCACTGGTCCCATGTCCTCAGTCCCCAGTTAAGTTCCTTGAATCGTTCACGGTCTTCTTTGCCTTCCAGGGCCAGTGACCAGACCATCGGCTCTGTCCAGCCATGCTTGTCGGCTACCTGGGGGACGGTGAAGCCTCTGGACAGGTCGCTATTTATTGAATTTGGCAGCGTTGCCATTTTCAATAAATGGTTATGAATCAATACCTGCTTTGCACCCAATCTCTTTGCAATCCTGTCCTGTGGTATGCCGAGGCGGTTCATGCGAAATATCTTGAGGTCGATGTCCAATTGTGTCACGGCCTTGAGGTCGGCTATATATGTGTCCACTGTTCGTCTTGCGCGGCCGATGGCTTTCCCGATATCTGCGGAGCTGAGGCTGGTGTTTTTACTGTATGCGCGCCTTGCAGTCTCTCTTGCCTCGTCTTCTGTCAACTGTCTCGGGCCGATGGCTTTTTTTGCGGCGTAGAGCAGAGGGTCTGTCCCATCAAGGTTTGTTATGATTGCTTCTATTTCTGTGACCCCCGCTGACTTGTAGGCGCTCCACCGGTGCGCCCCATCGAGGAGGCGATATTTGCCGGGTTCTCCGGGGACTGGTTCCACTTCGATAGGCTCGAAGGTGAAGCCGTCCCTGATGTGTTCGGCGAACATGCCGACACGCCGGTGATCGATCCCCTTCCTCGGATAGATACTTTCATCGAGGATGATTGAGGCGATGGGGATTGTGGTTGTTTGTTTTGCCATATCTTTTTGCCGTTGATCTTTTTTTGCCGCAGATTGACGCAGACTTTCACGGACTATTTTTTATAAAAACCAAGAATAACGGCTGTGCTTTTTTGTATTTAACCCTATCTGCGTTCATCTGCGTGAATCTGCGGCTGAAATATTTTTAAACTAACTGTATTCTTATCCGCCCTGAGCCTTCCATCATCTTTTGAATTTCTGTGGGGAGGTAGAGCTGACGATTTCCGGTAATGGCCAGGCGGCCTGTGTAAGTTTCTCCCGTGTTCAGGTTCTGTATCCGAGCTGCAACTTTCTGCTTATTTTCCGTGCTGATTCCCTCTTTTGCAGCAAGCTCCCTCTGCGTTTCCGGGATTACAATTTGCTCCTGGTATTCATCTTCATTTACTTCCCATTCGATCAATTTCATGACAAATTCCTCCTTTTGTTAGATTTTCTGGTAAGGGAAAAAAGGGGACGGATTTATTGGAATTCAGGGGACACAATACTAAATTATTTATTCCCCCTGCTTTTCCACGGCCCTTTTGGCCCGGCTTTTTTCTTCCGCAGTTGTTTCCCCAGCAGCGCCTCAAGCTTATCAATGAGCAAATCACTGCCAAGTGGTCTGCCTGTTCGTTCATGCTGACGAAGTTTCTGATATTCCTTCTCCTGAACATCGCCCTCCAAAAATTCATTCCAGTCAGGAATCATCTCTACTGTTGGCAGTATGGTGCAGTGCCTGGTTGGACGAACCTGCTGTTATTATTACACCTTGCAAATATAAGACTGCAAACTATTTTGAATAATTAAGTATCGTGTCCCCCGAATTCGCCACACTACATTTACAGTATTAACCAGCGTCTGCGCCAGTGATGCCCATATGCTGCTTGATAAATATGTCAACATGGGTTTTCTCCTTGGATTTGTCTTGTTACATGAACACTATAATATCTCTTACAGATTTTTAATAAGCATGCAGTCCCCGGAATTCTCCCGATTTACATAGCGATACTGTCAGATTTTATTAAGACCTCTTTACGCAATTTAGGTTTATTAATGTGATAATATAAATCAAACTTCAATTTTGTTCTTTCAGGATACAATGCCATTATTTCTGGCACATTATCGTATGTCAGTACCCAATTGAATTCTTGATGATTATTTAAGAAATTTGCCAATTCTATATGATTCGATTCATGATAATGATTTAAATATAAAGAACTGCCTTTTTCATAGTAAGGTGGATCAATATAGATCAATATATTTGGCATTTTATAAACCTGCTTCATCAACTCAACACCGTCTATATTCAGTATTTTAATTCTACTGCTATACAGAGCAACTCTCTTTATTCTTTCAATTAAATTTTCTTTATTAAAACGTGCATCGATTTTCCATTTTCCCTCCTGTTTCATACCTCCAATAGGCCCGCCCTCGATAATCCCGGACCTATTGGTTCGATTTAGAAAAAAAGTGGCAAATCCACGATCAAATTCAGATGAATATTTATCCTTGTAAATTCGCTTCTGTTTGTGCCATTCTCCAATAGTTACATCAATATTCCAAATTTTTTCTGTAAATCTTTCAGTATAATTTAGCGTTGTCTTCCAAAAAGCATATATTGATTTATCCAGATCATTTATAATGATTCGATCCACCTTTTCTAAAAATAACAACGAAAGAGCGGCCCCGGATCCACCAGCAAATGGCTCTACATATGTACAATTAACGATGTGATTGTGGTCAATAATGTCAAACAAAAACCCGGACAGACCAGCTTTCCCACCGGGATATCTTAATGGACTATAAAATTTCCTTGATCTTTTAATAACTATTGATTCCGATTCCATCGTCATTTCGGGGGGTTCAGAAGAACTTTAAATAAACTTTCCATTTTCCCCCACGCGCCCCTTACTTCTTTTTCGTTTGAATTCCAATTTTCGTTATGATTTATCATATTCATTCTTTCAAGCGAATAGCTGTCTTGCCAATTACCCTTCATTTGCCTTACAACTTGTTTAATATTGCTATCTGTTATTGATACACATTGATCAGAAAACAGGAAGGTTAACATCTCGCTTAATTTTGGATTGTGACGATCATCTTTTACAATTAGATCGTATTCTTTGGTAGCTTTTAAATAGAAAATGAGAGCACATTCTAAAAAGCTTCTTAATAGATCGTGGGTAGCATTGGGAAATATTTTAACTTCAATATCTCTTAATTCATTATACATTAATCTAAGGGAGGTACTCGGCAATTTAAAAGGTACATCTGCCTGAATAAACAAACCTTTTGGTATTTTTTTACTTCTTTCTCGTCCCTTTCCATTTTTCTTTGATACATCCGACTCTTTAAAGTCGGAACTTCCAAATGAACCCGGTTTAGATAAATTCGGTTTGTATTGGTTCGGCAAATCACTTATGTATTTTTTGCGTTGTTTTATTTTATTGTACTTTCTTGAGTCAATATCCCCTATCGCAACATCTTCAATAATTTTCTTGAAACCTTTTTCAAATTCGGTTTTATCAATTTTGCCTTTTACTTTTCCAAGACGATCGAACTCAATACCTAAAAATTCTGACACATTCTTGTCATCGTAAAATCTTTCTAAATTGGTAATAGGAAAATCTCTATCATCATGAACCTTTGCTTTGAGGGAATCATTGATCGCCATGGATTTAGCCAAATGATGCATTTCTAACATTTTGATAAATCTCGGAACGGTATGATCGGGAAATTCATTAATAAGTTCGTTAATGGACTTTCCGTTTTTAATCTGACTTTTATAAAAATATGCCTGTCGTAATGGTTTCCACTGGCGTCTATAATTGATTGTGTGTTTATTAGCTATATGTTTAATTGCCGCTTCTCTATTCGGAGCTAAAACAACCCTAATTTTGATGATATTTGGATTTCTGAGAGCTTTAATTCTATTCCTCCAAGCAGGTATAATATCAGGTTCGTTCAGAGCCTTCAGGGCAGCAAGTCGCCGATTACCTTCGATAATTATCCTTTTGCCATTTTCCTTTATACAGATTGGAAATTCATCGGGGAATACATCATTTTGGACGTAACTTCTGACAATTTCAAAAGCGTCTTCGTTTGCAAACATATCTCTAATCAAAGCGTTTTGGTCTTCTTCAGAGATAGGTGTTCTGATATTCTGCTGATCTAAATACAATGCTACTATTGAATACTCTTTTATCTGCCAATTCATTTGATAACCTCCTCTTCAAATTTTACCTTCTTACCCTCTCCTCCACAATATCAATTTCCTCGACTGTCAGGCCGTAAAGTTCGTAGATCAGTGTGTTGATTTCAGCTTCAAGGTTCGGGATATCGGAGCCATCGGGATTTTTAAGGATGGTTCTTACTCGCTCGACTATCGGGGCCTTTTGTACTTCTGATGCGGGAACGACTGGTATCTTTTCCATATATTGTGCAATAAATCTAAAAAAACCTCCTCTAATGGCTGGGCTTATATGGGAATAAAACCAATTCATTAGTTTTGAATTCAGTAATCCAATCAGCCATATTTCATCCAATGGCATAATGTAAGCTGTGTTTCCCAGGTATGATTTACTTTCATCCCAAGTAAATTTCGGAAATTGGGATATGTCTGGATATACAATTTTGGGGTTTTCAAAATAAGAATGATAAGCACATGATCGGAGCTCCCACCAGAATTTCCCCTGATCATCCCTCTTTTTCAATTTCTTTTCCCAACGAGACAAATGTCGATGGATGGAGGGATATGTTTGTTCAAAAATCTGCAGTGCAGTATCCTCTGCCTTTGCATCAGACCAGGGCCATTTCTTGTTGGCAGTGCTTGGAATATTTATAATATACAGCCCCGCCCATTCTGTTTTCCATTTGCGAATGTCACGTCCTCGAAGCCAAGGTTTTATGATCTCTTCACACGCCGGATCCTCGGTAATCAATCTTTCTCGTGTGTCGGCATCGATCACAAATGCCTCATTGAGGCCAGTTTTAATACCATAATAAAAACGCCCGTTCACGTATTCGCCAAGCGGTGTGCCCGCTCCCCGGATTTTTTCCATCAGGGCTAATACCCGCGGCGTTTCGAGAGTCCAGCCCTCAGACTTCAGCGCTGCGACCGGCATTTGAAAGCCGAGGCTTGAAATAGTGTCTTCAATCCGTTCAAGCTGTTCCGACTTGCGGAAGGTGGTGACGAGGGTTTTTTCATTCTTATCAGGCTCATTTTTTTCGATCAACAGGATTGCGGGATATGTAGTTGCGTCAAATATCGGCAGGTCGCAAAAATCGATAATGAATCGAGGCGTTCCCGTGTTTGTTAATAGGTGGCGGGTATTTTTGCCGTAGGTCGCCCGCATGAATTTGTTGGGAGCAATAAAACAGAGGCAACCATTAGATTTCAGAAGATCCAATCCGCGCTTGTAAAAGTATGTGTATATATCTGCTGTGCTGCAATAAAACCCCTTGAATTCCTTTGCAAGAAACGGTTTAAGGGCTTTTATCCCTTCATGACGAATGTACGGCGGATTCGCAACCACCACATCAAATCCGCCTTTTGCTTGAAATATTTCCGAGTAATTTATATGCCATTCAAAGTGTTCGGTGGATCTTGGTATATTTATGTCCTTTATTTCTGCAATTCTGCTTTCAATTACTCGGATTTTCTTTTCGTCTTCTTTCTTATCTTTATCATCCTCAAAAAGCCTTTGTTGGGATTTAACAGCCAAAACAGCATCTTTCAGCCTTTTGATTTGTTTATCGCGATCATATTCAAAAAGCTTCTTCATAAGAATATCTATTTCACGCCGCTTATTTCCTTTTTGGGCAGGAATAGTAATGTTAAATAATTCGTCTTTTGCTTTTTTAAGTTCTTCGACTAATTCGGTTCTTTTGTGATCTATAGAACTTACTAATGATTCTGTGGAAAGTAATTCTATCAGGCTGTTGCCCTGCATGATTTTGTAATCCAGATTAGGCAGGGGTTTGATATCGAGGTAATTTTCCTCATCGACCACAAGGGAGAGCCAGAGGCGGAGTTTGGCGATCTCAATAGCGCCGGGGTCGATATCTACACCATAAATGGATTCCTGGATGCAGTGGCGTTTGAATTCGTAAGCGCTTTTTCCGGTTTTAAGGTAGGTTTCCAGCACATTCCGGGCTTTTACGATTTCGTGCATCATTCCGACGGGAAAGGCACCGGAGCCAATTGCGGGATCGCATATTTTGATGGTCTCCAGTTTTTCATCCAGAAGCCGGGCGTTTTTGCGAATGGATTCATCAAGATGGTATTTGTATGATGTTGTTCCCTTTATCCCATTTTCCCTGGCGGTATCGTTTTCTATGGCGAATTCGCCTTTGTGTATGAAATCTTCTATATGCTTCTTTGGAATAACAGTTTTGTGTCCTGTACTTTTTAGGCTTAATTGTTCCGGTTCGGGTTCTCCAAATAATTTTTCCTGAGTAGGTTTATCCTGTGATAGTGAAATTTCCCCGGTGTTGACCGCGGTATCCAGATAATTGATAAGACTTTCCTGGCACATATAGTGGACGATTTCACGCGGGGTGTAATAAGCGCCCTGACCCTTGCGCAGGTTTTCGGGAAGCAGGTTTTCAAATACTTTTCCCAGCATTTCCGGGTCGACGGCCACCTCTTTTTCCAGAGGTTCGTCTTCCTTAACGGTAAAGTTATAGCGGTCAAAGATATCTAAGATACCGGTGCCTGTATCTCCGGCTTTTGTCCTTTCACTGTTTGAAAACAATTCATCAGGCAAAAGAATATTTGTGTTTTTCCAATCGTATGTCGCTTCGAATAATCCGCCATTCAGGAAGGGGATTTTGCAATCAAATTTCGGGTAATAGCTCAGATCAATTGTCGCTCGTCCTTCGGTGGTAGCCAATGCCTCGTAAAACAGATATTCCAGATAATCGTTGAAGAAGTTTTTGTTATCCGCGATACATCTTTTCAGCAATGTCCCGAGAAATCTCTTATCACCCTGTCCCCATCTTTCATCCTTGGGTACGCCCAGCCAACCTTTTTTCTGGAGGAAATAGAGGAAAACTATCTGGCCCAGCAGTTTCTTGGCGAAATTGGCAGTGTCAATTGATTTGCTTTGAAATTCTTGTTTTATCTTGCTGTCTTTTTGAAGGATACGATCGAGTTCTTTTGTCAGCTTTTCAAATAATGCTTTATAATCCTGATAGAACTGTTTTGTAACGGCTTCAACACTGAAGGCATCTTCCAAGTTTGAGAGGGTGTGATGACTTTGATCATTTTTCAAAAGGGGCAACAACTGCTGCTGTGCGGTATGATTCGGCTCATTTTTGCCGACAAGAAATGAATATCTCTTTGCCGGAGTGAGCTCTTCTTTTACCTTGACTTTCCCGGATTCAGTGACTTCCTCTTTGTATTCCATTCGCACATAGGAAAAACGCCAGTCGTCTAAATCAGGAGAAGCAAAAGCGACCAGGGCCGCGTCTCTCAAAATACCGCCACGGCCTCCGTTCAGATACCACGCTATGAAGTTTCGCTGCCTTGTGCGGGCATGTTCAAGCGCGGTTTCACGCTTCAGGTGTACGATGAGTACGTCGATCCTCTCGCCATTCGGGTCCGTGTACGTGCCGACACGACGATATTGTTTGACGTGATCCGCGAATGAATGTCTGATGTAGTTTCCATACAGATACGGAAAGGCTTTCGATTCGTCAATACCGTTGAGGAAATTTCGTATAAAATTCGAGAAACTAAATTCATTAAAAGGGCGGTTGAATGTATTACTGATTAGATTTTCTGCTGCCTCTTTGTCCATGGTTACTCTGTGCCCCTCACTCTAACCCGGAAAAGTTCAAGGGTTTTGTTGGGTTTCGTGCCTTAACCCAACCTACAACTTGCCAGGAATTCGGATAAAATAACCTCTCTTTTAGCTGAAGGAAACCGTTGGCCCGGTCTTTTTGCATCAAGGATGTTATATGGAATGCTTTTTTTGAGAATTGCCAAAACTTTCAGGGGATTACTTTCCTTTTCGATTTTTTTCTTGATATTCTTTGTAGTATTTTTTGGAATCACCCCGTCTTCATATCCCCTTAAAACCAGCCTGATGTATTCCTCGTCGTCATCGGTGAAGCCCTGATACTTTTTGAATTCTTTTGCCTTCAAACGTGTGATAACATAGCGTTCATTGGAAAGCCCGCCACGTCCGCCTGATCCTTTCGGTTCAAAATTTTCGCCTGAAGTGATAAAATGGAACTGTTCTTTGTTGTCTTCCAGCATCGGATAGAACTGTTTTGGTATTTTCTCCCGTTTTGTATCTTTGTCGCATTCCAGGATATCCGCAGCTTCGAAGAAGGTGCATTCTCGGGAACCATTGCCGCCTGACATAAAGAACTTTTTCAATTTGCCTTTTCGGAAGAAGGTAAGCAACTGATCGTTTTCCATATCACATTGTCTGGATGATCGTGCTTTCTTCGGAAGGTTTTTAATCTCTTCAAAAAGCGAGGGTTGATTATCACGAATATCACGAATAAACTTCAGGTATTTCAACTCGGATTGTCCTTCTTCATCATCACCCACATACGTCCTTTTGTCCGCAAGGCGTTGATACAGAGTGTCTCCGAATAATTCATGGGACGACACGACTTCTTCATCGGTAAGATATTTTGCATCCTCTCCAAGCGTGTCGTGGAAAGCCTGAATCTTGGATTTGATGTTATCTTCCAAGCCGATATGTCTGTCTGATTCATCCGTGGGGAAAAAGTTAAACACATAAATACTTGTGTGTTTAGTTCCTACACGATTCACACGCCCAACCCTTTGAAGCACCTTTGTCGGATTCCAGGGCAGGTCATAATTTACTACGATATTTGAACGGTGCAGGTTGATGCCTTCCGCAAGGATGTCAGTGCTGATAAGAATCCGCAAATCGCCATTCTGGGTCTTGTGGGTGGGGTCGTAATTTTCTTTGATAATACGCCGCGCATCTATGACTGATTTTTTGCCTTCCGCGGTTTCTCCACCTTCGCTGGAGTAAAACAATACCTTGTTCGGGAACTGCCTGTTAAGATTATCATAAAGATAATCGCCTGTTTCTTTTGATTCTGTAAATATTATAAGTTTCTTGTCTTTCAGCTCATTGTTTGTTTTCAGATTATCAATAAAGGTTTCTATTTTCGGATCCGAATCAACAACCGACCACAGATCGCGTATTGCTTTCAGTATCTTCAAGTCAGACTTGAGGTCTTCAATTAATTTTGGAGTAAATTCATCGGCGCTATATTTTTCAAGCTTTTCCTGCTCTATGAGCTGAAGTATTTTTTCTTCGTTGTCTTCATCCAGAAGATCGTAAACATCCACTTTTTTGCTGATAAGAATTGTCCCCTTATTGAACATATCAATGAAATTAATATAGGATTCAACAAAGCGATCCAATGTATTGCGAAAGGCATAGAAGCTGCTTTCAAGACGTTTAACGAGAATGACCTTCATAAAGCCACCGACATTTCGCTGGCTTTGCTTTTCAAATTCAGGAAGTTCCCTTTTTAGGTAGAGTAGCGGTGTGTAACGTGCGTATTTAATTTTTTTCAGCAGTTCTATAGTTTGACCAAAAACAGCGCTTATATGTTCATCAAACTGGTAAATGAACCGCCTCGGATCTTCAACATCAGGGAAAAATAGGCCCTGTTCATCAATATCCTTATTGAAGTATTTTGTAATTTCAGACCGCGTCCTCCGCACCATCGTATATTTCAGGATATTTTCCCTGATTTTTCCGGAACCTTCCTTAATGGCGCTGATGTATTCCGGGTCTGATTTTTTGATATTTTTGAGTCTGTGCATGAGACTCTTAAAGAATTTTTCTAGATTCGGCACTCCCGGAATTGTTGATTTCTTGGGGATCTGAAAGAGCTTCAATTGGCTTAAAATATCATCAAAGGTATTGTTCAAGGGTGTCGCGGAAACCAGAATGACTTTTTTGCCGTGGCAGACCTGATGAATCATTTCAAAGCCCTGGGTATATTCATTTCTGAAACGGTGCGCCTCATCAATGAAGATGTAATCATATCTTTCCGTTCCATCTTTGATGATCTGGTCAAGTTTACCGAGAGATTCCACCCTTGTTTTCTTGATTCCAAAGTCAAAGAATGTCTCTTCCCAGTAATCCTTGAGTACGGGAGGGCATATAACCAGCTTACCACCAGGCAGCTGTTGAGCCAGCATGGCGGATATAAATGTTTTTCCCAGACCGACAACATCGGCCAGAAACACTCCGTTGTAAGCATCCAGGATTTTCTTGGCGGAGACGACTGCCTGTTTTTGATATTCAAGCTCCATAAAACCTTCAGGCAGGTCCAACTCAATCTCTTCATCAAGATTGATGTCTTCCTTCAGGTATTCGTAGAGCATTTTCAGATATAGCTGATAGGGGATGATGGCGTCATTGAGCCAGGTTTTGTTCCGGATAGTTTCGACATATTCCTGTGAGATGTTTACGCCGTCTTTCCACAGCGCTTCAAATTGCTTCAGGGCGAATTCAACATCAATCCTGCCTTTTAATTCGACGTTGAATTCCCTGTTTGCGATAAGGCCGCTTTCTGAAAAATTGCTGGAACCTGTGATTACCCTGCCAAAATCCAACTCCCCCTCTTTGAAACGGCTGACATAGACCTTGGCATGTATGTTTTCACTTGGATAGGCGCGCAGTTCCATCTTTTTCCCGTTGCCGCCATTGGCCATGTCTTGCTCTTTGTCGGCACAATCGGCAGTCAGAAATTCCAGGAATTTTCTGATGCCTATTTCAGTTTCGTAAGAGTCTTCCGATTCATCCATTTCGGATGCCGTTTGTTCGCTGAACATGCGTTTGGTCCTGCTGTGTGATTCAAAATCGAATTCGCCCCCGGATCGTGTCTCTTCAATAATCTCATAGGTCTTCTGATCTACATTGAGACCAACCAGGATTCTGATTTTGTCAATGGATTCAAAGGATTCGTATAACTGATAGAACCCGCTGGTGCGAAAATACCCGACCAGAACATCAAAGTATTGCACGTGCTCTAATGTCTTTTTGAACCTGTCAAGCAGTGCGTAACCCGGTTCATTTGTGAAAAAGGTTGTATCGGTAATCATTCGTTTTTCCTGTGATGAAAACTCCCGTTTCTGTTTTGAAAGAAACGAGGCTTTTGTGATTATCTGCCATCTTTAGAACCTTTTTGAGATTGTTGAAATCGTAATATATTTATACCAGCTCAGGGTGCTTTTCTTTGAGCCACTTCATGACATCTTTCCTTAATTCTCCGGCAAACTCAATCAGTTCGTTTGCATCTTTTTCAGTAACACCCCCGACATAATCGTATTCAACGATATTTCTCTTGCTTCTGCATGTGTCGAGGTATTTGACATCTTCTTCCCTTTCTTTGCCAAGGATTACAGAAAGTGCCTTTATCGTCCTGTAATGCTGTAGAGTCCTTTCCGGCCTGAACCCTTCAGCATGCAGGGGTATTGTGCAAAGTTTTAACGCGGCATTATATGCGATACCGAATCGCCAGTCGGGCGAAATATCCCCGGCGGCATCTTCCAGATCTCTATTCACAATCTGGAGCAGATTATCTATCTCTTCCCTGCTGGATTTATGCAGACGTAACCAACCGTATTCAACCCATTGCTCCAAGCTCATTTTCATTTCCTATAACGAAAATCTTTGGCTTCTTAAGTATGCCTGTAATGAAATGATCGCCTTTTTCCCTGCGTTTCATAAATTCTTCATTATTCATGACATGGGGATTAATTTCTCTCCCGATTTTTCCAGATAGTTCGGAAAGCAGAGCGGTTACTTCCCGCAATCCGAGGGTTCCGATCACCATAAGATCTATGTCGCTTTGTGTCTTTTCATCATGACGGGCAATCGAACCAAAGACAAAAGCATATTCGATATCGGAAGACTTATTCAAGACTTCTTTTATAATATCAACCAGTCCGATGGTTTTTAGTACAATGTTTCGGATTTCGGGATAGAGCGGATGTTCTTTGTTAGCTTGATAATAAAGGCGGTTCCCGTCCCTGTTTTTCTTGATCAACTCCAGACGATGCAGTTTTTTCAACTCCTGCTGTACTGTGCCTGTTGTAAATCCTGACCGCCTCTCGATCTCGCGCATGTGCAGCGCATCGTCACGGGTACCGAAGAGTATCCGGAAGATTTCCGCTCTTATCTTCGATGAAAGTATTTCGGCGAGTATATTCATACTGTATGTCTATACCATACAATTGTATGGTTATTCCAAACAATTTTGAGACTGTGTCTATAGTGCCGAATCTCTGGTAACCACCTCATCATCTATCTGTCTGGCTTTACCTGGAGCGAACAAATAAAACCCCGTCTCTGTTAAGAGCAACGGGGTTTTTGTGATTATCTGCCATCTTCAAGGCCTTTTTTGTGTTTAAAAAGAAAAGATCATTTGTTGTTTAATGTATGGCACCCTTGTTTTTTGTTAAGACTTTTGCATATTCAACAAAAATCCGTGGAATGTCAAGGGAAACATGGAGCATTAGAGGTTTCAGAAGCTCTTCCATAGTGACACCGATGGATAGCCCGCCGGGATTCCGGAAGGGGTGAGAAATGAGTTCGCTATTCAGTTCAAGGATAAAGGTTTGACGCTGTTTCCTCATTGAGATATAGATACCGATTTCAGAACAAATCCATGAGAACACAATTGTAACTTATCGGATTAAGACGCGTATTTTGATTGGCCACCGTGTTGTGGAAAATGCTATGGAAATGTATTTTAACGGATGAAAACACCTGCAAGAGAAGTGATTAACAGTAATGTATTGCCGGGAAAGAGTATCATCATTTCCGTTATGATGACTTCTTTTTTTACGACATTTATCGGCAGTTCAACAAATCTGGCATTACCGCTAATCGGGAAGGAATTCGCGGGGAGCGCCCTTGTCCTGAGCTGGATTGTAACCGGTTATATCCTGGCATCAGCCGTATTCCTGTTGCCCATGGGAAGAATTGCCGATATTGTTGGGAGAAAAAAGATCTTTCTTCTGGGGACGACAGGTTTTACACTTTTCACGTTTCTGTGCGCGGTTTCGTGGTCGAATGCTTCGCTCATCCTTTTCCGGGTATTGCAGGGAATAACAGCTTCCATGATATACGCGACGGGAATGGCAATAATATCTTCCGCCTATCCGGCCGGGCAAAGGGGGAAGGCGATGGGGCTGGCCGTGACGGCAACGTATACCGGCCTTTCACTCGGGCCTGCTCTAGGAGGCTTTATATGCCAGCATCTGGGTTGGAGGAGTATTTTTTACTTTACCGCTTTAGTCGGTTTGGCCTCTGTTGTGTTCATTATAACCCGCGTGCGGGATAAATGGCCCGGTCGGCAGGGAGAAAAATTCGATCTCGCCGGAAGTATGCTGTATATGTTCGGGCTTGCCGCATTTTTGTATGGCATGTCATCAATGTACAGTACACCACTGGCAAAGTACATCTTTATAGCCGGTGTGATTCTCATGACGGGTTTTATCCTTCTCGAATCAAGGCTCCCCTTCCCTCTCATAAATCTGCGATTGTTTTCCCATAACATTGTCTTTGCTTTTTCCAACCTCGCTGCCATGATCAATTACAGCGCGACATTTGCTATCGGGTTTCTCCTTTCTCTTTATCTCCAGGTAATCCGGGGATACAGTCCTCAGACAGCCGGTTTTGTCCTTCTCGCGCAACCTGTTATCATGGCCCTGTTTTCATCATTCGCCGGTTCGCTTTCAGATAGAATCGAACCTCGTATCGTTGCTTCATGTGGAATGGGGCTTAACGCGCTGGGTCTTTTTCTTTTTGCGCTTCTCGGCGCCGCTACACCTGTCTGGATGGTAGCACTGAATCTGGCACTGATCGGTCTCGGTTTTGCTCTGTTTTCCTCACCCAATACCAACGCGATCATGGGGTCTGTAGATGAACAATTCTATGGGGTTGCCGCGTCAACGGTTTCAACCATGCGTATGATCGGAATGGCTACGAGCATGACTATTGTGACTCTGCTGATTGCGCTGTTTGTCGGTGACACGGAACTCCATCAAACGGATCCCGTCCTTTTCCTGACCAGCTTCAGAATCGCCTTTGCAGTCTTTGGTATTCTTTGCGCCGGCGGTGTCTTTGCCTCTCTCGCCAGGGGAAATGTGCGGTCTTCGTGAAAATCGGGAAACATCGTGACCGGTTTTAAAAAGTTTCTCCGAACGATTTCAGCATCTTTATACCCCTGTCATTGGGAACGGGGTGGCGGCGGGCGAAACATCCGGTGTTTGCCCCGCTGCTGGAATCTTTTCTGAAACCGGTCAAATTTCTGTTTCTGGTCGTCGGTGAGAATTTCCCGAATCATTCCAAAGTCGTGCTCTATGATTCCCCGTATCTCAGGCTGGCACCTCTGGCTGATCTGGGCCAGTCTCTGGTGCGAGTTCCTGAGGATCTTCCCGATTTCGGTTCGTTGCTCCTCTGTCAGGTCGAGATCGCGCGAGAGTCTTCCCAGGAATAGTTCCGATCGTGCCTCCTGGCCTCTCTGCACAAAGTGGGAAACACGGTATTTCATATAGGCCTGTGTTCCGAACGATCCCGCGAGGATTCCGAGGGCAAACACAAGCAGTACCCCGACAGATACTTTCAGTTTATTATTCATTCTCTTTTCTCCTTATAGCCCCCAGATCTGTTCGGCAGTGCTCTCAATCGGATTGGCCATGAATGTCGCGGTTATTTCGTATTCCGGAGAGTAATCAAGGTTTATTAGTGCCACCATCAGCACTACTATCAAAAGACTGGCAACGGGGGCAAAACGCCACACAAACCGGCCAAAAAGCGCGGAGAAGTTTGCCGGGGATGCGGGGGCGCCGAGGCTTCGAATATCGCCCATCACACGTGTCTCCCAGAACTCACCTGCATGAACAGTATCATTTTCCCGATACGCCGCGCCGAGTGCTTCTGTGATCTTTGTCGTGTTGTCTTTCATTGTATCATCCCCTCTCCTATCGGTCCCGAAAGGAGTTTCTTAAGTTTTCTCCGGGACCGGAACGACCGGACCTTGACATTGGCTGTGGTCCAGCCTAGCATTTCGGCCGCTTCTTTTACCGTCAGGCCTTCAAGATAGACCAGTTCCAGTACCATTCTGTCTTCGGCGGACAGTTTTGCCAGGGCCCAGTCAAGTACTTCCCGCGCCTCTTTCCGTGAACCGTGCTCGCCGAATGCACGGTCCGATGTATCCGATATGACGTTTTCGAGCCACTCCTGGTGTTTTTCCGTCAGAGAGCTCATGGGAACCTCTTTCGACCGGTAGCGCTGCCTCCAGAAATCATAACAGGTCCGTACCGCGATAGAAGACAGCCAGTGCCTGAAGTTGTCTTCTCCCCTGAAAGTCGCCAGCGACTGATATGTCTGTATGAAGGCGTTGTGCGCTGTTTCTTCCACCTGATCATAGGGCACGTGTCTGCTCACAATTCCCATTACATGGTCCTTATATCGTGTCAGTATCTCCGCGAACGCGTCTGCGTCTCCGTCAATAATCCGTTGGATGATCTCGCGATCGCTGGGCTTGCTGGAAGTATTATGCATCGATTCACACAATCAGGTTTGTTCAGTCTGCTGTCATAGTAAACGAAAATGGGTTCAATTTGCAATGCATAATCACCGGCACTGGCTCGGGGGTCGTCTGCACCTTCCGGTATACCAGTAAAGCGGGAATCGGAAGGGGCCAAGGAGGGAAAGCATCACCTATCCGTTCCCGCTTTTATTGGAATAATCTTACCTTCGGGGGCCGTCGCCGGGCAATCTGCCGGCAAACGACTTGCCATAACCTCGCTGTGATTCCATCCGGTCAGATCGTTCGGCCGTACGCTCATCGAGCAGTTTTGTCTGCTCGGGGGTAAGAACCGCTTTTATCTCGGTTATCATTTTTGTCCGCGAGATCAGCATGTCCTCTCGTACCGAAGACAACTTTTTATAGGCCTTGCGAACGCCCTGCTCGTTAACCTTGTCGGCCTGGAGGGCCTTCCTGAGGTTGTCACGATCCTTTATGAGGTCTCCTCTGGCCTTTACCCTGTCAATCTGATGGGTTTCCATAATCTTGATGACCTGGTCCCTTTGAGAATCTGAAAGATTCAGGTCCATCACCGCTCTCAGGCCCGGTCCACCCGGCCCCGATCCCGTCAATCCCTGTTCGGCGCAATACCCTTCGCTACTTCTCCCGTGCCCTCTGGCTATTGCCACCGATGAAACGGCAAATACAACTGCCAGAACAACTGCCATCACCACTATGCTTTTTCTTGTTGATTTCATTGATTACCTCCATCTTGTTTTTTATTGTGCCTGTGAAATGCTTTCCATTGCTGTGTTAGTCGCATGTTATTTCGAAAAGGTTACAAAGAAAATGCCTTGAACTAATTTCGATAGGTTATATAGTAGTATTCTTTCACACATTTCCGGGTCGTAAAACTTTTTTGTAACTACTTGTGGAATTGAAACGACTATACTAAAATACAGTAAAGCACAGATTAAAAAATGCGGCTATTTAAGGATGGGGAATGGCACATCGGGGTCTGAATACATTTCTACTGATCATTGTTGCAGTTTCTTTTATATCGTCATGCAGTCCTTTCAGACCCCCCGTTAGAACATCACCGGCCGGCGAAGTGCCCCTGACCTTCTCTCTCTACCCAACCGGACCCGAGCGGTCGGAGCGGTGGTGGGAAGAATTCGATGACGAGGATTTGAACTCCCTGATCGAGGAGGCCTTGTCGGGCAGTTTCACTCTCAAAGAGGCCTGGGCCCGCCTGAGACAGGCGAAGGCCCTGGCAGTTCAGTCGGGAGTGGATCTCTATCCCGACCTCTCAGTCACGTCCGGGTCTTCTTTCAAACGCCAACGGTCAGAAAACAGTTCCGGCAGCCGGTCAACCGCATCGACCGAGAGCTATTCCCTGGGACTGAGCAGCAGTTACGAACTGGACCTCTGGGGACGAATACGCTCCGAACAGGAGGCAAAGATTCTCGATGCGACCGCCACCCGCGAGGACATCAATACGGCAGCCATGACGCTCACCGCAGAGGTTACGAGAAACTGGATCAATATCATTTCGCAGAGAAGACAAAAAAAGATCCTGAATGAGCAATTCGCCATCAATATAACCTATCTGGAATTGATAGAACTTCGATTCCGTAAAGGGATGGTCTCCGCTCTCGATGTCTATCAGCAGCGGCAGGTTGTCGAGCAGGTCAGGGCGCAACTACCCCTCGTCGAAGAGCAGGAACAGCTCCTGATGCACAAACTGGCCCTGCTCCTCGGGAAGCCGCCCCGGACGTCGCTCACGATCAGCAGAAACACGCTCCCTGAATCTTCCGAAATCCCGAAAACGGGTCTCCCCGCGGATCTTCTCGCGGCCAGGCCGGATGTGCGCTCGGCGGGTTTTAAACTGCGTTCAGCGGACTGGCAGGTCTCTTCCGCGCGGGCAAATCGTCTTCCCTCCATCAGCCTGACCGCTTCGGCGACGTACCAGGCACCCGAAATTAACCTGCTCTTTCATACCTGGCTGATAAATCTCGCTGCAAACCTGACGGCCCCCCTCATTGACGGAGGACGTCGGGCGGCGGAGGTAGATCGTGCACGAGCGGTGGTGGATGAAAATCTGTCCGCTTACCGGAGGACGGTCTATACGGCGATCAAAGAGGTTGAAGATGCGCTGGTCACCGAGGAGAAAAAACGCCGGCATATCAAGGCCCTCAAGGCGGAGATTACCGCCGCCGGCCGGGCCCTCGATGAGGCCCGAGATCGGTATCTAAAGGGAATAGACAATTATCTGCCTGTCCTGACACAGATCCTCAAGGTCCAGAGCCTTGACGTTGATCTGATCAAACGGCAGGCAGAACTGCTGATCGCACGTGTGGGCCTCTACCGTTCACTGGGAGGAACCTGGACGGACAAGCTTACCCCCGGCGGCGGTATGAAAGCAATAGAACCAACAAAAACCTCCAGCAATGATAAAGGGTGAAACTTACATGGAAAGACAGGAAAATACGAACACATCACCAGCGGATCAGACGGAACCAACCGGCACGAGCCGAAAGAGCCTGAAGATCATACTACCGTTTCTGATTCTCATTATCGCGATTGCCGTCGCGTTCTATGTCGGTAGCACCGCCCCCAAGGCACTTAGAACCCCTCCCGTGCGGGAGGCGCCTCTGGTGGAGACACTGCCGGCTCAGCACACTTCGGAACGGATAATAATCCCGGCGATGGGAAGCATCATCCCGGCCCGGGAGATCACGCTCAAATCACAGGTTTCGGGAGATATCTTGAAGATAAACCCCCGATTCACGGAAGGCGGACATCTAAAAAAGGGCGATGAGCTCCTGAAGATAGATGATCAGGACTACCGCCTGGCCGTGGCCGAGCAGCACAGTCAGGTTGTCGGCGCCGAGTACGCTTTGAAACTGGAAATGGGACGTCAGGATGTCGCGCAGCGAGAGTGGGAACTGTTGGGCGGCGGCGACTCCTCGAAGGCTCCCGATTCCGAACTGGCCCTCCGCAAACCCCATCTTGAAAAGGCGCAGGCGGATGTCGCGTCAGCACATGCCGCGATGAAGCGGGCCGAGCTGGATCTCGCCCGCACTACCGTTCGCGCTCCCTTTAACTGTATTGTGCGCACAAAAAATGTGGACCTGGGTTCCCACGTCTCTTCCCAGGACCAGCTAGCAGAACTGGTGGGAACGGATGAATACCGGGTGCGGGCTTCCGTACCGCTCGACCGCCTCAAATGGATCTCCATCCCCCGTGGAAGGGATGATTATGGATCTAAGGCGCGTATCATCTACGGGAACGGGACCGGATATGAACGGAAGGGCAGCGTCGTCAAGTTGCTGGCAGACCTCGAAGAGGGGGGAAGAATGGCCCGTATCATAATCGCGGTCAAAGATCCGCTCGACTTAAAATCCCCGGAAAGCACCCGGCCGCCTCTTCTGATAAGCGAATATGTCCGCGTCGCGATCGAGGGCCCAGAGCTGAAAGGGATCATCGCCCTGCCCCGCTCCGCCCTGCGTGATGGTAAAAATATCTGGATCGCGGGCAAAGATGACAGGCTCGATATACGGAGTGTAAATATCGTCTGGCGAGGAGAGACTACCGTACTGGTACAGGATGGAGTGGCGGACGGCGATCGGATTATTATTACCGATCTTGCAACCCCGATACAGGGAATACATGTCATGGTGAACAAACCGGCGAGCACAACCGCGGTGACAACACCCGGGCCTGAGAAACAGTAATCATTAGCGAAGGAACCGATACTGACGATGATGGAAAAGAACAGCGAAAAACGAGGTCCTCTCGCATGGATGGCGGGCAATTCCGTTGCCGCCAACCTGCTGATGATCGTCCTGCTCGTGGGAGGCCTTATCTGGGCCCTTCAGATCAAGCAGGAGGTGTTCCCCGATTTTGACCCGGACCATGTAAACATCACCGTTGCCTATCCCGGGGCGAGTCCTGAAGAGGTTGAGCAGGCGATTATTCTTGCCGTTGAGGAGGCCGTTTCCGGCCTGGAGGGTATTAGAGAGATTACTTCCAGCGCGCGAGAAGGCTCAGGCTTTGTACAGGTAGAGATGATCGAGGGCTATGATAATCAGAAACTGGCACGGGATATTGAAAACGAGGTGGATCGCATCAGTTCCTTTCCTGAGGAAGCGGAAGATCCGCGAGTGGAGAGCACCCCTCATCGTCGGCAGGTCATCTCGCTGGTTTTGTACGGTGATCAGGATGAGCGAATACTCCGGGAAAAGGTTGAAGAGATCCGGGACAAACTCCTCCAGAACCCGGAGATTACCCAGGTGGACCTGTCCGGTATTCGTGACCTGGAGATCAGCATCGAGGTATCCCAGGATAAGCTGCGGGCCTATAACCTGACGCTCGATGATGTCGCGACAAAGGTACGGCAAGCATCCGTTGATCTCCCCGGAGGCGGCATCAAGACTGCCGGGGGCGAGATCCTGGTCCGCATGACGGAGCGGCGTGATTTCGGGGAACAATTCGCCCGCATCCCCATTATTTCCTCCAGCGACGGCACCCGCGTGCTCCTTGAAGATATCGCCACGGTGATCGATGGATTTGAGGATACGGATACTTACGCAACATACAACGGTAAGCCCGCCATGATGATCGACGTCTACCGGGTGGGCGATCAAACCCCCCTGTCGGTGGGGGATGCCGTTATGCCATACGTGGAGGAATGGCGTCAGACACTGCCGGAGGGGATCAGTATCGATATACTGAGGGACAGTTCGGACGTGTACCGCCAGCGCCTGACCATGCTTCTCCATAACGGCTATATGGGTCTCGCCCTCGTGCTGATACTGCTCGGACTGTTTCTGGAGGCACGCCTGGCCTTCTGGGTGACCATGGGGATTCCAATATCCTTTCTCGGCTCGATCCTTTTTTTGCCGCATTTCGGAGTCAGCATCAACATGATGTCGATGTTCGCCTTTATCGTGGCGCTGGGAATCGTCGTGGACGACGCCATCGTGGTGGGAGAGAACATCTATACTTTCCGCGAAAAGGGTTATTCCTTCCGGAGGGCGGCCATTGAGGGAGTGCGCGAGGTGGCCATGCCAGTCACGTTCAGCATACTCACCAACATCGTGACCTTTACGCCTCTCCTCTTTGTACCAGGGATTCCCGGAAAAATCTTCAAGTCGATCCCGATTGTTGTGATCATCGTTCTAGCCATTTCCCTGGTGGAGAGTCTCTTCATACTTCCGGCCCACCTGGGACGCCGGAGCGATAAGCCCGACCATGCGATCATGGCATGGTTGCACATGAGGCAGCAACGCTTCAGTAACCGGTTCAGCCGGCTTGTCAGGGAACGGTACGGACCCTTTCTGGACTGGGCCCTTACCTGGCGGTACCTGACGGTCGCCATCGGACTGGCGATCCTGATCATCACCCTTGTCTATGTGAACAGCGGGCGGCTGGGAATCACACTGATGGAGCGGATCGAGTCGGACTTCGCCCAGGTGGAAGTCGCACTCCCCTACGGATCGGCAATTGAGAAGACAGAGGCGGTACAGACAACCCTTATACAGGCGGCACGGAAGATTGCAGACGAAAACGGCGGGAAAACTCTGGTCAAGGGTATCTATTCTCGAATCGGGGCCCCGGTCAATGGAACGGCAGGCAGCCATACCTGCCGATTGCGCGTATATCTCACCCCGGCCAATGAGCGCCCCATGGAGACGGGTGATTTTGTGAAGGTCTGGCGCCGCGAGGTAGGCGCGATTGCCGGTCTGGAAAGCCTCATTTTCAAGTCTGATGCCGGGGGACCCGGTTCACGGGCCTCCATGTCCATTGAACTGAGCCACCGGGATCTGGCGGTGCTTGAGGCCGCTGGTGCTGAGTTAGCCGAAGACTTGAGGTATTTCCCCAAAGTTAAGGATATTAATGATGGTTTCGCTCCTGGAAAGCAGCAGATCGACTTCATGATTCGCCCGGAAGGCAGGGCCCTCGGTCTGACAGCTCGTGATGTTGCCGGCCAGGTCCGCAACTCCTTTTACGGAAGCATGGTGCTGCGTCAGCAACGAGGACGCAACGAGGTAACCGTCATGGTGCGCCTCCCCGAAAATGAGCGCACGTCGGAATACACCCTCGAAGAACTGATGCTCAGGACGCCGACCGGCCAGGAGGTCCCGCTGAAGGAAGCAGTCACCATGAAGCGGGGACGTGCCTACACGGAGATAGACCGCAGAGATGGACGGCGGGTCATCACGGTGACAGCGAATATAAATCCCCCCAGCGAGGCAAGCAGTGTTCTGAACACCCTCAAGGCGGAAACTCTTCCGGAGCTGAAACGGAAGTATGCCGGTCTGAACTATGGGTTTGAGGGACGTCAGGCGGATCTTACGGACAGCATGAATAGCCTCTTTATGGGACTGGTGCTGGCCATGCTGGTTGTATACGCCCTGCTTGCTATCCCGTTTCGCAGTTATATCCAGCCGCTGATTATCATGGTGAGCATCCCCTTCGGAATCGTGGGAGCGATCTTCGGTCATCTTCTCATGGGCTACAGCCTCAGCGTGATGAGCCTGTTCGGGATTGTGGCCCTCACTGGTGTGGTGGTCAACGATTCGCTGGTGTTGATCGATTTTGCCAACCGACAGCGGGCAAAGGGCAAAAATCCGCACGATGCTATTCATACGGCGGCAATCAACCGCTTCCGCCCGATCCTCCTGACATCGCTCACGACCTTTGGAGGACTGACCCCTATCATGCTCGAAACCGCTAGACAGGCCCGTTTCATGATTCCCATGGCCATTTCACTCGGCTTCGGGGTCCTCTTCGCAACCCTGATCACACTGATTCTGGTGCCCTGCTTCTACCTGGTGGTTGAGGATCTTAAGTTGAAAAAACCCGGCGAGTTATCGGACGTCGGAGTGAGAGAACCCGTTGATGTAACGGGTAGATGAGATAAAATATTGGGGTGAGTGACCGGATTTGAACCGAGCACTTTGGCCCTAAATAATTGAAATAACTATGGTTCAAATGACCTTGGCATCAAAATGACACTATCTGTGATTGGGGCGGCAGGATTTGACCTGCAAACGCTGGCATCGCCAAGCCAGAAGGCTAAGGCGGTCAAGACTGCAAATACAAAGCTTCACTGTGGCTGATCGGGCCAAATCATTGAATGCGGGATGAAACATGCTACTACCTGACAACTTGTTTTCCGCTCATCCCGGCTATAGCTTACTTCCTGAACTCCTTAGATGACGGATATCCAACATTTCAATCTTATTGATGTTTTTTCTCAGAAATGAAATAAAAATGGCCTTGAAGACCTGTATATGATATTGTAGTAGAAATTTGTATTTTCTAAGGACACAAATCTAGCGCATTGAATAAAAAGTAATGTTAATAGAATGCGAAGTCTCGGATTTTCGAAAGGTGGTGAGATACCGAGGGGTTATGAAAAACTACCACCATAGAGAAAGGATTGACCGATGAATACAGACATGAAAGCAAAGATCAAGTTTGGAGCCGGAGGCATTATTATTGGGGCCGCACTCGCCATGATTATTGGTTTCAGCTGGGGTGGATGGACAACCTCCAGCACTACCACCGAGATAACGGAAAAGGCGATCCTGGCAAATAAGGTGGCGATCTGCGTCGCCCAATTTATTAAGGACCCGAACTACGAAGAAAACCTTAAGAAATTTGAGAAACTCGACTCATACGGAATGAAAAACACAAGTGACTATGTACGGAAATTTGGCTGGGATAAAATGCCCGGGGAAGAAAAAGTCGACAGTGATGTATGCAAGGCATGTGCTAAGGGCATTGAAGCTCTTATCAAAAAATGAGATAAACTGTTATCTTCACAACTAACTTCGTCTTTAAACCCTTTTTGGAAAAGTTATAACAGTATTTCCGCTTCTCAAGTGAGGGCTGGGTTTTATGTTTTAATCATTCTTTTTAATAGGTGATCTTGTGAGAGATAATAATAAGACAAAGAAGCAGCTCGTACAGGAACTGACGGCATTGCGCTCGCAAAATGCCGATCTGAAAAAATCAACAGCCGGAAATCTATCAACTGCGTCTGCATCCGAGGAGTCCGCTCGCTATGCAGAAAGTATTTTGGGAACTGTTCGAGAGCCCCTTTTGGTCCTGGATGCGGATCTGAAAATAGTCTCGGCAAACCACAACTTTTACAAAACTTTTAAAGTAACTCCGGATGAGACGATTGGGAGTTTTATCTATGACCTTGGAAACAAACAATGGGACATCTCTAAACTTCGGGAGCTGCTTGAAGAAATTCTTCCTGAAAAAGAAACGTTCAACGGCTTCGAGGTTACCCATAATTTTCAAGACATCGGTCATAAAATCATGCTGCTCAATGCCCGCCAGATTGAACAGGGGATGGGCAAGGAACGGATCATTCTGCTGGCTATCGAGGATATCACCGCGCGCAAAAAGGCCGAAAACGACCTGCATCTTAGCGATGAGAAATTTCGCAGCTATGTAGAACAGGCTTCCGAAGCAATTTACCTTTTTCAATTGAAAGAACCAATATCGGTTGATATGCCCGTTGAAGAACAAATCAAAAATCTTTACGAAGGTTATGTAATTGAAGCAAACGATTCCCTGGCAAAAATGTATGGTTTCGACAAAGCAAACGAACTAAATGGAATGACCCTTGCCGAATTTCATGGAAGCACAGATAATCCGAAGAATTTAGAATTCCTTAGAGCTTGGATTGAAGCAAATTACCGCATTACTGATACGGAGTCTAAAGAAGTTGACAACGATGGAAATGAACTTTGGATTACGAATAATTTAATAGGACATGTTGAAGACGGTTATTTGATACATATATGGGGTACACAAACCAATATAACAGAAAGAAAGCAGGCAGAAGAGAAGCTTGAAGAAGCAAATACAATAATTAATAAAAGCCCTTCAGTAGCTTTTACATGGAAAAATGAGGAAGGGTGGCCAGCCAAATATGTTTCGAAAAACGTAGGTTCACTACTCGGATATACTGTAAAAGATTTCACATCCGGGAATGTAGCTTACCTAAAGTGTATTCATCCTGATGATATCGAACGTGTAATACAGGAAGTCATGGAGGTTAGCAGTGATAAGAGTAAAGAGGAATTTGTTCACGAACCATATAGAGTCGTTACAAAAGATGGCAAAGTGAAATTTGTTAGTGACTGGACATTTATCGTTAGAGATGAAAAGGGTAATATCACGCATTATAAAGGGATTATAGCAGACATCACCAAGCGCAAGCAGGCAGAGGAAAACCTTCAGGATACCCTTGAAAGTCTCAGGAAGGCTGTTGCCACGACCATCCAAGTCATGGTGTCCACAGTGGAGGCACGAGACCCCTATACGGCCGGCCACCAACTCCGAGTTGCCGATCTTGCCCGTACCATCGCCACGGAGATGGGATTACCCCAGGAGAAGATCGAAGGTATTCGTATGGCGGGTTCCATCCATGACATCGGTAAATTATCCATCCCCGCGGAGATATTGTCCAAACCCGGCAAGCTGTCAGACATTGAGTTTTCCCTGATAAAAGAGCACGCCCGGAAAGGGTATGAGATGCTGAAGGATGTGGACTCCCCCTGGCCCCTGGCAGAGATTGTCTACCAGCATCATGAACGGATGGATGGTTCCGGCTACCCCAGAAATTTGAAGGGGGATGAGATTCTCATGGATGCCCGCATTATGGCTGTGGCCGACGTGGTGGAGGGCATGGCTTCTCATCGGCCTTATCGTGCTACTCTGGGGATTGACGCAGCTCTGAAGGAGATCGAGGATCAGCGGGGGGTTCTTTACGACGCGGACGTGGTGGATACCTGCCTGCGGTTGTTTAGGAAGAAAGATTATCAGCTTCAATCCTGAAGGAAGAGAACGGAAATGTGGAGTTACAGGCTCGTGTCACTGCGATCGATTGTTAACAATAATTTCCAGAGTCTGATCATAGGGCTTTTGCTGTTTACGGGGCTTTATCTCACAAGTCTGTACAGCTATCTTCTGTTTCATACTCTCGCGGAAGGTTTTTCAATCGTCATCGCCGTCTCCCTCTTCCTGATAGCCTGGAACACACGTCAACATACAGCAAATAATTATGTCCTGTTTCTCAGCATCGCCTTTCTGTTTGCCGGCCTCATCGATTTTTTCCACACCATGGCCTACAGGGGGATGGGGATCTTTACCGGCTATGATGCCAACCTGCCTACGCAGCTATGGATTGCCGCCCGCTACCTTCAAAGTCTGTCTCTGCTCGCAGCGCCATGGTTCATCGATCGGAAACTGAACATCCGCGCCATCCTGGTTTTTTATCTTTCCGCGACCATCCTGCTGCTGGCGACCGTCTTTTCCGGCACGCTGTTTCCCGCCTGCTTTGTCGAAGGCCAGGGGCTGACCCCCTTCAAAATCGTCAGCGAATACATCATCTGCTTTGTCCTTATAGCTTCCCTGGTCTTGCTGTTACGGCGGCGTGACAAGTTTGATCCACACATCCTGCGATTGATTGTCTGGTCCATCCTCTTTACAATCGTCTCGGAACTGGCCTTCACCTTTTACGTTAGCGTCTACGGCTTATCAAATCTGATCGGCCATTATTTCAAAATACTCGCGTTTTACCTCATTTACAGAGCGATCATCGTGACCGGTCTGGAAAATCCGTACAGCCTCATTTTTCACGATTTAGAGCAGAATCGCCAAGAGACACAGACCATTCTTGATGCCTCCCCCATCATGATCTTTTACAAGGACAGCGAAAACAGATTCATCCGCGTGAACAAGGCGTTTGCCGAGGCAATGAAGCTGGCCAAAGAGGGAATCGAGGGGAAAACAGCCCTTGAAGTTTTTCCCGATCAGGCGACGAACTATTTGAAGGACGACAAGGAGGTTATCGCATCGGGTAAGCCAAAAATCGGCATTATCGAACCGATCGACACCGCAAGCGGCACCAGGTGGCTGCACACCGATAAGATACCGTACAGGGATATCGACGGGAACATTATCGGCATTATCGGCTTTGCCGTCGACATCACGGAGCGCAGGCATGCGGAGGAGGCGCTACATGAGAGCGAGAAACGTTACCGGAGCTTATTTGAAGAGACTCATGCCATCATGCTGCTCATTGATCCGGATAACGGCACCATTGTAGATGCCAATCCCGCCGCGTTTACCTACTATGGCTGGAGCCGTGAAGAGTTGAAAAGGCGCAAAATTGATGGAATAAACACGATGACAAGCAAAGAAGTTTCAGCGGAGATACAATTGGCGCTCTCTGAGAAGCGCAATGTATTTTTTTTCAAACACCGCCGTGCTGACGGGACGCTCCGCGATGTGGAAGTTTACGCTGGACCGGTACCCATGAAAGGCAAAGTCCTGCTTTTGTCCATTGTTCACGATATCACCGACCGCAAGCGGGCGGTGGAACAGATCGAGCAGATGGCCTACCAGGATTCCCTGACGGGCCTTCCCAACCGGAAGCTCTTCTCCGATCGCCTTGGCATTGCCTTGACTCAGGCCCAGAGAAATAAAAAAGAGGTGGGAATCGCGATGCTCGACCTCGACAATTTTAAGGACGTGAATGACACCTTGGGCCATGCTGCAGGAGACCTTCTACTCAAGGCAGCGGCAGAGCGGCTGAGCGCAGCGCTGAGGAAGGGTGATACCGTTGCACGCATCGGTGGCGATGAGTTTGTGCTGATCCTTCCTGAACTGAAGGAAGCAGAAGATGCGATCCAGGTTGCACAGAAGATCGTTGACGGTTTTCGGAAACCCTTCCTCATTGACACCAATCAACTGGTTGTGACGACAAGTATCGGTATCGCAGTCTATCCCAATGATGGAGCAGATGGAGATATTCTTCTAAAAAATGCTGATATCGCTATGTATCAAGCCAAGGAGGCGGGTCGGGATCGATACCAGATCTACAACAAGGCATGAAGATGCGATACCATTGCATTGCTTGTTCAAAGATTTTCAACTTGAAAGCGCCTGATTTCGAATTGGCACCAATAACCGGCACTCTTGACGGTTTCCTTTATCTTACCTGGGCAGTACGGGTTGAAAGCTGCTACGCGAAACTATTTCCCTCATTTATTGACTTCAATAAACTATACGTAACAAAATGATGGTTGACTATTTGCAGGACAGTTGTCATCATCTATCTGTATTTCTTATTGAATTAGGAAGTGGAGGCAGAGATGACAAAAAGCAATAAGGCGTTTGAGCGATATTGTAAAATCGAATCAGATGATGCCAGGATGGTTTATCAGAGGAATCGGGGACAAGTAACTCCCATTCAAAGATCACAAAAAAAATTGACCCTGTGTTTTCACTGTCAAAAAAAGAGGGTATTATGGATTTTATTAGAAAATATTGGGGTGAGTGACCGGATTTGAACCGGCGACCTCCTGGGCCACAACCAGGCACTCTAACCAACTGAGCTACACCCACCACATATATTTATGGTACGCCAGCAGGGATTCGAACCCGGGACCTACGGATTAGAAGTCCGTTGCTCTATCCAGCTGAGCTACTGGCGCATTGTTCGGAAAAGAAAGGTTCTTTTAGTCACTTTGCTCATATTTGTCAAGACAAAACACCAGACATTCCGTTACCTGACATAGCCTGCCACCCCGTCGTATATATATCCCATTTTCTCACGATTTTCACTTTTTGTGTCCGTCGTATAGAAATATGCCCCCGTTTCAGGATTAAACCACCTGTACAGGTCTCTTGTATGGGACAGTTTCAGGGTTGCTATGTTTCCTATAGTTCCATCAAAGATATACCCTTTGAGAGGATGTTTTCCACCTGAGCGACTGTAGGAATAGAAATGAGTTCCCTTTGACGGATTATGCCACTGGAAGAATTCCGCTGTTCCCGGAGTGCCTCTGCGAAAGAGTCTGAATGCCAGTTCACCTTTCCTGTACCTTTCAAGTGGAAAATCTCCCCGCGCGACAGCTGAAGATAACAGGCTCTCCGTTTCATTTGTATATCTGTAGATATCAATTAATTCTGAAAGGTTACCACTCATAACGTCAAGTCCCACTTCAACTTTCTCGACCCCTTCCCCGGAGTAAAAGAGTATGTTCTCGCTGTAAGAACCGGGAGACAGATCCGTGGAGCTGGCCGTTACGTTAATGTAATCCACTTCATTCGTTGTAGTCCCTTTTTCAGGAGATATCTTTATCCATCCTTTTATACCCTCTATAAGGTCCGAGGTATAAACTCTCACACCCTCAACTTCCACGGTTCCACCCCTTACCGCAAGAGCAAGCAAATGTGGTTCTCCATCCGCCAGGATTTCCGCCACCGGGAACTCGATCCTTTCCCTCTTCTCAGACGCACAATCTATTTCACCTGCCATCCGGTTATCAACAAACACATCGAGGGTCCCTCCATATATGTCTTTCCACAGGAACAGGACTATACCACTCCCCGAAAATGAATACCTCAGAAGGTCATTCTCGCCAGTGCTATAGGGATACCCACCCTCTTCAGACCATTCGCCGGAGATTTCGAGTTCATTCTTCAGACGTCGCGGTATGCTGTAGTCGTCTTTTCCTGAAACAGCCTCATTGGCAAAAGAAACATACCTGCCCCTTTCAAGAGCCACCCCACGGAAATTCTTTCTCTTTCCCTGCAACATTGCTTTCCATTTCAGGACATTTTTCCCCACATTTTTCAATTCAATTCGTTTCACCACTTTTCTGCCGGTCTCAACGCTGCCGAAATCTATCCCGAGCGGTTTTACATCCATACAGGGTCGGGACCCCTTTTCCGCCACCTCAAATTTCAGGAATGCAGTCCGCTCTTCACCATTAAAGTGTAGTGTTAATTCTTCTCTGTAACCTCCGGGAACTAATAGCTTTTCATAAGATATTGAATTCCGGCCTGTCTCGAATTTCATCCGAACGGGAAAGAGTCCATTAACAGAAATCTCTTCGTCCGCCATGGACTCAATGGAAATACGAAGGTAGCGCGCGGATGTCCCGGCCGTCCCCGAAAGTGTATCACCATATGGAGATAACCAATCTCCCATCCCATGCACCATCCATGTCAGGTCCCCTCCTCCAACATTTTTCAGGGAAATCACACCTTTTGAACTCTCGCCGGGACCTATCGTGCCAAGATCCACTTCACGGGGAGACACCATCAGGACAGGGCCGGCAACATCATCTTTAACATCAACAATCGCAACATTGCTGACCACACCTCCCCTCACCCTCCTGACCTCCGCTCTGCCGGCTGTCCTGGCCGTAAAAACAGGTTTTCTGCGCAGGAAGTATCCAACAGATGGATCAGAAACTGTCCACCTGCCATCCGAACCACCTGAAAGATCGGTCCTGCTTCCGTCAGACCATATACCGGTCGCCCTGAATACCATTTTATGCTTAACAGCCATTCTTACAGAAACAGGGGCAATGGATATGGATTCGAGAGAGATAATGTTTACAGGAATAGTTATTTCTTCATCTCCTCCGTTTGATCTTATTAAAACAGTGCCATTGTACCTTCCTTCCGGAAGCCCCGTAACATCCACAACGATTTTTATATTCTTCCGGCCTGTACCGCGCAGTCTGCTGATATATCCTGATTTCAGTTTGTCCGGTGCATTTTCTTCCAAATCAGTAAACTCGAGACTCTCTTTATCCGCTATTTGCCTGCCTGTGCCACCTGAAGAGGTACCTCCATCTAATACCAGCCAAGGTGTCCTGCTTATAACTTCCCATTCCAATTCTCCTTTGCCGGCATTTCGCAGGGTCATGGAAATATTTTCAATTGAGTCTTTCTCCATACGATCCAGTCTGATCTTCGGCAGAGAAACCTTTAAGAGCGGTCCATCAAGGGCATCTATATGAATTGTCACGACAGGACTTTTAACCCTGCCCTCCTTCGCGAAGACACGGACATCTCCCTTGTGTTTTCCAATGAATAGTCCCTTATCGACAAAATATCCTGTCCTTTTATTCGCAGATATCCACTTTATCTTTTTTGTAATATCTCTTTTGGAGCCATCCGAATATATACCGATAGCGCTCATACGAATCTTTCTGCCGGCCCGAGTGCTGGTAATCGATGTCAGCCTGATTTCCTCCAGTTTTGATCTGTATGTGTCATTATTATCCCTGAGAATGGTAGCGGAGACCGGAATCATTATAATTCCGCAAGATGATGTTATGGCAATTCCGCCCTTATGATAGCCAGGGGAAAGGTCACGCGGGTCCGCTGTAACTGACACGATCTGTGTGCCATCCTCCACAACTCCGGAATATTTATCGAGTGCCAGCCAGGGGTCTATCCACTTAACCATCCACTTTATTTTCCCCTGTCCTCTTTTGCTTACTTCAATCGACGCAACTCCGGTCTCTGTATCTCTCAGAATACCGAAATCTATTCCGTCTGGTGTTACAGAAAGAATCGGCTTCTCTTTGACAGGCTGGTTGACCTGTGCGAACAGGGAGGGCAATCCTCCAAACATCAAAATCGCGGCAAACACCGCGGCAATTATAGCTTTTGATTTAAGCACTGTTACATCCCTTTTCAGTTTCATAGTTGACGGTTTCACAAAAAAGTCCGTTATTCTTATGTGAAATTATTATAACTATGGAGCGATGTCAAGCGGATGACGAATCAAAAAGACTTGACACCTCTCAAAGATACTCATATATAGTGCCCATCTTGTATAGTGCCCATCTTGATAATTATCTATAACTATTGCAACTTTGCTTTTTAAGGGTATATCGATGACCCATAATGATCTAAAATACTGGCTGGCCCTTAAGTCCTTGGAAAATGTGGGGAATGTCGGCTTTAACAGCCTTGTAAACACGTTTGGCTCTCCACTGGCCGTCTTCGACGCTCCCACAACATCCCTGCAAAAAATAGACCGCATTACGCGAAAAATAGCCCACAGTATAAAGAACTTTGATAACTGGGCAACTATCGAAAAAGAGCTTGAACTGGCTGACAAGTTGAATGTTTCAATAATCACATCCGATTCCCCATCTTACCCCAGACTGCTTTTAAACATATACGATTTTCCACCCATTCTGTACGTCAAAGGAACACTGTCCGATCAGGATGTAAATGTTGCCGTGGTGGGCTCCAGGATGGCAAGCACTTATGGCAGGTTTACAACTGAAAAGTTGTGCCGTGAGCTCGCCATGAAAGGAGTAACCGTCGTAAGTGGTATGGCAAGGGGTATTGATTCTGCTGCTCATGCCGGCGCGATCGCAGGCAAGGGAAGGACAATCGCTGTACTGGGATCCGGCATCGATGTTATCTATCCCCCGGAAAACAGAAAACTCTTTGAAAAGATTTCTGAAAATGGCGCCGTGATTACCGAATTCCCCTTTTGCACCCAGCCGCTGGCCTTCAACTTTCCCGCCAGAAACAGGATAATAAGCGGCCTTTCGCTGGGAGTTGTCGTGGTTGAAGCCAATGAGAAGAGCGGGTCCCTGATAACTGCGCGACTCGCCCTGGAACAGGGGAGAGAAGTCTTTGCCGTGCCGGGAAATATCGATTCCTTGAGAACAAAAGGGACCCACAGGCTCATAAGGGAAGGCGCGAAACTTGTTGAAAATACATATGACATATTAGAGGAAATTCTGCCCCAGGTGAGTTTTGGCGACAAAGCTGCCAAATCACCAGGTGAAATACCTCTGCAGGATCATTCGATTAAATCCGAGGGATTAAACGCTGATGAAAAAACCATTCTGAAGTTAATAGGCAAAAAACCTGTTCATATAGACAGTCTGGCCGCTGATTCCGACTATCAAATACAGGATGTCCTGAGCATCCTCATGTCACTTGAGCTCGGAGGCTACGTCGAGCAGCTTCCAGGCAAAAATTTTGTTGTTAAGGGGTAAATATGTCCAGTTCTCTTATTATCGTTGAATCGCCGGCAAAGATAAAAACGATAAAAAAGTATCTCGGCCCGGAATTTGAGGTGCAGGCTTCTGTCGGACATGTAAAAGACCTTCCCAAAAGCAAACTGGGGATTGATCTTGAAAATAACTTTAAACCAACCTACGAAGTTATCACTGAAAAAAAGAAAATCATTTCTGAGCTGAAAAAATCCGCGAAGAAAGCAGATAACATCTTTCTGGCGTCTGACCCTGACAGGGAGGGAGAGGCCATTGCATGGCACGTGGCGAGCGAAATAGGAAAGAACAAAAATATCTACAGGGTGCTCTTCAACGATCTTACAAAAAAGACCATCATCGCGGCTATCAAAAATCCTCTGGAGCTTAACGTCAATAAATATGAGGCCCAGCAGACCAGACGGATTCTTGACAGGCTTGTGGGATATCAAATCAGCCCGATACTCTGGAAGAAGGTGCGGCGGGGACTGAGCGCGGGACGGGTCCAATCGGTTGCAGTAAGAATAATATGCGACAGAGAGGCCGAGATCCGGGCGTTTGTATCGGAGGAATACTGGAACATTACCGCCCTGCTGGAGGGAAACAGTCCTCCTCCCTTTGAAGCGCGGCTGACAAAAGTAGGTTCCAGAAAGTTAAAACTTAAAAATGAAACGCAGACAAAAGAGCTTCTCGAAGAACTGAAGGGCTCTTCATTTATTGTAAAAAAGGTGGAAAAAAAGGAGGCAAAACGCTCTCCGGCTCCCCCATTTACTACAAGCAAGCTCCAGCAGGAGGCATCGAGAAGGCTTCGTTTCACGGCCAAGAAAACGATGAGTGTCGCCCAGAGACTGTATGAGGGAATAGCACTCGGAGAAGAAGGTTCCGTTGGCCTTATCACATATATGAGAACCGACTCGGTCCGTATAGCATCGGAAGCCCTGGAAAACGCGAGGGAATACATAGAAAAGAATTATGGAAAGGAATTCCTTCCTGCAAAGGCCAGATTCTTCAAAGCCTCGAAGTCTGCACAGGACGCGCATGAGGCGATAAGACCGACCACCACGACATACGCGCCACAAAACATCAAACAGTATCTCAAGAATGACGAATTTCGTCTGTATCAACTGATATGGAACCGCTTCATAGCGAGCCAGATGAATCCCGTTGTATTCGACCAGACAGGCATCGATATACAGGCAGGCTGCTGTCTTTTTCACGCGCAGGGCTCTATAATGAAATTCCCCGGGTTCAGCATTGTTTACACGGAAATCAGGGATAAGGAAGACAACGGTAACGACGTCCAGTCTGACAGCCCCAACACGTCGAGACTTCCTGAGGTTTCCAAAGGGGATGAACTTACCCTGATCTCAATCAATCAACAGCAGAGTTTTACTCAGCCGCCAGCAAGGTTTTCCGAAGCGACTCTTGTGAAAGAGCTGGAAGAAAAGGGGATCGGCAGGCCCAGCACATACGCCGCTATCATAAGTACTATACAGAACAGAAAGTATGCAGAAATTGAAAAGGGCAGATTCCATCCCACGGAACTCGGGACTCTTGTCAATGGGCTTCTTGTAGAGAACTTTCCCAATATCATGGATGTCAAGTTCACCGCTTCCATGGAAGACAACCTGGATATGATCGAGAATGGAAAACTCACAAGACTCAAAACATTGGAGGATTTCTATATCCCTTTTAAATCGGAACTGGAAAAAGCCGGCGAAGAGATGAAAAATGTCAAGAGAGAAGAAATCCCCACCGATCTTGTATGTGATAAGTGTGGGAGCCCAATGGTAATAAAGTGGGGGAAAAACGGGAAGTTCCTGGCCTGCTCCAACTATCCCGAATGCAAGAATACAGGCAATATCGCGCAGGATGAGAATGGCGCAATCAGCAAAATGGAGGCAGAGACAACCGATATTATCTGCGATGTGTGCGGTAAGAACATGATTATAAAGGAGGGCAAATTCGGAAGATTTCTGGGATGCTCGGGGTACCCGGAATGCAAGAATACAAAACCAATAGATACAGGGGTAAAGTGCCCCAGGGAGGGGTGTGGCGGCAGTATCTGTGAGAGACTTTCAAGAAAAGGCAAAACGTTCTTTGGATGTTCAAACTATCCGAACTGCACCTATGCCCTGTGGGACAGGCCGATACCGGAAAAATGCCCCCTGTGCGGACATCCTTTTCTGGTCGAGAAATATTACCGTGGAAAAGGTCTCGTAAAGACGTGCCCTAACAAGGAATGCGGGTATAAGGAAACGGCTGAAGGCTGAAGGGGTGAATCAAAACTTGAAATCAGATACCCAAAAGGCGACTTCCTCCAAACCTGTTATAATCATAGGTGGCGGTCTTGCGGGGTGTGAGGCCGCGTGGCAGATCTCAAGAAGGGGAATCGACGCCTTTCTTTACGAAATGAAACCCGCCCTGTTTTCTCCGGCCCACAAGTCTCCCCTCCTCGCGGAACTTGTATGCAGCAACTCTTTCCGCTCCAACGCGACAGAAAATGCGGTTGGTCTTCTCAAGGAAGAGATGCGCATGGCAGGATCATTGATAATGGAGGCGGCCGATGCCACAGCAGTGCCGGCAGGTAAGGCTCTGGCCGTGGACAGAACCCTTTTTTCAAACTATATCGAAGACAGGCTCGCGTCGACAGGAACCCGGATAATAAGGGAAGAGGTCACCGAAATTTTTGAAGACTCTATTGTCATCATAGCTACCGGCCCTCTCACATCCGAATCTCTGGCAAAACAAATCTCTTCCGTTACAGGAAACGAGTATCTCTATTTTTATGATGCCATTTCACCCATCGTGGAAGCACAGTCCATCGACTATAACAGAGTCTTCAGGGCGTCAAGATACGACACCAGCGGTGAGGGAGATTATCTGAACTGCCCCATGACAAGGGAGGAATACGAAAGGTTCTGGACGGAGTTATCGGGCGGCAGTGAAGTGCCTCTCAGGGATTTTGAAGAGAAGCGCTTTTTTGAAGGATGCCTGCCTGTTGAAGTCCTCGCGAAAAGAGGACCGAAGACCCTGCTTTTCGGCCCGATGAAACCGGTGGGGCTTACAGACCCAAAAACAGGCAAGCGCCCCCATGCCGTGATCCAGCTCAGACAGGAAAACAGCAAAGGAACTCTCTACAACCTGGTAGGATTTCAGACAAAACTGACATGGCCGGAGCAGAAACGCATCCTCAGAATGATACCGGGGCTGGAAAAAGCAGATTTCGCGAGATATGGCAGCATACACCGCAATACCTTCATAAATTCCCCTGCCCTGCTCAAAAAATCACTGCAGCTTCGCTCCAATGATAACATCTTTGTTGCGGGACAGATTACCGGTGTCGAGGGATATGTGGAATCGGCGGCGATGGGATTAATGGCAGGTATAAACGTTTGCCGGCAGATCGCGGGAAAGGATATGACGGTTCCTCCTGAAACAACCGCTCTGGGCGCACTTTTGCATCACATTACAAACGCCGATCACAAGACCTTTCAGCCGATGAATGTGAATTTTGGTCTTTTTGCTCCACTTGAAAAGCGTGTGTCAAAAAAAGAGAGAGGCGAACTTTATGCCAGGCGCTCCATTGATACACTGAAAAAATGGATGGAAATACATACGTTGCATTTGTAAGAGGAACGCAGAAATTGGACTTTTTACAAAGCCGTCATATGTTTCTTAAATGGATTATCTTAAGTCCTTCCAGCGTAAGCATCTCATCGACAAAATCAATGCTGCTGGTTTCCGCGGCTATGACACTCGCCAGTCCGCCGGTTGCGATAACGGTGGACTCCACCGCTGTTTCCTTCTTTATTCGATTCACGATCCCATCCACAAGACCGGCATAACCAAACATAATACCCGCCTGTATACTGCTCACAGTATCCCTGGCCACTACAGATTTAGGCCTGCTTAATTCAACCGGCGGCAGTTTGGAGGCCTTCTCAAAGAGCGCCTCACTTGATATAACAACACCTGGCGATATGCACCCACCCATATATTCTCCCTTTTTCGTAATATAATCAAAGGTGGTCGCTGTGCCAAAATCCACAATAATGAGATTTCCTTCGTATTTATCATGGGCGGCAACGGCGTTGACAATCCTGTCAGCTCCTACTTCTTTCGGATTGTCATAGTATATCGGCATACCCGTCTTTATACCCGGGCCCACGATGAGCGGAGTAACATGAAAATACTTCTTACAAAGGGGTTCCAGTATATTCAGCATGGATGGAACCACGCATGATATAATAATGTCGTTGATAGATCTCGATCCGACTTTGCTCGTCCTGTAGAGATTCAATATCAGCATTCCATATTCATCAATGGTGTGATCCGCTACAGTACGAACTCTCCAGTGATTTAGCAGTTCATCTCCCTCATAGAGGCCGACAACTGTATTTGAATTTCCCACATCGATAACCAGAAGCATAATAGATTACCTGCTTTCCGCCACACTTACATCCCCGGACAGAATGCGTTTTGTCCTGTTTTTCTCATCAATGAGCAGAAGCACACCTTTGTTGTCGATCCCCTGGCATGTCCCCCTCTGCACAATGCCCCTGTCTGCTACCTCAATAGTTTTGCCTATTATATCCGAATATTCTATCCACCGGTCTCTTACAGGGAGAAATCCCTCATTAATAAATATCCTGTACCATTTTTCAAACGACTTGCACAAACCGGCGGTAAGGTCAAGACGTGAAATGGTGTTCGATGTCTGCTCTTTCAGCGATGTGGATATATGACGAAGTTCATCCCGAAAATCGGCTGGTTCCATATTTACATTAATACCGATTCCCACAACAACAGAATCAAGATTCTGTCCCTTGATTCTCATTTCCGTCAGGATGCCGGAAATCTTTCTCCCCCCAGCAAGTATATCGTTGGGCCACTTGAGTGAGACAGGACAATAACCGGAAAGCATTTCAGCCACCGCAACTCCGGCGACAAGGGTCAGCCCCTGAGCAGAAGCGGGTTGTATATCAGGTCTTAATATGATGGAGATATACAGGTTTATGTTAGAGGGTGAGTACCAGATTCTGTCTCTCAGCCTTCCCCTTCCCGCTGTCTGGCAGTCGGCTATTACGACTTCACCTTCGCCGGCCCCATCACCAGCAAGCAAAACCGCATGGTTATTCGTCGAATCAATCTCGTCAAAGAAGTGAATCCTGTTTCCTATGAGGCTGCCGGAAACGAGTTTCTCCAGATTGGCTTTATTAAAACTCTGTTCCATAATTCTGAGGGTTTTGTCGGGTTTCGTACCTCAACCCAACCTACAACTCTGATCCCTGATCCATAAACACAAGTGATATGTCAGCGGCGGGAGCGGAATGGGTGAGAGCTCCGACGGATATAAAATCCACTCCGGTCCCCGCAATCTCCCTCACATTCGACAGGGTGACATTCCCTGAGGCCTCAACCATAGCCTTTCCATTAATAAGAGAAACCGCCTTGTTCATTTCACCTGCCCCCATATTATCCAGCATGATTATATCGACTCTCGAGGCAAGGGCCTCTTCAACTTCCTTAAGGTTTTTAACCTCCACTTCGATCTTTACGGTGGGTGGAATATTTCCAATCACTTTTCTTACCGCATTCGAAATACCCCCTGCAGCGTTTATGTGATTATCTTTGATCATCACACCGTCATACAGACCAAATCTGTGATTAAATCCTCCACCTGTTTTTACCGCGTATTTCTCAAGGCTTCTCAGGTTTGGCGTTGTCTTTCTCGTATCCAGTATTTTGACTCCAGTGCCTCTTACTTCTTCAACATATTTGCGCGTCATCGTGGCAATCCCGCACATCCTCTGAAACAAATTCAACGCGACGCGTTCCGCAAGGAGAATGCCTTTCAGTCTGCCCGATATACAGGCAAGGATTTCTCCTCTTCCAGCCGGTTGGCCGTCGCAGAAATACGCCTCAAAGTTCAGGGATGAATCCATGACATGGAATACCTTTTTAAAAACATTGATACCCGCGACAATGCTTTCGCCCTTCGAAATTACCTGCGCAACACCGGTTTCATCACCTGTAAGAACAGCTGACGTGGTAAGGTCACCCGATCCCATATCTTCATCGAGCGCTGTCCGGATAAATTCATTCAACCTGATATCTGAAATCATGATAATCCTCACGCTATATTACGGAGTCTGCCCAGTGCGTCTTCCAGCACTCCGTTTTTTTCCTTCAGGTCTCTGAATTTATTTTCTTCTTTTTTAATTATATCCTTGGACGCCTTTTCCATAAAATCCTGATTCCCCAGTTTTTTGGAGATGAAACCGAGGTCTTTATCAAGCTTTTTTATTTCCTTTTCCAGCCTTGTCTTCTCGGCCTCGATATCTACGGCACCCTCAAGGAATACATACACCTTGACGGGACCGACTACTCCTATTGCGGATCCTTTCGGCTCAGTGGCATTTTCCTCTATCGTCAGGTCTTCCAGCTTCGCAATGTCCCTTATATAGTCCCTGCCTGCCTCTATAATAGACAGCATATCACCATTGGGAGCGGAAATGAGTGCCTTCAATTTCTTTGAAGGGCTGATATTCATTACACCCCTTATATTCCTGATACTGTTTATGATATTTTTAATGAGATCCATGCGATGCCTTGCATCTTCATCCCTGAGAGAATCATCCTGCTCGGGAAATTTGCTTATCATTATGTATCCCTCATCTGTTGTTAATTTATGCCATATTTCCTCTGTGACAAAAGGCATGAAAGGATGAAGGAGCTGGAGGGCTGTCTTTAATACTGAGAGCAACGTCTGCTGCGCGGCAAGCTTTCTCTGTCGCGATTGCTTGTCATACAGTGCCGGCTTTATCAGTTCAAGATACCAGTCACATAATTCATGCCAGATAAACTGATATATCCTGCCGGCGGCATCGTTAAACCGATATTCGTCAAGGGCCTTTCCAACATCCACCACGGTGCTGTTAAGGCTGTCTTTGATCCATCTGTCACAAAGGGAATATTCTTCCCTTTCCAGCGCGGTTTCCCCGGGATAATCCTCAAGGTTCATCAAAGAAAATCTGGCCGTGTTCCATATCTTATTTACAAAATGCCTGTATCCCTTAATACGTTCCTCAGACATCTTCACATCCCTCCCCTGCGCGGTAAAGGCTGCCAGTGTAAAGCGAAGAGCGTCTGCACCATATTTGTCAATCATTTCCAGAGGATTTACGCTGTTTCCACTTGATTTGCTCATCTTGTCGCCCATTTCATCGCGAACAAGGGCATGGAGATAAACATCCTTGAAAGGCACCTTTCCCATAACGTAAAGACCCATCATCATCATCCTGGCTACCCAGAAAAATATGATATCAAACCCGGTAACAAGGAGCGAAGTGGGATAAAATGTCTCAAGCGCTTCTGTTTTGTCGGGCCATCCCATAGTCGAGAATGGCCAGAGAGAGGAGCTGAACCATGTATCCAGAACATCCTCATCCTGCCTGAGAGAAGTCCCTCCACATTTGGGGCAACTGTCAGGGTCTTCGACTGCCACTATGGTGTTGCCACAATCATTACAATACCATACCGGGATTCTGTGTCCCCACCATATCTGCCTGGAAATGCACCAGTCTCTTATATTGTCCATCCAGTCGAAATATGTGGCTTCCCACATGGGGGGAACAATTTTCGTCTCGCCCTTCACAACCGCGGCGATCGCGGCCTTCGCCAGGGGTTTCACCTTGACAAACCACTGTTTGGACACCGCGGGTTCCACAGTAGTCTTGCATCTGTAACAACGTCCCAAGTTGTGTGAATAGGGCTCTGTTTTCACAAGATATCCGCCCTTTTTCAGATCCTTAACGATATTCTCACGGCAGGTGTAACAGTCCTGACCCTGATATATCCCTCCATTTTCATTGATAATGGCATTGCCGTCCATAATGGTAACTACATCAAGATTGTGTCTCTGCGCCATGGCAAAGTCGTTGGGGTCCGCTGAAGGAGTTATCTTCACCGCGCCGGTGCCGAATTCCCTTGATACGTAATCATCGGCGATAACCGGTATTCTTTTGTTCACAATAGGAAGAATTACTTCTTTCCCTATAACATCCAAGTATCTTTCGTCATCGGGGTTGACCGCAACGGCAGTATCGCCCAGCATGGTCTCCGGACGTGTCGTGGCGACAATTATTTCGCCCTCTCCTTCGGCATATGGATACCGTATATGCCAGAGACTGGTTTCTTCTTCTTCATATTCAACTTCAAGATCGGATATGGCTGTATGGCACCTCGGGCACCAGTTGACTATATAATCACCCTGATATATCAGATCATCGTTGTAGAGCTGGACGAAAACCTCCCTGACCGCCCTGGAAAGTCCTTCATCCATGGTAAACCGCTCCCGCGACCAGTCACAGGAACACCCCAGCTTATGCAGCTGGTTTATGATCTCACCGCCATATTCTTTCTTCCACTCCCATACTTTCTCTATAAATTTTTCTCTTCCTATATCGTGCCTTGTCATTCCCTCTCTGGCAAGTTGCTGCTCCACTACGTTCTGCGTGGCTATTCCCGCGTGATCGGTGCCGGGCATCCAGAGTGTATTGCAGCCCTGCATTCTCTTGTATCTCACGATAATATCCTGCAGCGTATTATTCAGTGCGTGTCCTATATGGAGTATCCCGGTAACATTAGGCGGCGGTATAACTATCGAGAATGGTTTTTTGTCACTTGTATCTTCCGCTTTGAACAAGCCTTCATCCAGCCAGCATCGGTACCATTTTTCCTCAACATCATGAGATTCATAAGACTTGCTCAACTCTTCTTTTTTCATAACGCGTCCTTCTTGTTTTATTATATGTACATAAACTACCCATCTAAATTTTCAATCGCACCCCTTATCATATTTTCATCCTGAGGAGCAAACCATTTGATGTCCGGATCTCTCTTGAACCACGTCAGTTGTCTCCTGGCATAGTGCCTCGTGTCACGTTTGATCAATCTCACCATATCCTGCTCGCTCTGTTTCCCTCTGATGAAGGAAATAACGTTCCTGTAGGTCATGGATTGCATCGGCCTGACTAATTCGTCATAACCCTTGTCCATGAGCTTCTCTACTTCCTCCACAAGTCCGGCCTCCATCATTTTTCCAACCCTGTCGTTTATCCTGTCGTACAGAATACTCCTGTCGACATTAAGGCCTATCTTCACGAAATCATATACAGTGTTGCCGAACCTGTGTTCTCTCTGTATTTCAGCAATGGACTGCCCGGTATGCTCCAGCACCTCAAGCGCCCTTATTGTCCTGACAAGATCATTCGGATGTATTCTTTCGGCGGCCGTTGTATCCATCTCTCGCAACCGCCTGTAAAGGTGTCCTTTCCCATATTGCGCGGCGTCTTTTCTATAGGAATCGCGGAGCCTCCCGTCAGCGCCGGGGGCATTCAAAAGCCCTCCGAGCAGAGCGTCCAGATACAACCCTGCACCGCCCACCACAAATACCCTTTTATGCCTGCTGTGAAGAAGAGCAATCGCCTCATCGGCTTTTTTCACAAACATCGCAGCGTTAAATTCTTCATCCGGATTTACAACATCAATCAGGTGATGAGGTATACGAAGTTTCTCTTCAGGAGAGGGTTTTGCGGTGCCTATATCCATGTGCCGGTATACCTGCATCGAGTCGGCACTGATAATTTCTCCATCGTATTTCTCGGCAAGCCTGATAGCCAGGTCGGTCTTTCCCACCCCGGTGGGACCTGTGATAACAATAAGCGGAGGTTTTGGGCGTGTCTCCATTTGGGGGTTTTGAGTTTCCGGTTTCGAGTTTTCCATTTAGATCAATCCTTGATGGACCCATAAAAAGTCCCAAAAACGTCATGCCGCACTTGATAAGCCTGCCCCGTACTTGATACGGGGCCATCCAGAACGTATTGAATGGAAACTTAGGGTTATAGGGAAGCTTGTCAGAAGCTTGGGATTAAAGTTTGAATCCCTACCTTGAATGGGTGTCCCCTATCCTCCTCTCAAAAATGGCAAGAAAAATTTGATTCGAGTCTGAGCCCATTTCCCATTAAAGAAAGATAGTCGTTGTCACTGTTTTAACGTTCGAGTGAATTTGCCTTGCTACGTGCGGTTTTGCAATTCCGATTCTTCAATTTCTACTATCTTCATCAGATGCTTTAGCAACCCTATTTTTAATGGAGTATTGCCATGAACAGGAACAGATATGCGGGCAGTATTCCCGGCTTTTGCATAAATATGGTGACTTCCGTTGATACGCTTTAATTTCTACCCTTTGGATTCTAAGATACTGCAAAATCGTTTTCCGCTAACAACTTTCAAACTGCTATCTCCATTACTTTGCCTTTTCCTGAGATGACTATGTCTTGAACATTTACTGATAGACAACCTTCGACGGCTTCGTAAATGTTACTCAACAATTCGTCAAAAGAATCGCCTTGAGTAGCACATCCCGGGATGGACGGCACTTCAGCCCAATACCCACCTTCTTCTGCTTCATGTACTACTACTTTTAATTTCATAATATATCCTTTGATTAATAGACTAATTGCCCTGCCCTATTATCTTCGGTCTCGTGACTACTTTTATCAGACAAGAATATCACATATCAATGCTTGAAAACACATCTAAAAACAGGACGCTGCCTGGATGAAGTGCGGGACGGAATAGACGGAAACGAGTATCTGAACGTAGAAGTTGAGTTATTTACTTATTTACGGACGTTCCCCCATCTCCCTTTTATCTTGTTGTGCATCCCATTTCCATTCCTCGAATGTCTGCTGGTTAAGTGAACGAAAAGAGATGAATACGCTTGAGAAGAAGCCATGGTCGAGTGACCAGTCGGTCTTGTAGCATGCATCCCTCATCTCGTCGCGATCAAACCACGGGCTCTTCACGGCAACAAGGAGCATTCCGGAGCCGTATTTCTTGTGCGGGTTTTCGTAGCTTTTCTTGGACAACTTCTTTTTCAGCAGCGTAACGAAGCGCCCGGCTGCTTGGGCATCCATACCGACGTAAGGCCCAGACTTCATAGGCTTGTGGGTTTCTCCGGGAGTTGCGTCTGAGTATCGGTCTTTCGCCCACTCGTCTGAATAGAATGCATCGGTCACTTCAATCCAACTAGTCCTGAGGTCAGACTGAATGATGGCATCGGGAGGGTCTGGTCGTGAAATCACTTGGAACTGTTCTCCTGTCTCTGACGCCCACCATCGGATGAAAGCATCTACAAGAAATCGTTCACACTTGTCTTTGACTATGCTGCGGCTGGTCATTTTGCACTCTCTTGCACAAAACTGCATCAGTAGCATCACCACACTTTTCACCGGCTACTGAATGCTTTTGTTCGGCGATTATTGCCGGTTAACTTGTTAAGGGTGGTGGATAAAAAATCCGTCGCCTTTTCCTTATTATTACCGGAAATTGGAAGTAGCCAAGATTCTTTCAAATCCAGGAAATATTCTTTCAAAAGCTTGCAGTGTAGTCTCAAAACTCACAAGATATATCCTCTTTCCTCTAATGCAGAATATTTTCCGGGCGACTACGTCAATTTCTATATTGATATTTTTGATTGTGTAATATGTTGTTATTAAATATGCTGGAAATTCACCTAAAAAGGTGTCTCTATGTTCTCCTAATTCTGCATCTGGAAAACGTTGCTGTAATCACGATATTGTCCCATTTTTATCCTTTTATCTTGTGCAATCTTTTGTTAATTGTTTTACTCGCATTTTAATGTAAAGGGCTTTTGTCTTTTCAAGATTACCTTCCGTATCAGTAAAAGCTTTGGCATATATCGCTTTATTATATGTGCCGTCCTCTAATTCTCCCCAAACTTTTTCATAAAAATCGTTAGCATTAGATGATTCAACAAGCTCTTCCACATTTTTATTTAGAAATTCAGCTTTTTTAACAGAGGAGTACTCACTAAATTTTGCACAAACAATCTGTGCCAATTCCCTTGCATTTTTCCCAGTCAACTTGTATTTTTCAGTAATAATTTTGTTTGGTTTTCCGGGGTGCGTTTTTGTTATTGTAATTACTTCTCTATCGCTACTAAACAACCCACCATCACGAGATTTGGATTCATCAATAGAGACTCCTATTATCGATGACCATGGCACTTCATCAAACGGTCCGTCGTGGTACCAAATAAAGCCAGTTTTAGTAACAAGAATATCCCATTCGTTAGACAAAGCGAAAAAATCAATAGCTCCGACTTTTTTAGCTGTATTCTTAAGTTTCCGGTTTTGACTAAGGTCCAACGCGAGTGAAGCGACACCACCAAGCAATACAGCAGGCCCAAGTGCTACTACAATGGCTGTTGTACTAATCCATTTCGCCGTACTCATTGTATTATTGCTTTGGCTTTCCTCGCTTTTTTCAACTGTTGGTTTTCCACAAGCAGGGCAAATCAATGCAGTTTCTGATATTTCATGCTTACAGTTGAAGCAATTGACTAAATACATACGCTCCCTCCATAGTTATCAAGGATTGATAAATTTGTTGACAGTTATTCAAAATAAAATACAAAAATAAAGAAATAAAGGAACAAATTTATTTATTTTCGATCTCCCTGTCTACGAAAGTCCACCTGCCTCGCAATTTTCGGCTTGATCTCATCCACAAATCTGAACTGCCGGCCAACTGTCCCCTTTCCCCGTCTTTTTACTCAGTCCATGGCACCGGTTGCCAGACAGGAAGGTCAAGTTTTTTCAGGGCTGCGCTGAATTTCCGGTCGAATGTTGCTATCATAGCCCCTTTTTTGGCACAGCAGACGGACGCAACGATAGCATCGCCATAATCCTGAATCTTATCAGGCCAGTACGAAAAAAGGATTTTCAGATCTACTTCGTGGACAATTTCTATTCCGGGCATGGTAACGAAATCATCTATCATGTCCCTTATTGCCGATTGTGGAACATTATAGACCTTGTCCAGCACATAGACAAACTCGGTTATGACATTCTGTGGGCACAAAACCGACAACCGCAGTCCGGCGGCGTTTTCAAAAAGCCCGGCTATTTTGCCCTGCTGGGCCTTGTTTCTATCCGTCACAAAGGATATCAGCGCATTGGTGTCTATTACAATAGTATGTCTTTTCACAGGTATCTTTCTCCCCGCCGTTTTCTTGATAATTTGACGTCGTTTTCGATATCCCCGCTACCTGTTTTGACAGCGTTTCTAAAGTTTAAAAAGTTTTTCTGCATGGGTAAAACTACGATCTTCCCATTTTCTACGTTCCATTCAAGAGTATCATGGATGGATAGACTGAGATCTTCTCGAACAGCTTTAGGTATGGTTGTCTGATACTTGGAAGTTATAGTTGTTCGCATAACCTGATTCCCCTTTTTTTATTTTTGCACGAACCCTTACACTAATTCTTACAAAACACTATTAGCGTAAGAAATAATAAATGTCAAGATAATGTAAACCCTCATCTCCTCTTGAACATCCTCTCTAAATCCCTTATGTCAAGCACTGCATAGGTAGGTCTTCCGTGAGGACAGGTTGCCGCGAATGGTATCGAATCGAGGTCTTTACACAACGCCGCGACCTCTGAGTCTGTCAATTTGTGGTTGGCTTTAACGGCACCTTTGCATGCCATGAGGGCAAGGATTTTGTCTTTTATTTCAGTAGCATTCTCAGTCTTCCCTGTATCCTCAACCTCTTCTATTATATCGGAAATAAGCTCCTCAATGTTGCACCCTGTCAGGAATGCGGGAATCTGTTTTACCAGTATCGTATTCTCGCCATACCCTTCCACGCCAAGGCCCACAGCTTTCAGCGCGTCAATATTGTTTATAAGCAGGTCAAAGCGCCCGGGCTGAAGGTTCACAACCTCCGGTATCAGCAAGCCCTGAATATGTGTCATCTCTCTCGTGGACACCTTCAGCCTTTCAAAAAGAACCCTTTCGTGGGCGGCATGCTGATCCATAAGAATAAAGGCTCCCTCCGATGAAAACGCGAGGTATGTGCCCGCAATCTGTCCCAGATAGTTGAGAGATGAAAAGTTTACCGCGTCTTCCGACACATCACGCTCATTGAAAAGTTCCGGCAGTTCCTCCCCGCCTTCTCTCCCACCGAAGGAATCCGGCGCTTTCCTCATTCCCTTCTCAGAAACATTTACGTTAAAGGTTTTCTTTTCAGTACCCGACAAAACGGTGTACCTTTTTAAAACGTTTCCAACCCTTTCTCTGTAAGCATCCGCTCTCACTCCGAAAGAGGGTCCGGAGAGTTCACTCCTGTCAGTGGACATACCGGACAATGCACTGGAGAGGGTGTCTGTAACAAGGCTGTATATATCTCCCGAGCTTCTGAAGCGCACCTCCAGCTTGGCCGGATGGACATTTATATCCACATCGGACGCGGGCATATCTATAAACAGGACAACATAAGGAAACCTCCTGGGCTCTATCAATCTCCTGTAAGAGCTTATAACCGAATGATTCAGGAGTCTGTCCCTTATGAACCGGTTGTTGATAAAATAGAACTGCCCCTTTGTGTTTGCCCTTGTGCGGTCGGGCATGGAGATAACGCCCCGAATGGTTGCGTCTCCCCTCTGTCCTTTTACTTCAAGTGTGTGTCTCCCGAAATCTTCGCCAAATACAAGCGCGATTCTATCTGACAGATTTTTTGTTCTGGGTACATTAAAGATAGTTTTGCCCTTTGCGACGACCCTCATCTTCACTTCCGGGTTGGAAAGTGCCAGTCTCATTATAGCGTCTACGCAGTGGGTCTGTTCGGTGGAATCCCTCTTCATGAACTTCATCCGGGCCGGTGTGGAATAAAAGATATCGCTGACAAACACCGACGTACCGACAGGGCAGCCGGCATCAATAATCTCCTCGACTCTGCCCCCCCTTACCACCGCCCGGGTACCTGACAAAGATTCGTTTTTCCTTGTCAGTATTTCAATTCTGGATATGGAAGCTATACTTGCAATGGCCTCCCCCCGAAATCCAAAGGAGGTTATATTGTGAATGTCTTCAAATGTGTATATCTTGCTCGTGGCGTGTCTCTCAAAGGCGAGTTTTACGTCATCCCTGTCGATCCCCCTGCCGTTATCCACAATCTTTACAGATTGTTTCCCTCCACCTTCAAGTTCAATAAGGATATCGGTCGCGCCGGCATCAAGAGAATTCTCGACAAGCTCCTTGACTATGGAGGCGGGCCTTTCAATAACCTCGCCCGCGGCTATCCTGTTGGATAGATCCTCAGGCATAACAACTATCTTTTCCTGCAAGGCTATCTCCTCAACTTATGCGGGCCATATAGTCCTTCAGCGCTATCTGCCAGAATTTCATCGTTCTATGGGTGACATCGGCAAACCTTCTGCAACTGAGAACCGAATATCCAGGACGGGTGGCGCCCTTGCCAAGTGTTGCGGATTTTATCGGAACAATCCTGACATCTTTCATCTCTCTGTATTCCAGTATTTTCAAAGCAAACTGATACCAGCTGCAGGTTCCCCTGTTCGTTACGTGGAAAATGCCCCTGTAATTGCCTTCAACAAACACCTTCACCGCCGCGGCCAGCTCCACTGTACAGGTAGGAGATCCCGTCTGGTCATCAACCACCTCCAGCTTCCCTGTTTTCTCCGCCTTTTCCATTATTGCCCCGACAAAATTCCTTCCATTCTTCCCATAAAGCCAAGACGTTCTCAACAATATGTAATTATCGGAAATCTCCCTGAGATACTCCTCACCCTTCAGCTTCGATCGCCCATAGGCGTTGATAGGATTGCATGCATCATCTTCTGTATAGGGAGTCCTCTTCGTACCATCAAACACATAATCGGTGCTGAAGTGAATCAGCTTAATGCCGGGCTCTCTGCATGCCAGAGCCACATTTTTTACACCATCGGCATTTACTGAAAAGCACCCGGCCTCATCCGTCTCACAGCCATCTACATTCGTATAGGCGGCCGCATTTATAACGACATCTGCTCCTGATTCTTCAACCACACGCCTGCAATCGGAGGCAGACGCAATATCAAAATCCTCAATGTCCTTTCCAACCACATCATGAACTCCGCCAAGAGTTATCACAAGATCGGTGCCGAGCATACCCTTATATCCAAGTACCAGTATCTTCATCAGTATCTGACCTCCCTGAGAAAAAGTCCCTGCGGAGGGGCCGTAATGCCAGCCCTGGCCCTGTCCATTGCACCCATTATTTCTTCAAATCCGGCAGGTGTGATGATTCCCCTCCCTACATCGACAAGAAGACCGACAATATTTCTCACCATATAGCGTAGAAAACCGTTTGCCTCTATTGTAAAGGAAACCACATCACCCTTCATATCAACAGAGGTATCAATAACCGTTCTTACGTGGTCTTTGGAATCGCATCCGGCAGCACAGAAAGATGAAAAATCGTGTTTTCCTTTAAGCAGTATCGCTGCTTCTCCCATCGCCTTCGTATCAAGGGGGGCACGCACATGCCAGGAATAATTTCTGTAGAGAGCTGTTCTCACCGGACTGTTTAATATTTTGTACAGATATGTCTTGCTCTTCACGCTGTAGCGCGCATGAAAACCCTCATCCACATCTATCAGGTCTTTTACGACGATGTCTCCGGGAAGAAGACTGTTTATTCCCTTCAAGAGACTCCTACACTCTATGGTCGACTTTGTCCTGAAGTTTGCCACCTGATGCATGGCATGAACGCCGGCATCCGTTCTTCCTGAGGCCGTCAATCTTATTTTTTCCTGTGTGATTGTCCCTATCTTTTCTTCAAGTACCTCCTGAATACTGATACCGTTGGGCTGCACTTGCCACCCATGATAGGAGGTACCGTCATATTCACAAATAATCCTGACGTTTCTCATAGGGTCCGGCCCCCGGTCAACCCACCTTTTTTTCACATTCATTAAGCGCTTCAACAGCCGGCAATTTTTTGCCCCCCAGAAGTTCGAGAGATGCGCCGCCTCCGGTGGATATATAGGTAATATAATCGCTTTGTCCCGCCCTGTGAACCGCGACATCCGTATCCCCGCCTCCCACAATCGTAAGGGCATGGGACTGCGCAACAGTATGAACCATGGAAAAGGTTCCCATGCTGAACGCGTCAATCTCAAACACACCCATAGGACCGTTCCACATAATTGTTTTCGCGTCGGTGAGCACCTCACGAAAGAGGGCAATGGAGGCGGGCCCGATATCCAGACCCATCCAGTCAGGATCTATTTCCTGCACAGGAACAATTTTTGTAACTGCTTTTGAGTCCGCCCTTTCGGCAATGACACAATCAACGGGAAGATATAATTTCACGCCTCTTTCCTTTGCTATTTTAATACCACGGCGCGCCGTATTGACAAGATTCTCTTCTATAATGGATTTGCCTACCTCATATCCCATCGCTTTCAGAAAAGTAAAGGCCATGCCTCCACCTATTATCATTTTGTCAACTTTTCCAATAAGATTCGCGAGGGCCTCGAGCTTTCCTGATACTTTTAAACCACCGATTATGGCAACAAAAGGACGAAAGGGGGTTTTAAGGGTAGTGCTGAAATAGTTCAGCTCTTTTTTCATCAGGAAACCGGCGCAACACACCTTTGCGAATTTTGTTATTCCGACATTAGAAGCATGGGTCCTGTGAGCATTTCCAAAGGCATCGTCCACGTACACATCGGCATAACCGGCCAGTTCTCTCGCAAATTCATCAGAATTTTCTGCTTCTTCAATGTGAAACCGGAGGTTTTCGAGCAACAAGACACAACCGGGTTTCATATCCTTAATCAGTGTTTTTACATCATCGCCAATACAGTCCTTCGCCAGCACAACCTCTTTGCCAAGGAGGCGCGACAGTCTCCTGGCCACGGGCCTGAGACTGAGACTATCGATTACTTCTCCTCCCGGCCTGCCCAAATGAGCCATCACTATTACCCGCGCGTCCTCATCCAGCGCATAGTTGATTGTAGGAATCGCCGTCTTTATCCTCCTGTCATCGGTAATATGCAGATTCTCATCCAGCGGAACATTAAAGTCAAAACGGCACAGCACCCGTTTTCCTTTGATATCGATTTCATTTATGTATTTCACAAATTCATCACCTCTTCAGTTATTGGTTACCGGTTATCAGTTGCCCGGTCACAGTTTTTTAACTGCAAACCGTGAACTGTGAACCGTAAACCATTTTTCAGTTATCGGTTACTTCTCCCTGATCCCGGATCCTTACTCCTCATAGTAACCACGGCAAAGGCCGCTACCCCTTCACACCGTCCGGTAAAGCCCATACCTTCATTGGTTGAAGCCTTGACGTTTACCAAATCCGGTTCCATATTGAGAAAATCGGCTATATTCTCAACCATGTTATGTATATACTCTCTTAATTTCGGTTTCTCCAAGACAAGCGTTGAATCAACATTATTCACCCGGTAACCCTTTCGGGCCGCTAGTTCATTAACCTTAATCAACAGATCTCTGCTGGGAATGTCCTTGTAGGCGGGATCGCTGTCGGGAAAGTGTATCCCAATATCACCTTCTCCAATAGCGCCAAGAATAGCGTCGCAAAGGGCGTGAAGCAGGACATCCGCATCGGAATGACCAAGGAGTCCCTTTTCACTGGAGATTTCCACACCCCCCAGAATCATCTTTCTCCCTGTCACCAGTCTGTGACTGTCGTATCCAAAGCCGATTCTCATATGCCCGATCCGATCTTTTTAAGCAACAGTTCACCGAGGGCGAGATCTTCCGGTGTGGTAATCTTGATATTATCATGCGAACCGGGGATTGTCTTCACGGATACACCCATGCGTTCCACAAGGGATGCGTCGTCTGTGCCATAAAATCCCTCTTTGTACGCATTTCTGTATGCCTCCAGGATAATCTCCCTTCGGAATGCCTGAGGTGTCTGAGCAAGCCGCAGGTTATTTCTGCCGGGGGTTTCTCCTATAATCCCGCCTTCACCAACTATCTTAATCGTATCCGTCAAGGGAATTACCGGAATCACTGCCCCGCTCCGGGCAGCTTCTCTAATGGAAAGGTCTATTAATTTTTCAGGGAGGAATGGCCTGACACCGTCATGGATAACTACAACATCGTCTCTACCGTCAACCATCTCCAGACCATTTCTGACGGAGTCCTGTCTTGTGTCTCCCCCGGCCTGGATATGTTTCACCTTGGAAATCCGGTATTTGTCAGCGATTTCATCCCTGACATAATCCATATCGCCCTTTGGAACTACAAGCACGATGCGAACAATAGACGAGGCCCTTTCAAATTTGATAAGGGTGCGACCTAATACGGGAATGCCATCCAGAGATAAATATTGCTTGGGGATATCATATGACATTCGCTTTCCGGATCCCCCGGCAACTATAATCGCGACAGATTGCACCATCATTAATTGTTTTTCTATTTGCTGTTTAGGCTGTCAGTTTTACTACTCAAGATTGAAGAGTTTTTCAACCCGAAACCCGAAACTTCTTTCCTACATCTGCGCAGGCATTCCGTTATGCTCATCATCTTTCGCATTGGAAAAGATCATCCTCCCGGCCGCCGTCTGAAGAACGCTGGTTACGATCACCTCTACGCTTTTTCCCATATATTTCATTCCATTATCCACAACTACCATGGTGCCATCATCAAGATATGCCACGCCCTGCCCGGCTTCTTTTCCCTCTTTTATAACCTTGGTTATCATTGTTTCTCCGGGTAGAATCGGAGGCTTCAAGGTATTTGCAAGTTCATTCACGTTCAGGATTTTTACACCCTGAAGCTCAGCAACCTTGTTCAGATTGTAGTCGTTGGTCACGATTTTGCCCCCTTTTTCTTTGGCAAGGGCGACAAGCTTCGCGTCAACTCCTCTTATCTTTGGAAAATCGACATCTACAATATCAATCCTTACATCATCACTTTTCTGCATCCGGTTGAGTATATCCAGCCCTCTTCTACCTCTTGAACGTTTCATGTGGTCGGATGAATCGGCTATCTGCTGCAATTCATCCAATACGAAACGAGGAACTATCAGACTGCCCTCGATAAATCCCGTATCACATATATCGGCCATTCTGCCGTCAATAATAACGCTGGTATCGAGTATCCTGTAATTTGGATCTTTTGCAGCTTTCAAAGAATGGGGTCTGGGAAAATGGAATTCTTCACTCTTTTTTGAACCCAGAACGAGACCGAGATATCCCAGAATAAAAGTAATTGTGACGTAGATATACCCCCATGGCAGTATCTCCTGCTTCTCCAGCCCCGGTATAAACTTCAAACCATAGGTAAAGAGAAGGGCGATTAAAAGCCCGAGAACCGTTCCAATAACACCTCCGAATATAACTCGCAGTGAAAGTTTTCTTATGGCCTGTTCGGTTTGTATTACAAAAATTGAAAGAAAAAGTCCCAACGCCAAACCTATTAAAGAAAGCGGAAAAGTATAATATTTTAAAGCAATAAAATAACCACTTAAGGAACAGGCCAGTATGAGTAAAAGCTTTATAATCAAGTTTCACCTCCTGATATTTAAAAACCTGTCATTATTTCAAGGAGCAGAATGCAACCCTATGCTGCAAATATAGCGTTTAAATGTTCTTCTACCTCTGTTTCATCGCAGTCACCGGCTATCGATATCTCTCTTATCAACAGACTTTTAGCGGTATCCATCATTTTTCTTTCACCGAATGACAGATCCTTGTCAATCTTTAACGTAAAAAGATCACGCAATACTCCCGCTATTTCATAAACCGATCCTGTTTTTATCTTTTCCCAGTACTCTTTGTATCTTTTATTCCATGTCTGCTTGTCTACTACCACATTCTTCTCTTTTAATATTTCATAGACCATGGGTATCTCTTCTTCTGAAATCACCTCTCTGAGACCAACAAACTCCGCACCATCCCTCGGTATCATAATAGTAGCGTTATTACCTAATATCCTCATTACGTAGAAGGATTGTTCGCTTCCCATAATGTTTCTGGCTTCTATAGCCTCAATAAGCCCTACCCCATGCGCCGGATAAACAGCCATATCTCCCACATTAAACATTTCTTTTCACACACCCTTCTTAATCTAAAATGTATCTATATTCGCCAAGAAAAACATATATCACCATTCTGTATTGCGGTCAATCAAATCCTCCGAAAAACCCACTGAATGCAGAAATTTGTCTTGACTTTGCAAGATGGAATGAGCTAAGCAACCTCGGTTGTAGCACCACAACAAACAACTACAGGAAGGGAGCATCATGGCAAAATACGATTCTAATTCACTAAGGAACATTGCAATCGCTGGACATGGAGGAACGGGGAAGACCTCCCTCTGCGAATCTTTCCTGTTTTTAAGCGGAAAATCTGACAAACTTGGGCGGGTCGACGATGGAACCTCTTCCATGGATTTTGAACCGGAAGAGCAAAAAAGACATATTTCCATAGCTTCGGCAATAAACTTTTTTGAATGGAAAAAATATAAGGTAAACATTATTGATACTCCCGGCGATTCCAATTTTCTCATGGACACCAAATACAGTATGCGCATCGCCGATAGCGTGATAGTTGTGGTGGATGCTGTGGGCGGGGTTGAATTTCAGACGGAAAGGGTATGGAGATACGCTGACGAGTTATCACTCCCACGCATGGTATATATCAGCAGGATGGACAGGGAGCGTGCCAATTTTTTCAAGACAGTGGACGATATAAACAATAAACTCGGCAAAAAGACAACTGTTTGCTATCTCCCGGTAGGTTCCGAAGAATCCTTTAAAGGTGTGATAGACCTTGCGAATATGAAGGCACTTATTTTTGACAACTCCAGTGGGAAACCCGGGAAAGAAGATATTCCTGAAGATCTCCTGGAAGATGCAAAAGCATATCGCGAGACTATGGTGGAAGATATAGCTGAATGTGACGAAGAATTGATGGACAAATATCTGGAAGAGGGTGAGCTTTCTATCGATGACATTCAAAATGGTCTCCGAAAGGGAGTGGCCTCAGGAAACTTGATCCCTGTCATATGTGGATCGGCCCTGAATAGCATAGGGATTATCCCCCTTATGGATATTATTGTAACCTCTCTCCCCTCCCCCCTGGATCGAGGAGTTGTCGTGGGTAAGAAACCGAATACGGAGGAAGAGATTGAGAGAACACCGGATGAAAAAGAACCCTTTTCCGCAATGGTATTCAAGACTATTGCCGATCCATACGCAGGTAAACTTACATTGTTCAAGGTCTTTTCAGGAACACTCACATCTGATTTTGTATTTTATAACGCATCGAAGAACCTGAGTGAAAAATGCGGGAATATCTTCTATCTAGAGGGTAAAACCCAGGTTCCGGTGGAATCACTTATCCCCGGAGACATTGCCGCTCTTGCCAAGCTGAAAGAAACTTCCACCGGTGATACCATGTGTGATGCAAAATCACCCATCGTCTATGATAAGGTTCCTCTGATAAATCCAGTTGTTCGCTACGCAGTGGAACCCAAGTCCAAGGGAGATGAGGAAAAGATACATTCGTCCCTCAACAGACTGATCGACGAAGATCAAACCCTCTCGATCTATAGAGACCCCCAGACAGGAGAAACTATCCTTTCAGGTGTCGGACAGGTACATATTGATATAACCCTGGAAAAGCTCAAAAGAAAGTTTGGCGTTAGCGTAAACCTGAAACAACCGAAAGTCCCTTATAAGGAAACCATCAAGGGAAAGACAAGGATCCAGGGCAAATACAAAAAACAATCGGGTGGCAAGGGACAGTACGGAGACACCTGGCTTGAGATAGAACCTCTTCCCAAGGGAAGCGGATTCGAGTTTGTCGACAGGATCGTAGGCGGAGTCATACCCAGAACATACATACCGGCAGTGGAAAAAGGCATCGTGGAGGCAATGCTTGATGGTATTTTGGCCGGTTATCCTATCGTCGATCTAAGGGTCTCCCTTGTCGATGGCACGTACCATGCCGTGGATTCATCTGAGATGGCCTTTAAGATAGCGGGTTCCATGGGTTTCAAGAAGGGATTTCAAGAGTGCCATCCAACACTCCTGGAGCCGATAGTCGACATCAGTATTGAAATGCCGGATGAATATATGGGAGAGGTAATCGGCGATCTCAACAGCAGGCGGGGACGTGTACTGGGTATGGACAAAGAGGGGTCGAACCAGGTTATCAAAGGACAGGTTCCACTGGCTGAAATTCTTTCATACGCACTCGACCTTACGTCGATTACCAGCGGCAGAGGCACCTTCTCTTATGAGATCTCTCACTATGAGGAGGTCCCCGCGCACCTGCAGGAAAAGATTATTGCTGAATCGAAAAAGGAAGAGACTTAACCCGGACAAGCCTGAAGCTCATAGCTCATAGCAAAAATAAGAATTCTTAGTTGTGAATTTTTAATGGGGAACGAATATTTTGATTACCGGCGGAGTTATAACAGTAAGTGACAAGGGTTCCCGCGGCGAGAGGGAGGACATAAGCGGCAGGGAAGTTATTCGCATGCTGGTCGATATCAATATCCGGATTGACGATTACGAAATAATTCCCGACGAAAAAGATGTCATAAAAAACAGGCTGATAGAGTATACAGATAAAAAGAATCTGGATCTGGTTGTAACAACCGGAGGAACCGGCGTAAGTCCACGGGATGTCACGCCCGACGCGACCCTGGAAATAATAGAAAAAGAACTCCCTGGCATGGCCGAAGCCATGAGAAGGGAAAGCATGAACAAAACACCTCATGCAATGATATCAAGAGCTGTAACGGGGATAAGGGGGCAATCTCTCATCATTAACCTGCCCGGAAGCCCCAGGGGAGCCAGGGAAAACCTGGCAGTTCTTCTTCCCGCCCTGAAACACACAATAGAAAAACTAAGAGGGGACACGTCGGACTGTGGCGGTTAGTTTACCATTGGCTTGTTACGAATTCCACTTGCCCGTTGTCTCTTCGGCTTTCGTCTCCTGAATGGCGAGAGAATTCTCGTTCGGTATCTTTTTTTCCAGTGTCTTAACCTTCTTTTTCAGTTTTGCAACTTCTCTGGAAAGCCTGAATCTCTCTACTATTCCTATGAAACCTGCGAATATTATGCCTATGCCAAAGGATATGAAGATCAGCATATAGGCAGCCACGTTGACGTCTATAAAGCTGTAATATGTAAGATGAACAGGATCAGTATTTACCAGCGAGAAAGTAATGATAAACAGCATGATCAACGTTAAAAGAATTGTATAAAAAAGCTTCATTCTACATTCCCTTTCTTTCTGTAAAATAAGATAATAAAATATTCCGGGTCTTTGCAATATCCTCCGGAATAACCCTGACCTCTCCCAGTACTGTAGCGAAATTGGTGTCACCCAGCCATCTGGGGACAATATGTATGTGCAGATGATCATCAACACCGGCACCTGCTGCCTTCCCAAGATTCATCCCTATGTTGAAACCTTCGGGAGCAAGCGCTTTTTTCAAACCTCTCACACACATAGCGGTGAGTTCCATCATTTCCATCTTCTCTTCGGCGCTCGTGTCTTCTATATTACATATATGTCTAAAGGGAATCACCAGAAGATGACCGGAGGTATATGGATACTTGTTCATCATGATATAACAGGATTTCCCCTCGTACAATACAAGGTCTTCCTCCCTGGCAGACCCCTCGCAAAAAATGCACCCGTCCGGCTTCCTGCCTTTAATATATTCCATTCTTCCGGGTGCCATTATGCTATCCATTAGTCGATATCCTGTCCTAATCTTCCAGATCTATAATTTTCCCTACTATCTCTTTCCCGACATCCAGGATCCCCACGGAATTATGTCTCGCGAATCTCTGATCTGTAGGCGAACCGGGATTGAACAGCAATACTCCATTTCTCACTTCATTCATGGCCCGGTGTGTGTGACCATATACTATACACTCAACATTCTCAAATTCTCTTATCACCTTCTCTTCCAGACCAAATGGAGACCCCCAGCCATGTATCAAGCCTATTCTCTGTCCTTCAATCTCAAGTATCTGCTTCCCGGGAAACACCTCCCTTACAGAATCATGGTCCATGTTTCCACTGACGGCATACACCTTTTTGCCTCTGAAGACATCGAGGACATCCAGTTCGACAATATCACCCGCATGCAGGATCAAGTCAACATCATGAAAATAATCTTTTACGATCTTTTCAAGTCTGCCATCGGAAATATTAAGATGAGTGTCGGAAATAACGCCTATTTTCATAATCAGTAACAGCGAATTTTCTATTATATCTATAATAAAAAGACAAGTGTTATTTTACAGTTTTTGGTTTGACATTTTACCGGTATATAGCTAATATTCTCGTAAAATCTATTGCTGAAAGTTCGATAATGATTGAAAAAACACTGAAGAATATAGCTGAAAGAATACTCGCCCTTGACGAAGCATCGCTCAGTGGCCTGTGGGAAAAATACAAGGCCAGGCTGGAAGATTTCGACACAACAGAGGAATGGGAAAGGGCAACTATAATCTTTTTTATTATAAATTCGGTGAAAGTAAAGAACAACATCTTCAATAAACAGATCATCAACCGGCAGAATAAAGCCTCTCAGAGCAAGAGGACACCTTTAGATATACCCTCATATCTCAAGCGAATAAAATAATGGAAGAAAAAACAGCAATAAAAAGGATAGAGAAACTTCGAGCTCTGATCGACTATCATAACAAACGTTATTACCAGTTAGATGATCCGGAGATATCCGATTTTGAATATGATCACCTCATGCGCGAATTGATCGCGCTTGAAGGCAGACATGCGGAGCATATCGATGTAA
>Ga0222638_1000068_pt1 | contig 41601 bp, 39 predicted proteins | sample AntAcemetagen183_FD_181153 | JGI IMG/M metagenome (GOLD analysis project Ga0222638, IMG submission 181153) | Saline water microbial communities from Ace Lake, Antarctica - #183 | ecosystem: Environmental > Aquatic > Non-marine Saline and Alkaline > Saline | place: Antarctica: Ace Lake...
GAGTCTTAATCAATATTATAGGAAACGCAACAAAATATACGCCGAGTGGCGGCAGGATACATATCGCTGCGGAATATGATGACCTAGACGTAACAATCAGTATATCGGATACGGGTGCGGGCATCCCCCACGATAAGCTTCCCTTCATCTTCGATCCGTTTTTCAGGGGAAAGGGAAAAGACGACCGACAGAAGGGTTCCGGGTTGGGGCTTTCCTTCTGCAAGAGAATAATGGAGGCTCATGGTGGCAAAATAGATGTTTCATCAGAAGAGGGGAAAGGAACTACCTTCATGCTGAAATTTCACCGGTAATATTGAGAGGGAACATCTCCTGTTTGAGTGAATTTTCCTGCTGATTCAGATGGGTGCGTATTCGTGGAATGAATTATGAAGTGTTATGATAACGATTATGAATGGCACGAAGACGATGTGATGGACGAGTGTTTCATATGCGGAGAAAAGTCTGAAAAGTTGTTTGTAGTTCGGCATCTCGCAAGTATGAAGATGGTGCATCTGTGTCCTGACTGTATGGTGGACAAGATGTCTGAATATTGTCTCGATAATACAAGACCATGGAAGGGCAATGTGGTAAAGGGGGACTAAAGATGATAATTGATCTTTAGTCCCCCCTTTTTTGTTCGTGCGGAAATGCTTTTTCTCAGGCAAATGCCGCGGAGGTTGCTATCAGCAACCCTGCTGCAAAAACGACAGCGCCCAACCCCGCTCCTCCAGCTGTAGCCAGAATGGGGGTTATCCCTAACAGAAGAAATCCAAACACGCATCTTGCTTCTCTTGAATCCATAATGTTCTCCTTAGTCTTCAATCCTTTTAACACTTACGGCTGATATGATGAGCCTGTTTCTTGTCAGCAGATGTTTCATTACAATTCCAACCGCTTCTACCACGTCTCCCACAAATATTTTATTGGAAGGTGCAGTAAACATGATTACTCGTATACCTGCCGTTTCATCTTTAATATGAAAGTGAGGTCTGTTCAGCCATCTGAAACTTATTTTCTGAACCTCACCCGATATCCTGACAACATCTCCGATCATTCTCTGGTCTATCTTTCCAATCTTGCAGGCGCGTGCTTTTGAACCAAATTGTTCATTTGCCTGCACAAAACTCCTGCGACTCATCCATGCCAGAGTCATGGGAATGATAAGCAACATGATCAGGCCGGGGATGGCATACAACAAAAATCGCGAATCTCCCGTCGAGGTGTAGTGCAAGACTACAGCCGCCGCACATATAATAAATGCCACCCAGGTTAATACTGACATTTTATCGTAGGGCCTTTAATCAGCCGGCAGTTCTTTTCTGAACATCAGGAAGTATGCAACCCCGATGAAGAGAAAACCACCGAATATATTCCCTATCGTAACAGGGATAAGATTCCAGAGCCATATATCGGACCAGCTAAGCCCCCCGTTGGCAAGCAGCATGCCGCCCTTCTTTGCTATTACGGCCGGATACCAGTCGGTGAGGAATTTTCCTGCAGGCAGAAAGTACATATTGGCCACGACATGCTCAAAGCCGGACGATACGAATGCCATGATCGGAAACCAGACTCCGAAGAATTTGCCGACCACATTGTCTGCCGTAATGGCGAGAAGGATGGCAATGTTAACTAGGAAATTACATCCAATGGCCTTCATGAAACAGGACCATAGACCCGCGGCCCCAACGGCCTTGTATCCCAGGATCTTTCCAGCTGCGATGCCAACCGCTGACATGCCAAAGGCGTTAACTGCCATGCTGCCATCGGCCTGGCCGCTTACAAACGGACCGACTGCCATAAGGTACGCATAGGCAAGTGATCCTATCAGATTTCCTATGTAGACCCACGTCCAGTTTCTGAAGACCGCTCCCCAGGTGATCTTTTTCATCATTGCGGCCATGGGAACGATCATGCAGTCCCCGGTAAAGAGTTCCATGCCGGTAAGGACAATAGCGATCAAGCCTACCGGGAATACGGAACCGCCGATGAGCTTGGCAATTCCCGGACCCAGATGTGCTGCCACGCCCGTTACGCATACCGTGCAGAGCGCTCCTCCAATGGCGATGTAGGCGCCTGCCATAAAGCCTCGGAGAAGCAGGTTAGAGATTGAGAGTTTTGCTTTGCCGGCACCAGCATTGCCAACAAGAGCGACCATTTTTGCCGGGGTGTTAAAAGCCATAGATTAGTACCTCCTTCATTTAAATAAATTTTAATATGGCCCCCTGTGGACCATTTATATTTTCAATCATGCTGCTTCAATCTTTACCGCGCAGACCTTGTATTCCGGAATCTTTCCCACAGGATCGAGTGCCGGATTGGTAAGAAGATTGACAGCAGCCTCACTGAAATGGAAATTCATAAAGATCGTGCCCTCAGGCGGGGTGTCAATCACGCTGGCCTTTACTTGAAGACTGCCTCGCCGCGAAGTGACGGTTATGAAATCTCTGTCTTTGATTCCCAGCTTTTCCGCATCATTGGGATTTACCTCAGCCAGGCTCTCCGGGTATTTCTCAACGAGGCCCTCACTCCTCCGGGTCATGGTTGCCGTGTGGAAGTGGTAGAGGACACGCCCGGTCGTGAGGATAAACGGATATTTTTCATCCGGCAGTTCCTCCGAAGGCCTGTAATCTATCGCGGTAAAAAGTCCCAATCCCCTGGAGAACTTATCTTTGTGCAGATATTTCGTGCCAGGATGTTCCGTACTGGGGCAGGGCCACTGGAGCCCTTCCTCTTCTATCCGCTCATAGGTAATACCTGCGTAGCTCGGGGTCAGGCCGTTTATCTCGTCCATGATCTCTTTAGCTGAAGAGTAGTCCATGGTGTAGCCCATCTTTGTCGCCAGTTCGGAGATGATCTCCCAATCGGCCTTCGCCTCGCCGGGTGCGTCAACGGCCTTTCTTATGCGCTGAACCCTTCTTTCCGTGTTTGAAAAAGTACCGTCCTTCTCGGCGAAACAGGCGGAGGGCAATACTACATCGGCCAGCCTCCCTGTCTCATTCAGGAAAATATCTTGTACAATAAGGATGTCGAGGTTTCTAAGAGATGCTTCAACATGGGTGAGATCGGGATCCGAGATCATCGGGTTTTCGCCCATGATGTAGAGGCCTTTGATGTCTCCATCATGAGCCGCATCCATGATCTCCATGATTGTCAGACCCGGTTTTGCAGGCAGTGAAACATCCCATGCCTTTTCAAACTTTGCCCTGGCGTCATCGCTGGCAACCTGCTGATATGCGGGGAACACATTGGGAAGTGCACCCATGTCACAGGCGCCCTGAACATTATTCTGACCCCTGAGTGGATTGACTCCGCCGCCTTCAACGCCGACGTTGCCGCACAGCATTGACAGACTAGCACAGGATTTTACATTGTCGGTGCCGTGCGAATGCTGGGTAATACCCATGGCATAGAGAATGGACGCACGGTTTGCCTCCGCGTATATGTGCGCGGCAGTTCTCAGATCATCGGCCGGTATCCCCGTGATTTCTTCGACATAATCGGGTGTATATTTTGCGACGGTCTCTTTCATAGCCTCGAAACCCTCGGTGCGATTTGCCACATATTCCTTTGCGTAGAGACCTTCATCGATGATCACGTTCATCAGACCATTGAGGACGGCCACGTTTGTGCCGGGTCTGGGGCGCAGCCATATATCGGCATAGTTCACAAGGCCGATTTTTCTGGGATCGATCACGATCAGCTTGGCGCCATGCCGGCGGACAGCCCTCTTCACGCACGATCCTATCACCGGGTGATTTTCTGTAGTATTCGTTCCTATCGCGAGAATCGCATCTGTGAATTCTATCTCTTCGATGGAATTGGTCATTGCTCCTGATCCGAATGTGGCAGCCAGACCGGCTACCGTGACGGAGTGTCAGAGACGGGCGCAGTGATCGACGTTGTTTGTCCCAATCACCGCTCTCATGAATTTCTGGAAAAGGTAATTTTCCTCGTTGGTACAGCGTGCCGAGGAGAGCCCCGCAATGCTGTCGGGGCCGTTTTTCTCTTTTATGGAGGCAAATTTTTCTGCGATGTAGCTGTAGGCCTCTTCCCAGCTCGCCTCCTTCAGCTCACCATCCCTTCGAATAAGGGGCATTTTCAGGCGATCGGGGCTGTCTATGAAGTTCATTCCGAATCTGCCCTTTGAGCAGAGCATTCCTTCATTGGGCTTGCCATAATCCCTGTTCGCTGTGACTTTAATAACTTTTCCATCGCTGACATTCAGCTCCATCTGGCATCCCACTCCACAATAGGGGCAAGTCGTGTGCACCTTTTCTATTTCCCACGGACGCCCTTTGAATCTTGCCTGTTTGAATGTCAGGGCGCCGACGGGACACGCATCGACACATGCGCCGCAGAATACACACTCGGAATCTATGTAATCCGCGTCGAATGCGGGGCCAACCTTGGCGCTGGAGCCGCGCATCGAGAAGTCGAGAACCTCGTGAACCTGTATCTCGTTGCAGACCCGGATGCATCTTCCACAGAGGATACATTTGTTGAGGTCCCGCTGTATCATGGAGTTTGTGTCTTCTATTTCATATCCCGGGGACTTAATATCAAAACGGGGTTTTTCAATACCAAGTTCATACACAAGGTCCTGAAGTTCGCAGCTTCCGTTCTTTTCACACTGGAGACAATTATGATCTCCGGAAGACCACAGAAGCTCTACCACCAGTTTTCTGGCATTCATCACCCTCTCCGTATTGGTCCTCACTACCATTCCCTTGCTTGCGGGCATGCAGCATGACGCCACAAGAGTCCGGGCATTCTCCACTTCCACAACACATACCCTGCAGGCGCCTACATTAGTGGTTCCCTTGTAATAGCAGAGTGTGGGGATGTGTATGCCGTTTTCTCTTGCTACTTCGAGAATAGTCTGTCCCGGAGATGCCTCCAGCTTTTTGCCATCAATGGTTAAAGAAATGTTTTGATCCATTTTGTACTCCTTTACTCTACCTCTGTATTTATAACAGTGGCAATCCCGCTTTTGCAGAGAATTTGCCTCTGAGCTGTTTTTCAGACTTCACCTGCTTGAAATTGTATTCCGGTTGCTGATGTCTGATCTCTCACGGGACCAGACCATATGCCGGGAACCGGAAGCACCATACATTATTTTTTTACTATTTTCAAGAAATATGAAGTTTTCTGAGTTCTTTTGATTAAAATGTCTAACATCTTAATTCTAAAGTAAAAAACCCGAAGACTTGCCGGCATTATGGCGTATCATGATAAATTAATCTGGTGATATATCATGGTTCATAATCCATGGTTTTAGAAACCAGAGATCCAGGACCAGGGACTTTTTACGAAGCCATCAATTGTGCAGAGTGAATCTTTGAGGTATAATAAGAAAAATAGCTTGATTTATGTAGAAGTATATTATAGTGAAAACACAATTTTTCCCAGACAGTGTCCATTCAGGAACAGATTTTTCAGCAGAATGGAAACTGAATACAAAAAAGGACTCCTTGCCCGGACCCGGCGTTCGGGCTATAGAGCCGTGAGGAGGATTTATGTTGAGAAGGTACGAAACAATATTTATTACGAGGGCCGACTTGCAGTCGGATGAGATGGGCAACCTGATTGACCGTTATACCGGAATTATTACAGACATGGATGGTAAGATAATCAAGGTTGAGAACTGGGGTAAGCGGAGGCTGGCTTATCCCATTGAAAAGAGGCGAGAGGGCGTTTATGTAAGGATTGACTTTGCTGCACAGTACAAGGTTGTCACGGAGGCAGAGAGAAACTTTAAGATTGATGACAATGTACTGAGATTTCAGACTGTAAAACTGAGTGACAAGGTTGACCTGGAAGAGATTGAGCGCGAGATAGCGGACACTCTGAAAAAAGAAGAAGAACTGGAAAAAGAAAAACAGAGAAAAGAAGAACTGAAAAAGGAAGAAGAACTGAAAAAGAAGGAACCTGTTTCCGAAGCCGTTGCCGAAGAACCGGGAAAAGGAGAAGTTATTTCCGAGCCTGCTGTTTCCGAAGCCGTTGCCGAAGAACCTGATAGTAAAGAGGTTGAAACGGACGATGAGAAGGTTGTGCAGGAAACTTCATCTGCTAAGACAGATGAAAAAAAGGCGGAGGAGGAATAAGAAATGGCATATACACCGAATAACCGTGCAGCAACTAATCGTACAAGTACAAGACGTCCCAAGCCCAAGTTTTTTCATAAAAGGAAGGTTTGCAGGTTTTGTGTAGATTCAAATATAAAGATTGATTATAAGAATCCGGCTGTCTTGAGAGGCTTTTTAACGGAAAGAGGCAAGATTATGCCGAGAAGAATTACCGGGACCTGCGCCAGACATCAGAGAGCATTAGCGGTGGCGATCAAAAGGGCCAGGACACTGGCGTTGTTACCCTATGTAACTGCCAACAATTAATTTCATCCAGGTTCACCTCCAGTAAATTTTGAGATGTCTGCCGGTTAAGCAGGCATCTCCCAATCTTTTAGTAAGTTAGAAATTATTTTCTGCGTTTTTTTGGCAGAAAATAATTTCGTTAACGCACTTATCCCGTTTATCGGGGTTAGGCTAACAGGTGGGGTATGTTTGGTCTGTCGGAGAGGAATGCCCTCTATAAAGACTTTGTCCTTGCTGTTGTGATCATCTCCATTGTTTTCATTGCGGTAGCCGTGAATCCGGTGCTTGGTGTATTTGGCGCGGTACTTGTGCCGGTGCCGATATTATATTATTACTCCAGGTTAGACAGATTGTACGGTCTCCTGGTTTTTATCCTGTCTCTGATAATTGCGATGATCACACTGCGTGCGCTGGGCTTCCAGACCAGTGTTGGCTACCTTTTCCTCCTGGGTTCTCTGGGGCCTGTTCTTTCGGAAGTGTTGAGAAGAAATTGGTCCATAGAAAAGACGGTTATCTATTCTGCAGGGATCCTTCTGGCTCTAAGCCTTGCCATCCTTCTTTACATAAGCCTGATTTCCGGAAAAGCACCATGGGGCATCATTGGGGCCCATATGTCCGCAATAGTACGGGAAAACATCGATTTGTACTCCCGCACTGGTGTTCCAACGCAATATATCGAACTCATGAAGGGAAACTCTGACCAGATAACGCGTATCCTAACCGGTTTGTTGCCTTCCTTTATTCTTGTGGGCGCAGCTTTTTTTATATGGCTGAATCTCCTGGGGGGAAAATGGTTGTTCAGAAAGAGGGGAATGTGGTATCCTGAGTTTGGTGATCTGTCCCTCTGGAAGACCTTTGATAAAACGGTATGGCTTGTTGTAATCGCGGGTGTCTTTATCCTGATCCCCTCTCAAGGATTTCGCATTCTGGGGTTGAACATAATGATTGTTCTCCTTTTTATATATATGCTACAGGGCCTGGCGATAGTAAGTTTCTTCTTTAAGAGAAAAAACGTGCCTGTAATCCTGAGGGCCTTCGGATATTTCTTAATTTTTGCTCAACAGTTCCTGATTTTTATAGTTGCCGGATTGGGCTTGATCGATACCTGGACCGATTTCAGAAAACTTGGCAAAAAATAGGATTGGCTGGTTGTCTTTCAAAGTTTGATAGATGTCTGAAAAATCCACAGAATTGAAGCCATCAAGCTTGGTGCACTCATCCGAAGCTATCAAGCTTCGGATTGGAGGAATTTTATGAAGATTATTTTAAAAAAGGATGTTGAATCTGTAGGTAAGGCAGGAGATCTTGTAAGTGCTTCTGATGGCTATGCCAGGAATTTCCTGATTCCAAGAGGATTGGGTATAGAGGCCAGCAGCAAAAACATGAAAGCTATGAAGAATGAAGTGGAAACCGCGGCGAGAAGAGTCATGAAGGAGAAAGAAACTGCACAGTCCATGGCCGAACGGCTTGGAAGTGTAACCTGTAGTATATCCAGAAAGGTAGGCCAGCACGGTAAATTGTTTGGATCTGTTACGACGAAAGACATAGGCGATGCCCTGCGTGAACAGGGGATAGAGATTGATAAGAGAAGTATCGTTCTTAAAGAACCCATAAAAAGTCTTGGGGAATTTTCAGTAAAGGTAAAATTGTATTCCGGGATATCTGTAGATATCAAGGTTGCTGTTACCGGTGAGGTATAGAATGAAGGATATAGATTATTCGCTTCACAAGGTGCCCCCGCAAAACCTGGAAGCGGAGCAGTCAATCCTTGGCGGTATACTGTTGGATAATAATGCCCTGAACAATGTTCTGGAAATATTGGGTATGGGCGATTTCTACAGCGAGGCACATAGAAAGATATTTTCGGCAATCCTTGATCTGTACGAGAAGAATGAGCCAAGCGATCTTATTACCCTGAGCAACATACTGCGTAACAGGGGTCACCTTGAAGGCGTGGGTGGAGAGGTATATCTGACATTGCTTGTCGATGGTGTGCCCTCCGCTGCTAATATATCCTACTACTCAAAAATAGTTAAGGAAAAAGCCATCTTACGCGGATTAATAGGCGCTGCAACCGATATATTGAATAAGAGTTATGATGCTGGCTCCGACATAGACGCTGTTCTCGACGAGGCTGAGCATGCGGTCTTCGAGATATCGGAGAACAAGATAAGACCTGCCTTTTCTACCATCAGGGAGATAGTAAAGGATACTTTCAAAAACATAGAAGAACTTTACGAAAAGAAGGCCCTCATCACTGGCGTTCCCACGGGATTTCAAAAGGTTGATGAAATTACATCCGGACTCCAGAAATCCGATTTGATAATAGTAGCGGGGCGTCCCAGTATGGGAAAAACAGCCTTTGCCATAAACATTATGCAACACGCGGCGATTGAGGATGGTGTGTCGGTGGCCATATTTTCCTTAGAGATGTCAAAAGAACAACTCGCGCTCCGCATGCTTTCCTCAGATGGGAAAGTAGATTCACAGCGTATAAGAAGGGGATTTATCGGTGATATGGACTGGCCAAAATTGACCGCCGCAGCGGGAAGGCTTTCAGAGGCACCTATTTTTATAGATGATACACCAGCGATATCCGTTCTCGAAATAAAGGCAAAAGCAAGGAGATTAAAGGCGGAATCAGGGCTTGATCTGATTATGGTTGATTACCTCCAGCTGATGAGGGGGAGGGATTCTTCCTCACCGAGGGAACAGGAGATATCTGAAATAAGTCGTTCACTCAAGGCCCTGGCCAAGGAACTCAACGTTCCGGTCGTAGCGCTGTCGCAGTTGAACCGGCAGGTTGAATCAAGAACCGATAAACGCCCTCAGCTTGCCGATCTGAGGGAATCCGGGGCGATCGAACAGGATGCCGATGTGATAATGTTTATATACAGAGATGAGGTATACAACAAGTCGGAAGACAATCCGGAAAAAGGCAAGGCGGAGATTATCATCGGGAAACAGAGAAATGGTCCCACCGGCGTGGCTAATATGACTTTCCTGAAGGAATACACATGTTTTGAAAATTTAGCCTATGACCGTGAGGAGTTTTAGGGTATATTCGGACAGTCCTTTAATTCTCGATAAGCTTGGGTTCATCAGTCAGATAGGGTATCGCCACTCTCAGCTTCTTCAGGGCATCTTTCTCGATCTGTCTTGCACGTTCCCTTGTTACGTGAAATCTGTCACCGATTTTCTGAAGGGTTTCGGGATCATCCGCCATTATTCTGTGTCTTATAATGTAACCTTCTCTCTCGTTGAGTTTTTCCAGGGCTCCCGCTATGTTTCTCTTTACCAGGGCCGTTTCTTCTTTTTTTATCAGCGCATCTTCCTGACTTTTACCTTTGTATACGAGATTATCAATATAGGTTGATTCTCCTTCATCGTCTATAGTGGCATTGAGTGAGACATCGCGGTTGTTGAGACGGAGGTTCATCTCCTCTATCTCAGTTTCTTTAACGTTGAGCATCTCCGCGATTTCTTTGAATTCCGGGCTTTTTTGCGATATAGCCTGCAGCTTTTTTTTAGCTTGGTTCAGTTTAAAAAACAGTTTTCTCTGTGCCTGGGTAGTGCCTATCTTGACGAGGCTCCACGATTTTATAACAAAGTTCTGCATGTATGCCCTTATCCACCATACCGCATAAGATATGAGCCTGTATCCCTTATAGGGGTCGAACTTTTTAACTGCATGCATAAGCCCGATATTACCCTCCTGGATCAGGTCTATGAGCTTTACACTATACTTCTTATATTCGTGGGCGATTTTGACTACAAACCGAAGATTGGAAGTAACCAGTTTTTCGGCTGCCTGCATGTCGTTATATTTTGCAAACCTCACCGCCAGCTTGAATTCTTCCTCGGCTTTCAGGAGGGGGAAACGGTTTATCTCCGCTATATAAATGTCCACCGAATCGGTTACTGCAGGCAGGTTCACTTTAAATCCCTCGAAAAACTGTAACAGTTACTTAACATCTCAATATAAATATATTTCTCTCAATAGTCAAGATTTTTGATGCTTTTTTGTTGCTGCAATATGATTATTTTTCCTGACTTGACATTATTCTGATTTGTGTTTATCTTATGAATAAAACAGCAGAAAGGGGTTATTATGAGTTCTCAGAATGAGTCGATTATGGAATTTGCGTGCAAGTTTGCAGAAGAAATAAATGCGAAGGCAATTCTGCTGTATGGTGAAGTGGCTCAGGACCTCCTTGCGCAGAAAAACCACAAAGCCTGTTTCGACACTATCCTGATAACGAGAGAGGATAGCAATGTGCCGCATAATGTGGAGTTCTTCCAAAGTGTTATCAATATTCCCAATGTGAATGTCACACGTCTGGGTCAGATAAAAATCGTCATAACGAAGGGACTTGCCACCGGATTATTCACAAAAGGCGACAAACTTGTTTGTCTTACAGGTGTTCCGAAATTTGGATATATAGACAGTATGTTTGTTATCGACGTGGGCAGAGAATTTGGGATCCTTACATCAGAAAATATCTCTGATATCTTTGAAGATATCTATCCCGAGGTATTCGAGACGGTGTTAAATATTGCATTGGAACTTGCCGCCCAGGGAAGGGAAGGCCGTCCGATAGGCACCATCTTTGTCCTTGGAAATCATGAGAAGGTGCTGGAGCTGTCCAGACAGATGATAATCAATCCGTTCATGGGATACAGGGAAGAGGAGAAAAACATCCTGGACCGCAATCTGAGAGATACCATCAAGGAGTTTTCAGCTCTGGATGGGGCATTTGTGGTAAGGGGAGATGGTGTTCTTGTGACGGCGGGAAGACATCTCAGTGCCGCCCTGGAAGGCAAGGATTTCCCCCAGGGACTGGGCAGCAGACATATAGCCGCGGCAGGTATCACAAGTGTCACTGGCGCGATTGCAATTGCCATTTCCGAGTCTACAGGCACCGTACGAATTTTTAAGAAAGGAAAGATCTTTGTCGATATTGAGAAGAGCATGGAATAACGGTTATGAGATTTGACAAATTTACTTTAAAACTCCAGGAGGCCCTCCAGGATGCCGAAGGACTGGCAAACAGCGGCGGCCACCAGGGAATTGATGTTGAGCATATGCTTCTGGCTCTTATAAGGCAGCCTGATGGAACTATATCCGAGATATTAAAGAAACTTGGCAGTGAGCAGAAGCGGATTGATAGTAAAATTGAGAAAATTCTAGATGGTCTTCCGAAGGTCTCGGGCACCGGCCAAGGTTACATGACCGCAAGATTAAAAGATGCATTGGACAAGGCCCTTACCGAGGCGGCAAGGTTGAAGGACGAGTACGTAAGTGTTGAACATGTTCTGGTTTCGATTGCTGATGATAAGCCAGGCCCTGCCGGAGGGGTACTTCGGGACAGTGGCGTGACCAGAGATAATATCCTGAAGGTGTTGGTGGATATAAGGGGTAACCAGAGGATTACCGATCCGAATCCGGAGGACAAATACCAGGCCCTTAAACGTTTCTCCATAGATTTCAATGAACTGGCGTTGCAGGGAAAGTTTGATCCGGTAATAGGAAGAAATGCTGAAATACGAAGAATAATGCAGGTGCTGTCACGGAGAACGAAGAATAATCCTGTGCTTATCGGTGAGCCCGGTGTGGGTAAGACAGCAATTGTGGAGGGGCTTGCCCAGCGTATAGTCGACGGTGACGTACCCGATAGCCTGAAGAACAAAAGGGTAGTCGGCCTGGACATAGGTTCCCTGGTGGCAGGAGCTAAATACAGAGGTGAGTTTGAGGATCGTCTGAAGGCAGTGCTTAAAGAAGTAACAAAGGCTAACGGAGAAATAATCCTGTTCATTGACGAGTTGCATACAATGATAGGGGCCGGCGCCACTGAAGGTTCCGTCGATGCCTCGAATATGTTAAAGCCTGCTCTCGCAAGGGGTGAGCTGCATTGCATAGGCGCTACTACTCTGAACGAATACAAAAAATATATTGAAAAAGATGCTGCGCTTGAGAGAAGATTTCAACCGATCGTCGTGGCAGAACCCACGGTGGAAGATACCATTGCCATACTCAGGGGGTTGAAAGAGCGATATGAGGTACACCACGGGGTGAGGATCAAGGATTCAGCAATTATTGCCGCCGCCACACTTTCAAACCGTTATATAAGCGGCCGGTTTTTGCCCGACAAGGCGGTGGATCTAATAGATGAATCGGCTTCCTGTCTCAGGATTGAACTGGACAGTCTCCCGTCTGAAATAGATGTGGTGGAAAGAAAGATTATGCAGCTTGAAATTGAAAAGGAATCCCTGAAAAAAGAGGATGACAAGACATCAAAAGAGAGATCTGACGGCATAAAAAAAGAACTGGAACAGTTGAGAGTGTCCGGGGATGAAATGAAGGAGCACTGGTTTGCCGAGAAAAAGGTTATCAAGGAAATCCAGTCGATCAAAGAAAAGACAGAGGAATACAAGACGTCGGAACAGAATGCCCAGAGAGAAGGCGATCTGGCAAAGGCGGCGGAAATTCGCTACGGTGTATTGATAAAACTGAACAGAGATCTGGAGGAAAAAACCGCGAGTCTTGAAGACCTTCAGAAGGATAAAAAGACGCTGAAAGAAGAAGTTGATGAGGATGATGTCGCGGCAGTTGTTGAAAGCTGGACAGGCATTCCCGTGGCCAGGATGCTGGAAAGCGATGTGGACAAACTAATCCACATGGAAGAGCTGTTAAAACAGAGGGTTGTCGGTCAGGATGAGGCCGTTCATGATATCTCCAATGCCCTGAGAAGAGCCAGATCCGGGCTGCAGGATCCCGACAGGCCTATCGGATCGTTTATTTTTATGGGACCGACGGGAGTGGGAAAGACCGAACTGGCCAAGGCACTTGCGGAATTTATATTTGATGATGAACGGGCAATGATCAGAGTGGATATGTCCGAATTTATGGAAAAGCATTCTGTTTCCAGATTGATAGGTGCTCCTCCCGGTTATGTGGGGTATGATGAAGGAGGATACCTTACCGAGGCAGTCAGGAGGAAATCATATTCGGTAATCCTGTTCGACGAGATAGAAAAGGCGCATCGGGATGTATTCAATATACTCCTCCAGATACTCGATGACGGAAGACTTACAGATGGACATGGCCGGACGGTTGATTTCAGGAACACGATAATTATTATGACATCCAATATAGGCAGTCAGTGGATGCAGGATCTGTCATTGGGGGAAAAAGAAAGACAACAAAAGACCATGGAGGTGCTGAGGGAGACCTTCAGACCGGAGTTTCTGAATAGGGTCGATGATATAATTAATTTCAAGGCACTTACCATAAGTGATATCCGCAACATAATCAACATTCAGATCAGGCTGATACAAAAGCGGCTCCAGACCAGGAAGATCCACCTTGAACTAACGAAGAAGGCCAGGGAATACATATCGGAGAAAGGATACAGCCCGATTTATGGCGCGAGACCCCTGAAAAGAGCGCTTCAGAGGATTATAGAGGATGGCCTGGCCACAAAGATACTGGAGGGAGATATTGTAGAGGGTGACGATATAATAGCCGATATGGGTGAGAACGGCGAGATAGTCTTTCATAAAGGATCATCTCCAAAAGAGTTGGCAGGATTATAAGGATTCAAGGAGAATAGTTAAGAGCTGAAAAGAGTTAAATGTCTGGCAAGGGTTCTGTCGGTTTCATTTGGAAAAATTCGAATCTCTGTGCTATGTATTATTCTCGATAAGACGAGATCAAAAGTATCATTCTGGAGGAGAACATGACTGAAAATAACGGCGAAAAGGGTTTTGTTATAAAAGACAGAAGATTATTTGGTGAAGGTGGAGAAGCTCGTGCAGATACGATAAAGGAGAACGAGGAGAAAAAGTCTGAGCAGAAGCCCGAAACAGTGGATGAAAATATCAAGGAGAAGGAAGAAACAGCGGAAAAGGAAGAGAAAAGCTACCAGTTACCCGAGATAAATTTTCATAATTTCATACTTTCCCTGTATACCTCTGTGATTTTCAACCTTGGAGAACTGGCCGATCCTGTCTCGAACAAGAAAGAGAAAGATCTCAAAGCGGCGAAACAAACAATAGATATTCTGGGTATGTTGAAGGAAAAGACAGGGGGGAATCTTGATAGCAGCGAGAAAGAGCTGTTAAATGGTATACTGTCCGAATCAAGGATGAGATATGTGAAAGAATCGGAGAAGTTGTGATTATCAGGCAATCTCCGGCGAAGGTGAATCTTTTTCTCAGGGTCTTGGGAAAGAGAAGTGACGGTTACCACGATATACTGAGTCTTATGCAAAGGATAAGCCTTTGCGATAAAATGAGTTTTGCCCTGAAAGGCAATGGAATAAAAATAATATGTCCGGGGGGAGTGGTCCCGGAAAACAAAAATAATATAGTCTACACGGCGGCTGAAGCTATTCTTTCTAATATTTCCTTTCATTCGGGCGTAGAAATCACGATAAATAAAAAGATTCCTGTAGCAGCGGGACTTGGTGGTGGAAGCTCGAACGCTGCGACTACCCTTGTTACTCTTAACGAGATGACGGGAGCAAAGTACACTACAAAAGAACTTATGCGAATGGGGGCCAGGCTCGGAGCGGATGTCCCCTTTTTTATTTTTGGGAAAACCGCCCTGGCTTCCGGGATAGGTGATCATCTCAAACCAGTGAATGGTATCCCTAACATATGGTTTCTATTAGTTAATCCTGGTTTTGGGGTTTCTACCGGGGATGTCTATGGAAATTTAAAATTGGGATTGACAAAAGAACCAATAAAATATAGGATGGCGCGTTTTATGACGATGTCCCATGTTGCACAAGGGCTTTACAACGATTTAGAGAGGGTATCCCTGCAATCTTACCCCATATTGTCGGATATCAAAAAGCTCTTGACGGCAAACGGAGCTCTGGGTTCTCTAATGTCGGGAAGTGGCCCCACGATCTTTGGTATTTTCAGGAGCGAGGCGGACGCGAAGAGAGCCGAATATAATTTAAGGGAAGCTCGAGTCGGATCGGTATTCCGAGCGTGTTCAATATAATGGGGCGTCGTCAAGCGGTAAGACACAGGACTTTGATTCCTGCATCCGGAGGTTCGAATCCTCCCGCCCCAACCAGTTTGTAAAAAAGAGGAGAGCCGATGTTAGAGAGAATGAGGATTTTTCCCGGTAATTCCAGCCGAATTCTTGCGGAGGGTATCTGCAAGAAACTGGGAATATCTCTGGGCAGGGCCACTGTTTCCACCTTTAGCGATGGTGAAACAAGTGTTGAAATCGATGAGAATGTGAGGGGGATGGATGTATTTATTGTGCAGTCCACTTCCACACCGGTGAATAACAGTCTGATGGAACTCCTCATTATGATAGACGCCTTGAAGAGGGCGTCTGCCGACAGAATAACCGCTGTTATACCCTATTATGGTTATGCCAGGCAGGACAGGAAGGCCGCTCCGAGGGCTCCTATCACGGCGAAACTGGTGGCGGATCTCCTTACGGTAGCCGGAGCAAGCCGCGTTATAGCGGTTGATCTCCATGCCGGTCAGATCCAGGGATTTTTCAATATTCCGGTCGACAATCTCTATGCAACCCCGATCCTCCTGGAATACGTAAAACGTAATTATCCCGATAAACTTATTATTGTTTCCCCTGATACAGGGGGTGTTGTAAGGGCGAGGGCCTTTGCGAAGAGATTGGGTGCCACACTGGCGATCGTCGATAAGCGGAGAGATGCCCCCAATGAATCACAAGTGATGAATGTTATTGGTGATGTGAAAGATAAATACGCAATCATTCTCGATGATATGATCGATACGACCGGTACGGTTGTTCAGGCCGCAGAGGCTATAAAGAATGAGGGAGCGATAGAGGTTTCCGCATGCTGTACCCACCCTGTCTTATCGGGGCCTGCGATAGAACGGATAAGCGCTTCCGTGCTAAAAGAGGTTATTGTGACGGATACAATTTCACTGAATGAAAAGGCTCAGGCCTGCGAAAAGATCAAGGTCCTTTCGATGACTGGTGTGCTGAGTGAATCGATAAAAAGAATATATTATAATGAATCTATAAGTTCACTTTTTATTTAGGAGTTACGAATGAAAACAATTGCATTAAGTGCTCAGGTGCGAGAAGGGCGAGGAAAAGGTAATTCAAGAAGATTGCGGTCGGAAGGTTTCGTGCCCGCGATATTTTATGGTTATGAGACTGAGTCGGTGGCGGTTAAGGTGAATACTTCCGAACTGATCAAAGTTCTGGTCGGGGAAGGGGGAGAAACATCCTTTGTGAAGCTTGGCATAGAATCCGGCAAGGGCGGTAAGGTTGAAAAACTGTCGATTATCAAGGATCTGCAGATCGACACGATACACAGAAAACCGGTACATGTAGATTTCTATGAAATCAGAATGGATAGAACCCTTACTGTAGACGTTCCCATCATTTTTACGGGTAACCCGGTTGGTGTAGTAGAGGAGGGTGGCGAGCTGCAACAGATAAAGAGGGTATTGAAGGTATCGGGACTTCCCTCTGACCTTCCCGAATCTCTCGAGGTAGATATCAGCGGTCTTACTATAGGTGATTCCATCAAAGTTAGAGATATTGCTATTAAAGATGGGGTCCAGATTCTTGACCTCGATGATGTGGCAGTTGTGTCTGTGGTGACTGCAAGGATGACCCTGATGACGGAAGAAGAAGGTGGTGAAGAGGAAGAAGCAGTCACGGAAGAGGCAGTTTCCGCATCGGAAGGTGAAGAGAAAAAGGCAGAGCAATAGTGGTTCTCCAACAGGGGGACATGTGAAACTTATAGCTGGACTTGGAAATCCCGGCAGCAGATATTCTTACAGCAGGCATAATATAGGGTTTCTGGTTCTGGATGCCCTGGCTCGGATGGAAGATATAGAGATTAGTCGTAGGAAGTTTGATTCTTGTATCGGCAGAGGGGTGATTTCCGGGGTTCCGGTTATTCTGGCGAAGCCTCAAACCTTTATGAACCTCAGCGGAGTTGCAGTAGGTAAGCTGGCCGGGTATTTTGGAATAAACACCGAAGATATAATAGTTGTTCATGATGATATGGATTTTCCGATTGGTGATATTCGGATAAAGACGGGTGGCGGTGCTGGAGGGCACAAAGGGCTGCTATCTGTTATTGATCATCTTGGAGGACCGGAGTTTGTCAGGATTCGGTTGGGGATAGGCAAGCCGGTTGCAGGTATAATGGCTGAGGATTATGTGCTTAAGCGGTTTTCCGAACGTGAAATGCAGGTTTTGCCCCATGCCGTTGAAAGGGCGTATAACGCAGTGATTGACGTTATTTCATCCGGCGTTCAGGCGGCTATGAATAAGTTTAATGTAAGAATCACACAAAATTTAGAGGAGGTATAAAAGGAACGATAAAATTCTGGTGAATTATGCCTGGTCAGTATTTCATCTTTTGAGCGTCACGCTTTCTGAAAAACAACTGATTTACAGGCAGTTGTGAGTAACGGTTATACAAAACCAAACACTGCCCCTTCTGTGTGTTTAATTTTATTTAGACTTATTTGAGTAATTTTGGGACAGTAATAATTTTAAAGAGGAGGTTTAGACAAAATGTTTAAGAAATTCTGGTATCTTTTATCAATCATCTTCACGACGCTCTTTTTATTTGCGCCTGTGGCGCTGGCAGGAGAAGCGGACATTAACCTGCCTGATTTGTCTCAGATTACGTTTAATGTCTTAGGCGGTACGGTCGGCGGTCTCTCGCTGATGTACTGGGGGTTGTTAGTTTGTGTAATTGGAATGGTCTTCGGGGCCATTCAATATGTCCAGACAAAAAACCTGCCTGCCCACAAGGCAATGCTTGACGTCTCAGAGATAATCTGGCAGACATGTAAGACCTATCTCTTTCAACAGGGCAAATTCCTTATCGCCCTGTGGATCCTTATCGGGATCTGTATGACGTATTACTTTGCCGGCCTGCAGCATATGGCAATGGGAGGAGTTCTCGTCATTCTGGTCTGCTCAATTTTTGGAATCCTCGGTTCTTACGCCGTTGCCTGGTTCGGTATCAGGATCAACACGGTTGCCAATTCCAGAACCGCGTTTGAATCACTTCGCGGCAATCCCATGAATGTTATAGCAATCCCCTTAAGATCAGGAATGAGCGTGGGGCTTCTCCTTGTCAGCGTTGAACTTTTCTTCATGATTTGTATCCTGAGCTTTATCCCTAAAGAATTGGCTGGTCCTTCTTTTGTGGGATTTGCAATCGGTGAATCCCTGGGCGCAACCGCATTGAGGATCTGTGGTGGTATCTTCACCAAGATCGCCGATCTGGGATCTGACCTTATGAAGATATTCATGAAACTTCCTGAGGATGACCCGAGAAACCCCGGTGTTATCGCGGACTGTACAGGCGATAATGCGGGTGACAGTGTAGGGCCTACCGCTGACGGCTTTGAGACATACGGTGTAACCGGTGTCGCGCTGATAGCGTTTCTGGCGCTTGCCATGCTTTGGGCGCCGGCTCTGTGCGGACAGCTTATCATCTGGATATTCGCAATGCGTGTCCTCATGATTCTTACCGCGCTGGCATCATATTTCATAACAGAAAGATTGAACCATTCTCTGTATGCCGACAAAAAGGATTTCAACTTCGAAGCCCCAATGACACACCTGATATGGATAACGTCTTTGATCTCGATCGTTGTCACTTTTGCCGCCAGTTATTTTCTACTCTCGACACTTCCTGGAGAGCTTTCATCATTGTGGTGGGCACTGTCCGCCATAATAAGCTGCGGGACCATTGCGGGAGCAGTCATTCCGGAGATGACGAAGGTGTTTACCAGTACCAACTCGCGTCACGTTAAAGAGGTTGTGACCAGCAGCAAGCAGGGTGGTGCTTCCCTGAACATCCTTTCGGGGCTGGTAGCCGGGAACTTCTCCGCCTTCTGGGAAGGCCTGATAATCATAATCCTGATGTTTGTCGCGTATATGGTGTCAAAGAATCCGGCGATTATAGCCCTCATGCCCCCTGAATTTATCTTTGCCGCTCCAGTGTTCGCATTTGGTCTGGTCGCGTTCGGTTTTCTTGGGATGGGACCTATCACAATTGCCGTGGACAGCTTTGGCCCGGTGGCGGATAACGCACAATCCATCTATGAGCTTTCGAGAATCGAAAAGCTTGATAATATCGATGAAGATATTAAGAAAACCTTCGATTTTACTCCGGACTGGAAAAGGGCAAAGCACTACCTTGAGTCGACTGACGGTGCCGGAAACACATTCAAGGCAACGGCCAAGCCGGTACTCATCGGGACCGCGGTGGTGGGCGCAACTACCATGATATTTGGTATTATTATCCTGCTGGAGCATGTGTACGGGGATGTCATCTCAAGCCTGAGCCTCGTGCAACCGCAGATAATCCTTGGCCTGCTCATGGGTGGGGCCGTTATTTACTGGTTTACAGGGGCATCGATCCAGGCCGTTGTAACGGGCTCTTACAGCGCGGTTGTTTTTATTAAAAACAATACCGATCTGAAGTCGGAAGCCGCGTCAATCGAAAGCAGCAAAGAGGTGGTCAGGATCTGCACGGTTGCCGCGCAGAAAGGAATGATCAACATCTTTATTGTGATTTTCTTTATGGCTCTCAGCCTCGCCTTCTTTAACGCCCATTTCTTCATAGGGTATCTTATCGGCATCGCATTCTTCGGTCTGTATCAGGCCATATTCATGGCTAATGCCGGTGGCGCGTGGGACAATGCCAAGAAGATAGTTGAGGTCGATATGGGTGAAGCCGGTACTCCGTTGCATGAAGCGGCTGTAGTTGGTGATACGGTTGGTGATCCTTACAAAGACACATCTTCCGTGTCCCTGAATCCGGTCATCAAGTTCACGACCCTGTTCGGTCTGCTGGCCGTTGAGATAGCCGTATCAATGCAGAGCACGGGTCTGAAGATGAGTCTTGCTATTCTGTTCTTCTTGATCGCGCTTGTCTTTGTATATCGGTCATTCTATTCATCAAGGATATCTGAAGAAGAGATCTAAGGTGAAATGTTTGTAGGTACAAACATAAAGGAAGCGTTCAGGGTATGGGCGCTTCCTCCCTATTATTGTTTTTAGCCGTATGATCGGCAAAAATGAAAAACCGGGATACGCTACAAAGGGGGATGGATGTATCCATCCCCCTTTTTTTATGGAAGGAGCCGGATATGGGTTTCAGATGTGGTATTATAGGTCTTCCAAATGTTGGTAAATCCACCATATTCAACGCTTTGACCGCTGCAGGTGCCGAGGTTGCGAATTATCCCTTCTGTACGATTAATCCTAATATAGGTGTTGTTCCTGTTCCTGATCCCAGACTTGAAAATATCGCCCGAATTATAAATCCCCCCAAGTTTACATTTACAACGATGGAGTTTTTTGACATTGCCGGTCTGGTGAAAGGCGCGAGCAGGGGAGAGGGCCTGGGAAACAGATTTCTCGGAAATATAAGGGATGTTGATGCGATCGTACATATCGTGCGTTGTTTTGACGACCCTAATGTGTCACATGTCCACGGTGTTGTGTCTCCTGCCGATGACATTGAAGTCGTCAAGATGGAGCTGGTTCTGGCAGATCTTGAAATCGTTGAAAAGAGAATCGACAAAGGGGAAAAATCGGCGAAGAAGGGGGATAAATTGTATCGTGCCGAACAGGAGCTTTATCACACGATACAGAAATCCCTGGGGAAAAACATACCTGTAAGAAATATCGATCTTAGTCCCGAAGAAAAAACAATTCTGAGAGAACTTAACCTTATTACGGCTAAGAAAGTCCTGTATGTTGCCAATGTCAGTGAATCTGAACTGAAAGAAGGGGGGGAATATACCGACACGGTAGAGAAGATAGCGAACGCGAATGGATCTGAGATGGTTGTTATCTGCGGTGATATGGAAGCAGAAATAGCGGATCTTCCAGAGGATGACAGGCGGGAGTTTCTTGAAGACCTTGGTTTGAATGAATCAGGGCTCCAGAAGCTGATCAGAGCCGGTTACCGTCTGCTCGATCTGATCACCTTTTATACTGCGGCGGGAGCGGAGCTTCGTGCCTGGACAATTCCATCGGGCACAAAGGCGTCTCAGGCTGCCGGAAAGATACACACTGATATGGAAAGAGGGTTTATAAGAGCGGAGGTTCTTAATTATGAAGATTTTGTGAGAGTAGAGAGCATATCCGCCGCAAAAGAGAAGGGGCTTGTTCGGATAGAGGGGAGAGATCACGTTATTCTTGATGGAGATATAGTGTACTTCAGGTTTAATGTCTGATGGTGAAAGAAGGCAGGTGCTTTTGTGGAGAATGATATGATGAATTGTGCAAGATTTCAAAACTTCCAGCCACCCGACATACAAACAGAGAGACGATGAACCTTTCGGATTCACAGGGGGTGTCGGTGGATGGAAAGGAGGGGAGGGGAATAAAACCACCCACCGACTTATAAAGCGACAACCATTATCCTGTCCTCCGGATTGGGGGGGGGCCGGTGAGCGGAAAGGAGGGAAATAAAACCACCCACCGGCAAATGCTCTAATCTTCAGGAAAATCCGAGAGGAAAAATTTTTCGCTCAAACCACCATCTTGTGGTTTTTTGCCTGCAAGCTCCCTGTTCTTGTCCGACAACGTTGAAGCAATAGATTCCTTATGCCGGTCTTCCTCAGCTTCGAGAGGGACTGAGCGACTATCCTCAGCAACCTGTTTCGATGTACTTTTTTTCGGTTTGTAATACATGCGGTTCTGGTCATCCATTCAACACAATTTAAGGAACTCGCTATTATATATAAGCAAAAAGAATGCCAGAATAATATCGGGCGGTGAAAATCGAATACTCAAATTAGTTAAAGAAATAAGCCGGTTATGGGATTGGTTTAAGGGAATGGGGTGCTGTGTAATATTGATTATGGGGATTATATGATTATTTATGCCAACAGTCCACGTGAAAAGTGCTATTTCCGCACGATATATTGTCCATGGGGCTGTTGAAAAAGATACAAATACATAAAACGTGCAGATACGGAACGAACCGTTCGGACATCGCACTTTTATGTGGGGACATTATCTGAAAAATTGCTATTTTCCAGTTTTTTGAGTTCTCGTATGAGGGTATAACGTGAAATACCGAGCTGTCTTGCGGCAGCTGCCTTATTGCCGCGGTTGATCTTGAGTGCCTTTCCAAGAATCTCCTGTTTGATCTTGTTTGTCAATCCATCTATCATATTTCTGTAGTCTGCCGGGTAAAGAGAATCCCTGGGCGATAATTCGCCGATATGCATCGCTGGCATATGGGGTGTTGCAACCTTGATCTCCGTGGGAATATTACCAGCTGTGATAAGAATGCCTACACTTTGAAGGATCAGGATCCTCTCGATGATGTTTTTCAGCTCACGTACATTTCCAGGCCAGTGATATTTTTTCAGAATTTTCTCCGCGTCGGTTGTAAAGCCCTTCACGTTCTTGTTCAGTTTTGTATTGAATTCTTCAACATAATGATATGCGAGTGGCATGATATCTTCGATTCTGTCTCTGAGGGGTGGTATGGTAATTGGGACAACGCTTATCCTGTAGAAAAGATCTTCGCGGAAGGTACCTTCACTTACCATCTGAGTCAGGTCTCTGTTTGTAGAAAATATAAATCGAGCATCAAGGGGAATATCTTTTGTACTCCCAAGCCGGCGAATGTGCTTGTCTTCGAGGATCCTGAGAAATTTTGCCTGTATCGAGGTACTCATTTCGCCGATTTCATCTAGGAGGAATGTTCCTCCATTCGCGTATTCAATAAGTCCGATCTTTTTCTTTCTGGCGTCGGTGAAAGCGCCGGCCTCGTAGCCGAAGAGTTCACTTTCCAGCAAAGTTCCCGGTATCGCCGCGCAATTTACTTCCACAAAATGGTTTGACTTTCTGGAGCTCTGTCTGTGAACCGCCCTGGCTACCAATTCTTTTCCGGTACCGCTTTCACCTTGTATTAGTACGCTTGTGTCATGTCCGGCCACATCGTTTATTATCTGAAATATATCCAGCATCTTGCTGGAATTTCCTATGATATTATGAAAGCCCAGCAACTTGCTTTCTTTTTCTTTGAGGGCTTCAACTTCCGTTTTCAAGGATTTTGCTTCCAGGGAAAGCTGAGAATGCATGATTGCACTATCATATGAAACAGCGGAGTTTATGATTAGTATATCAAGAATGCTTCGCTGATCTTTTGAATAATCTCCGTGTTTCTTGCCAAGATAGAGTACGCCTTTAAATTGATTCTTTATCCTCAAAGGTATAGCTATTTCCGAAGGATAGCCATTGAATATGGGTGCAGTATCCGTATCCCGGAGCTGAGATTGGACTATCATGGTTTCGGTATCCAGGGCCCTTTTGATGATGCTTTGTTCTATCTTGGAATGGTATATGTTTTCTTCATCCAGAGACACCTCTTCCCCGTTGCTTATCAGGCATCTGCCCTTTTCTGTATCTGTGAAGTAGAGCAGTGCCCTGTCCGCACCTCCTATTTTGAGGGCGCTGTTTATAACGGTTTTGTGTATCTTATCCAGAGCATAGCTTGAATTCAACTGGGATACCGTTTCCTGTAATGTCAACAGCCTTTTTATTTTCTGTCTGTTACCTTCAAAAAGTCTCAAGTTATGTATTGCTAGGCTAATATGATTTGCGAAAGTCAGGAGGATGCTTATCACCTCCGGTGGAAAGTTGGTCTTCTTTTCGTACCACATAGCTATTATGCCGATGACATTGTCATTTATCTTGAGTGGGCCACAAAAGGCTGAGTAAAACCCGCTCCCTCCTTTGTAGAGGCTTGTTATCTTGCGGTCTGTCGGTGTAATCCGGGGGTCTTTTTCTGAGTCTTCAAGGACGATGTGAGTGCCGGTCCTCGCCACTTTTGTTACGAGGCAGTCATGATTTTTCATGTTGAGGTTTTTAGAGAACGCTCTCTGCGCTTCCTCGGGACTGTAATTTTTGACTACCTTTGTGATCAGGTTTTCTTTTTCTTCATCCAACAGGCATATTACACCCCTGTGAAAACCCATCGTATCCACCGCTTCATCTAAAATATTCTGAAGGACATCATCATCACTGAGAGGGGTTGTGACGAGGGCGCTTATGCGATAAAAGCATCCGAGGATGCGTTCGGTGGAGTAAAAAAAATCAGAACTCATAAAATTGCCTCAGGGTATTTATACCTTATCGTATTTCAGGAACTGCATTGAAAAAGTTCCCCTTCCCTGGGTGAGGGAACGCAGGTCTGTTGAATATCCGAACATTTGTTTCAAGGGGACGCGAGCTTTTATTTCGCTGATGGGATCTTTGTGATTTATACTTTCCATTTCCCCTTTCCTAGAGTTGATATTTCCGATAACTTCACCCATGAATTCACTCGGTGTTATTATATCCACCGTGACGATGGGCTCCAGCAAAATGGGCTTTGCGCGCGAGCACCCGCTTGAAAAGGCTGTTGAAGCGGCTATTTCATAACCTAAGTTTGTTGAGTCTGCTTCTCTGAAAGAACCCCCGGTGATTCTTACAATGACATCAACAACCGGGTAGCCTGCCACAACACCGCTGAGGGCGGCATCCCGAAGACTTTTTTCTATAGTGGCGTGAAACTCATCCGGGATCACTTCATCTTTGACCTCGTCAATTAGATTCAGTCCCTCTCCCCGTTTGTTGGGTTCCAGATGCAAGGCAACGTGACCGAAGTGCTTCCTGTCGCCAAGCTTCTTGTCGAATATTTCTTCGACATCTGTTTTTCCTTCTATGGTTTCTCTGTAAACAACCTTGGGCTTACCTATATTCACATTGGTGTGAAACTCTTTTATAAGCCTGTCGATGATTATTTCAAGATGGAGTTCACCCATTCCGGAGATGATAGTCTGTGCCGTTTCGTCGTTATATTTGATCTTGAGGGTGGGGTCTTCGCTTGCCAGTTTTACAAGAGCGAATGAGAGTCTTTCTTGGTCTCCCGGTGTTCTGGCTTCAATTGCCTGGCTGATTACCGGTTCGTAGAATTCTATCGGTTCCAGGATAATCGGAGCAGATTCATCGCATATGGTATCCCCTGTAGAGGTATCTTTCAGACCTATAACCGCTATTATATCCCCGGCCACGGCTTCAGTAACACGCTCTCTCTTATTAGAGTGCATTTTCAGGAGTCTGGAGACCTTTTCTTTTTTCCCCCTGCTTGCGTTGTATATATCTTCCCCGGCCTTTATTTTGCCGGAGTAGATTCTCATATAGGTGATTTTTCTTCCCTCATCCAGCATGACCTTAAATGCGAGTGCTGCGAGAGGGCCCTTTATATTACTGCGACGCTTTTCAATAGCTTTGGTTACGGGGTTGACTCCCTCAATGGGGGGAATGTCTTCAGGGGAGGGCAGGAAATTGGTAATAGAATCAAGGATTAATTGGATCCCCTTATTCCGCAGAGCCGTGCCGCACATCACAGGGACTACACTTAGCGAAAGGGTCGCATTCCTGATTGAAGAAATGATCTCTTCTTCAGTAATTTCTTTTTCCTCTAAATATTTTTCGGCGATAACGTCATCGATCTCCGCAAGTGTTTCAATGAGTTTCTCACGGTATTTTTCTGTCTCGGGCATCATATTGGAAGGAATATCAGAAATATCATATAATAATCCCAGACTATCCTCATCCCATGTAATCAGCCTTTGTCTGATAAGATCAATCACTCCATAAAATGTTTCATTTTTCATATATGGGATCTGGATCGGAAGGGGTATGGAATTGAATTTTTTTTCCATCATGTTTATCGTACTATGATAATTTGCACCCACTCTGTCCATCTTATTGATGAATGCTATTTTAGGGACGCCATATTTGTCCGCCTGATGCCATACTGTTTCCGATTGTGGTTCTACTCCGCCAACGGCGCAGAATACTGCCAGCACTCCATCCAGAACCCTGAGAGATCGTTCAACCTCTATGGTGAAGTCCACATGTCCCGGGGTGTCAATGATATGTATTTCATTGTCTTTCCAGTAGCAGGTAGTGACCGCGGAGGTAATGGTTATTCCCCGTTCCTGCTCCTGTGCCATCCAGTCCATAACCGCCTCACCGTCATGCACCTCGCCCAGTTTGTAGGTCTTGCCGGTGTAATAGAGAATCCTCTCCGTTACGGTGGTCTTTCCCGCGTCGATATGGGCAATGATCCCTATATTTCTTGTCTTTGAAAGTTTTCCGGTGGCCATGGTGTGCTAAGTCTTTAAGAATGATTTCCTGCTATTAGTTCTCTGTTTACCTCGAAAGGTCTGGTTGTGTCTATGTGACCCTTTATCGTTTTCAGGCCCTTGCCATCTATCAGTAGTTTCACCTTTTTAACGGATGGCACATTGATGGTAATAGTGTTGGTCAGTGAATATATGGTCATCATCTCACTGGAACTTCCTCCGGGATGAAGGTCAATCAGATTTCTACCGAAATCTATATAAGCTGTCCCATTCTTTACGTTGACTTTCCTAAGTTCTGTTTCCTTCGGGAATGTTTCTACCAGATCGGTGTTAGGTCCGCCGATCAACGCAACTACCAGTTCTCTGACATTATCGTTGAGGGATTTTCTCTTTGTAATATACCTGTTTTCCGAGATGAGGAATCGTTCACTGAGATCAGAGAAATACAGTTTTACCTCTTGTTTTTCTTCCCTTGCCATAGAAACCCTCTTGCCATCAGCGGGAGGATAGATATAATCAAACAGTGAGAGGAAGAAGAAGACAAGGAACCCCACTCCAATCAGGGTAATTAATGAGAGATAAAGTATCCTGATATTCTTCTTTTTCTGTTTTGCCTTTATCTGCCTGGATTTTGTCTTTTTCTTGGATCCCATAATAAATCTATTCCTTTGTTGAAAAGTCCGCCAAATTTAAGGTAAAACTTGTGCTCTGTCAAGGCAAGAAAATCAGGAACCGCCAACTATACCGAATTGTTGGCACCTTGTCTGTATTGAGAACAATATGGAAACAATAATTTCGGATGCGACGGTTCACAGCATACTGCTAATTCGGAGTTTTACCCTGGCGCGGGTTTATGGTGAAATATAGTCCAGTTGTTCCCTTGCTTTTAATCCAAATACTGATTCAGGGTTGGTCTCAATGACGGCTCGGAATTCTTCAACTGCCTTTTCTCTGTTTCCCTTTTCGAGATAACTTATTCCCAGCCAGTACCGCGACTCGATCATTCCGGGTGCCATGTCAATGGCCCTTTTCAGGTGGAATACTGCCTTATCGATGTCATGCTTGGCGAGATATGCAATCCCCATGTTCTTCTCAATGAGTGGAAGTATCATTGTGCCTGGTTCTCTCTTTAGAGCTGATCCATATTTTATCAGTGCGGTTTTGTAATCTCCCTTTTTGTAATATGCCCAGCCGATGTTGTTCAGTGCTATGGCCGGGGTTTCATAGAATACATTGGAAAGGGCCAGGTCAAATTTCTCTATTGCCCTGTCATAAAGCCCCTCTTCCAGGTATATGGTTCCCATATAGTTGTTTGCTTCCGAATAATCGGGTTTTATAGACAGGGCTTTTTTGAATTCCCTCTTCGCTTCTTCCTTCATGCCGCTTCCGTAATATGAAAGGCCGGTGTAGTAGCGTATTTCCGGATCACTCGGGGAAAAACGTTGCGCTTCGAGGAATTCCCTCAGAGCCGGGGAGAAATGTCCCGATTTAAGATAGGCAGTGCCCATATTGACATGGGTAGAGGCCCTCTCTCTGTTTTGAAGGCTTGTGGCGCAGCCTGAGAGAAATGTCATGCAGATTATCACTGACAGAAAAATAGAGTACCCCAATATTTTGTTTTTCATAAGATAGCCCTTACCTGCTGTTGTTTGCATTTACCCACCAGTCACTTTTACCTTTGAACCACCATTCGGACGAATCTGTTTCTGCTATAGCTGCCGCAAGCTTTTTCGAGGTGGCCGTGCAAAGTCTTTTTACGGCAAATGCTATCCACTCTTTGCTGTACTTGTTGCCGAGATCGCCATACTCTTTCAGCTGAAGGATCAATGCCAGCTGATCGGCGTCATGCGCTACAAGAGATTCTCTTGTCTTCTTTTCGTTGAATTCATCTATAGCGCATCTTATTTCATCTCCAAAAAAGAGGGTTTTCGCAAGATCATCAACCGCTTTCTTTTCATCCACATATACATATTTTTTGTTGACATAATTCATGTCACCGGTTCTTGCCTCCGGAAAATCATGAACCAGACATAATTTCAGGACCCTTGCTTCATCCACTTCAGGTTCCAGTTTGCACAGGGTATAGCCGATGAAGATGGTCTGCAGCACATGTTCCGCTACGGATTCGCTGCCGGACCCAAAAAACTGAAAGCCCGATCTCGGTGTTTTTTGCAGCATTCCCGCCTCGAATAAAAAATTTGCTATATCTTTCATATTAACCTTTCTTAAGTATCTTAATCCTGTTCTCCATCATATCGTACACCTTTTTTATCTCTAACTGGAGAGATGCAATACCGTCAGGTTTCATGGACACCAATCTGCCAAGCCGCTCGTACCAGTACTGGACTACGGATATCTCATTCTCTCTTATCTTTTTTTCAACCTTCTTTTGAAATTCTTTCAAAAACTCAGGATCAATCATGTTGAGTTTTCTCCTTGTTTCAAGGGATTGTTAATTACAGGGGAACCATATATCATTTAAGTTACAGTTGCAACAGGGACCAGAGCTACAATAAATGATACTTGTTTCCTTTTCTGCTCACGGCTTTCTTTTTTATCAGGCGACTCAGGTGTTTCTTAATCATTCCCCGTTCGCCTGGTTCAAAAAGGTCTCTTGGTTCTCTGGGCTTCTTATAAATAATCCATTGATTGACGATTTCATCCAGTGTCCTTGGTTTTTCGAGAAAATTCAGCAAGGTTTCTTCCCTCTGATCTATTATTCCAAGATATTTTTCCGCTTGTTTTGTGATATCCCCTTCTATTATGCCGGCCTCGTGGGAGGTGATGAATATTTTCGCAGGAATTGTTAACAATTTGTGGAGAGAGGCTATGGTCTGATCTATATCGGATACCCTGTCACCATACCAGGGTCCGAAATCTGTCAGGTCCAGATCTCCCATAAAGAGTATCTCCTCCTCCGGGAAGAAAAAGCTTGAGTGCCCTATGGTATGACCGGGCGTATGAATTATCTGAAGAGTTGTATCGCCGAAATTCAGGAGATCTCCATCACTGAATCCGAGGTCGGGAATACGTTCCCTGTAGTGAAAATGATTCACGAAAATATCGTGCCATTTATGCTCCAGATTTGTTCCCAGTAGCCCATAGAAATCGAGAAACTTCTCTATGGATCTGAAACAGGGTGCCTCATCTTTGGGTACATAAAGTTTTGCCTCCGGAAAGAGGTAATTGAAAGAGGTGTGATCTTCATGGTAATGCGAATTTATAATGATGTCGATCCCCTTTTCCATGTCAAATTTCTTCAACAGTTTCTCATCGGAACCGGGGTCTATAACCACTCTTTCTCTGTCATCAATAAATAGAGAATTACAAAAGGGGTATTTTCCTCCATTCTGTCCCTGTATGAAGGTAAGTTTACTGAATTTTATTTTATCCATTGTCAGCTCCGTATTTTTAAGTCCGGGTAAAACTATTATGGTGAGAATGACAGGAAACCTGTTTATATGAAATTTTGGAGAGTGTCAAACCAATGTCACACCCTTGAAGGCTCTTTTGTACATTTCCCGATTTGACTTTTGTGTATTATGCATATATAAAAACTGCCATATTTGAAGGAGAATTTCAATGAACAGGCGGAATCTGCAGGGTTGTTTTCTCATCATCATATTTTTTCTTATCTTGACTTATCCGTCGGGTGCGTTTTCTAGGGAAGATACTGCCTATATTTCATTAAAGAGAGTGGGCGTCTCAAGTCATCAGGCAGACGTCTATATGGTCAAGAAAAATGACTGTCTGTTTAAGATAATCAAAAAGAAATATGAGGTCTCAAAGAAAGAGGCTTACGGAATATTGAAACTCGTAAAGCTTGATAATCCTGAGCTGAAAGACATAAATGTTATATATCCCGGACAGAGGATACTCCTCCCCAGTAAAAGAGGGTCAGGAACAGTGGGTGACATGCATACATCTCCCGGTGTGATTTCCGATAAAACGCAAAAAGATGCTGTCCTGAAATATGTTGTAAAAAGAGGGGATAGCATATCAAGTGTTATCCAAAAAAAATACGGAGCTTCTCGCGGGAAGATCTATAAAATATTAGGTATGGTAAAGCGTCTCAACCCGGGGGTTAAAGATTTAAACAAGATATATCCCGGACAGATCGTTATGTTTCCGGGTACATCCCCCGGTGATACACTTCTCCCGACTGGAAGTGGAAATGTATCCGCACCCATACCTGAATACAAAGATGTCACCATACCCGAACATAAGATACTGTCCATTGTAAGTCATGTCATAAACAGGATGTATGGCGAGGTAATAACAGAAGGGAGTTACTGTATTCCGGTACCCCCTTCCGGTGAAGTGAAGATCGATTGCTCCAGGGTTCCTGTTGTAGAAATAAATGATGGCAACATAATTCTACTGGATCTTTCCAACCGGACTCCTGCGGACCTGAGAAGAGTTATAGAATCAACTTGGGAAAACTACCGCGTGGTCAGTGCTCAAAAAGGGGAGGGGATATCCTCTATACTGGAGAGGGTAATAGATGCTACCGGAGTATATGAAGTCAAAAAGGTCAACCGGTACGAACAGGTTGGCAATACTCCCATAGTAAAGGTTTTTGTCGAGTGGCTTGTCTCGAAAAAACCGCAGTTCAAAGGAACAGGCAACTATGCGTTTAATTTTGTCAGCAAATCTTCACAGCTGGTGCCGTTTCCTGTAAAGAATTATGCTCGGAGGAACGGTCTTGAGATAATTGAAATAATGGATGGTCTCGGCATCGTGGCTGATGAAAAGGTATATCAGTCTTGCCCTGCACAGGTTTTAGATTCCGGCAGCGATATGGAACTGGCGAAATCGCTGCTTGAAATGCTGGAATATTCTCCGGTGAAAAGTTCCGGGATTGATATATTAATCGGAGACGGGTTGGTCCTTTCTATGAAGGCAGATTTGTTGTTGAATACCGAGACGGGGCGCATAATTATAACCTCAAGCGGTGTTCCAGATCAGGTCATGAATATCCTGCAAAAGAGAGGTGACAGGGTTATTTTTATATCGGAGGGGGAGAACAGGAAAGAAGTTATTGAGAATATTATGCGTGTCATGAAGATCCCCTGTCTGAATAAGGACTTCAAGTTCCCGCTTTCAGGGCTTAACGGGGAAGAAAGCGGCAATATATCCCTTCCCGCCCTGCGGCTGGGAGATGATGAAACATTGTATCTGGTAGATTATAATGTCGACAAAGAGATCTGTGGACTACTTAATAAAGAATATAAAGTGACGCTGGTAAGATATTGAAGGTAAAGGGAATTGCTCTAATATCAGGTGGTCTTGACAGTATGCTTGCTGTAAAGATTGTGCGGGAACAGGGGATCGAAGTTCAAGGTGTTGCTTTTGAAACACCTTTTTTTAGTGCCGACAGGGCGCTGGAAGCATGTAAAGCAATAAGCCTTCCTCTGACCGTGGTAGACATTACGCGTGAGCATCTCGTTATGCTCAGAGCGCCGAGGTATGGGTATGGCAGAAACATGAACCCCTGCATAGACTGCCACATACTGATGCTGAAAAAAGCCGGCGGGAAAATGGAATCGGAAAACGCCGATTTCATTTTTACCGGTGAGGTACTGGGACAGCGTCCCATGTCTCAGGGAAAACAATCTCTCCATGTTGTGGCAAAAAGGTCGGGTTATCAGGAATATATTGTTCGGCCACTGAGCGCCGGGCTTTTGCCGGCTACGAAGCCTGAGATAGAAGGTAAAATTGACAGGCGGAGGCTGCTGGATATCCAGGGAAGGGGCAGGAAACGTCAGATAGAGCTGGCTGATAGATATCAGCTGACATGTTACTCGAAACCGGCTGGAGGATGTCTTCTTACAGATCCGGGATTTGCGAAGAGACTGAGAGACCTCTTCGCGCATGATAGCGGTCTGGAAATCAGAGACATGGAACTCCTCAAGGTTGGAAGACACTTACGTCTGAATGATAAAACAAAGATAATTGTAGGCCGGAAAAAGATGGAGAATATGGCTATCAGAAATCTGTCACAAGATCGGGATACAGTAATAGAGGTCAGAGATTTTCCAGGTCCCACGGTTCTGGTGCCTTATGGATGCAAAGATGAGGACCTGCAGTTAGCCGCCGGCATATGTGTTCTGTACAGTGATGCGCCCGGTGGTGTAAAGACCCCTGTGGAATGCCACACAGGAAGCAGGGTAAGCCATGTTGATATATTGCCCGTAGAAAAAAAAGTGGCACAAGAGATACTAATTTGAGATCCGGAGGTTTAGATAAAGATGAATTTCAATAAAAACAGTAGGTTTTTTCTGTCAGCGGTACTGGCTTTCACTGTATTAATTTCATTAGTGGGGTACAGGGTCGCTTTCGCGACAGATAATGAAACTTACAAAAATCTGAAGCTGTTCAACGAAGTGCTTAATATGGTGGAGAAGAACTATGTAGAGGAGGTTGATCCAAAGGTTGTTATCCATGGTGCTATAAATGGAATGATAAAATCGCTGGATCCTCATAGTGCTTTTATGACCGCTGAACAGTACAATGATCTTAAGATTGATACAAAGGGAGCTTTCAGTGGCTTGGGTATTGTTATAACCATGCAGGATGATATGATAATCGTGGTTGCGCCTATAGAGGACAAGCCGGCATTCACAGCTGGTGTCAAGGCGGGTGACAAGATAATTAAAATAGACGGAGAGACAACAAAGGGTTTCACCATAATGGACGCGGTGCACAAACTCCGTGGTAAGAAGGGAACGAAAGTAACTATAACAGTCGTTCGTGAGGATGAGGATGACCCGATAGATTTTGATATAGTAAGAGATATCATAGAGATAAAGAGTGTAAAACACAAGATATATCATGAAGATATAGGTTACATCAGGATTTCGAGTTTTCAGGAAACAACCGCGGATGAACTTGATAAAGCCCTCAAAGAGATAGATACGAAAGATGTTCCTCTGAAAGGGCTTGTCCTGGATTTAAGGAATAATCCGGGTGGACTCCTGAACCAGTCGGTAAAAGTATCGGATATGTTTCTCAAATCCGGAGTGATTGTATCTTCGAAGGGAAGAGCAAAAGACAGTGAACATGTATACACAGCCAGGGATGATGGATATGAACCCCGATGTCCTGTAATTATCCTGATCAACGGCGGAACCGCCAGTGCGGCGGAGATTGTATCAGGAGCGCTTCACGACAACAAGAGGGCTGTACTGCTGGGCACTCAGAGCTTTGGAAAGGGATCGGTACAGACCATTGTTCCTCTGAAGGATGGTTCGGCTCTCAAACTGACGATCGCAAAGTATTATACGCCTGCAGGGGAATCTATCCAGGCCAGGGGAATTGTTCCTGACATTGTTGTTGAATACACAAAACCTGTCATCACTGATAAAAACGGGTCCAGACAGATCAGAGAAAAGGATCTGGAGGGACACATAAAGGGTGAGAAGGAAGCAGAGAGGAACGAAAAAGCAGATAAAGAGATAAAGGATCTCAAGAAAGACAATCAGTTAAAAAACGCGATAGACCTTTTGAGGAACTGGAACATTTTCAAAGAAATATGAAAACACCGAAAGTTGACGAGTTAAGCACAATCTATCGGATGTCCATATAATATTATAGTGAAGAACAAGACAATCTATTCAAAAAAAAGATCAAAAAAAAGGGCGACTTATTTAAAGGGAAGCTCTCTCGGAAGCTGGGCATGCATGTTTGTCCTGTTTGCCGCTGTGGTATTCGCGGGGTATTCGCTGTATCGCTGGATGTGCATTGAACCCGCACAGGTTCCATACAGGGAAGCTTTGGGTAGGGAAGTTGTCGCAGGTAACAATACGGAACGCGCGGGCCTAAAATCGATAGAACCAGTAGAACATAAGAACTCAGGGCAGACAGACAGGGTAACCGTGCCCGGGATGAAAAACAGAATAGCCATTGTTATTGACGATATGGGATGTGATTTACTGCTTTTGGATGAAATCCTTCAGATAGATGCACCCATAACGATTTCCATTCTTCCTCATCTTTCTTATTCTGTATTGGTTGCCGAGAGGGCAAATAAGGCGGGAAGAGAGGTGATCTTGCACCTGCCCATGGAACCATATGGTTATCCCGGGAAGAATCCGGGCAGTGGAGCGATTCTTTTACAGATGGACAGGGATGAGATAGTGGATCAACTGGAAGAAGATATAGAGAGTGTTCCTCATATATCAGGTGTCAACAATCATATGGGGTCTAAATTCATGGAGGATGAAGAGAAAGTAGAAATAGTTCTGGATCAATTGAAGAAAAAAAAGCTTTTTTTCCTGGACAGTCTGACAACAAAAAACTCAAAAGGAATACAGGTTGCAGAAAAAATAGGATTACAGCATATTGCAAGAGATATCTTTCTTGATAATAACTGTGATTTTAAAGAAACGCTTGATGTATTAAATCGTATTGCCAGGAAACAGAATAGCTGGAAAACAATCGTAATTATTGGACATCCTCATGAAAGTACGATAGAGGCAATCAGAGAAGCACTGCCCATCTTCCGTAACAGGAAGATACACATTGTATCATTGTCCGATCTGGTCCAGTAAAGGTTAGGATGTTTGCAGGGGAGGGCATTTATCAAAGATAAAATATGAAAACTGCAAACAATATAAGAAATGCCTTCGTTATAATCATCGTTATTCTTTTCTCTGCCCTCACAGCATGCGTATATCCATATCTTCCGCATGAGAAACAAGCAGATTTACAAAAACGGGTGGGAGACGTTTTTCCAGATGGATATTACCACTATTCTCTCGGGGTGCTCTTTTCGCTTGATGGAAAGATTGACAGGGCCATCGGTGAATATGAGAACGCCCTGCGGTTTGACTCCGAATCTTCCTATCTCATGGATGAACTTGCCACGCTCTACATAAAAAAGGGAGAGGTCGATGCAGCGGTCAGACTGCTGGAAAAGTCTGTCACGCGTAACCCTGAATATGTCGATTCCCATATCCTGCTGGGAGGTCTGTACGGCAATCTCAAAAGATACGAAGACGCCATAAGTGAATACAAAAGGGTTGTTGAGATAGATCCTGAAAAACTGGAGGCGTACCTCTTTCTCAGTCTATTTTACCGCGAAAACAAGGATTATGAAAACGCAATAGGGGCGCTTGACGATCTTCTCAAGCTTGATCCCAGTAACCTTATGGGCAGTTATTATCTTGCCAAGATATATGTCGCAATGGAGAATTATGATGAAGCTGAGATGTGGCTCCAGAAGACACGGGATATAAAACCAACATTCAGACCGGCATCGATAGATCTGGGGATGCTGTACAGGTCTCAGAATAAAAATGACAAGGCCATGGAGGTTTACAGAGATTTCCTCCGGGCTGATCCATACAGTACTGCGATAAGATTTGAACTTGGGAACATCCTCTTGAAATTGAAGAAATATAATGCAGCCGCCGAAGAATTTAAGAAAATATTGAGATTAGACGATTCTCTTGCCGATGTGCATTTCTCGTTAGGACTTTCATATTTTTTCGGTGGTGAAGAATACGATAAGTCCATCGGGGAATTTCTTACGACGCTTGAATCGCGTCCCGATAATTATAGAGCCGTCTATTTTCTCGCTGGTGCATACGAAGAGAAGGGGCAGTACACAGATGCAATGAAAGAACTTGAGATCATACCTGAGAAATCGGGTCTGTACACAGCCGCTCGCATCAGGATGGGATTTATACTGAAGAAAGAAGGTCATACCGGAAAAGCAATAGAATTGATCAAAAGAGAGATAGAAAAGAGCAGTAAAGATCTTGAATTTTACAAATTTCTTGCCGCCCTCTACGAGGAAGAAGGCAGGTTCGAGAATGCAGAGGATATTCTTAAAAAGGCCATTTCCCTCTCGCCACAGGATATGGATTTGCACTACAGATTGGGTATTATATATGGCAAGGTAAACAAGCATCAGAAAAGTATAAGAGAAATGAAGGCCGTACTCAAATTTGATCCGGATAATGCTGATGCAATTAACTTCATCGGTTACAGCTATGCGGAGAGGGGCATCAGGCTTGATGAGGCCGAAAAACTGATCAATGAGGCCCTTCGCCTGAAACCTGATAGCGGTTATATTATAGATAGCCTTGGCTGGGTTTACTTTCGGCAGGACAGAGTAAAGCTGGCGATAGATTATCTGAAAAATGCATGGGATCTTTTACCGGAAGACCCCACAATTGCCGGTCACCTTGGCGATGCCTATAAAAAAGATGGTCAAATAGAGAAGGCACTGAAGGTATATAAACGGGCGCTGAACCTTAACCCGGAAAACAAGGACCTGAGGGAAAAAATAATAAACATAAGGATGACAGATGAATAAAAAAAGTATCATACTGATTTGTCTTGTTCTACTTATGTTTTCCGGGTGTATTTCCGGGAAGATTCCAGAATTTACAAAAGGCCCTGTGGCGGTTCCTGAAGATATTCTCGGAAAGATTACTATGCCGGCCAGTGGCGATATAATAAGGGCTACCGCTAAAATCACGCTGAATTCTTCTGAGAAGAGATATTCAAGAAATATAGCACTCTTGCTGAAGGCTCCTTCCTCTCTTCGTATAGAGACGATACCGGTCTTCGGTCCGGCGGATTTTTTCCTTTCAGCAAACGATAAATCTCTCAAGGTGTTTCTCCCCGGGGAGGGAAAATTTTATATAGGGAAAGCAACAAAGGAAAATCTTTTTCTGTTTTTCAATGTGTTTCTTTCACCTGGTGACATGGTTTCCATCCTTGCCGGATTGCCTCCGCAAATAATAGAGGGAGATCTCTCAGAATACGTAGAGGGAAAATTGTACCGTGTAGATATCAGATCCGGGAAGAAGAAGCGGTCATTCTGGATAGATCCCGACAACTATATATTGACAAAGATTGAAGAGATTGATGATGGCAGGGTTATCTACAGGGCGACATTCAGGGACCCTGTTGTTATTGATGGGAGACCATATCCCGGAAGGATAAATATAGAGGTAGAACAGCCTGAAAGGGTGAGTATTAATATACGCTATCTCGACCTTGAAACCTTACCAGATAAGAATATGGCAGCTTTCGATCTCCGAACACCTTCCGGCATCACCCCTATATTCATTACAGATTAAGGTTAAACCGGTTGGCACGGCTGTACAGCCGTGCCAACCGGCAGGTAATCTATTTAATATCGATCAGTTTCTTTCTGGCTATTCTTGCTGGTGTTGTGTTGGGATAATCTTTGATAACTCTTTGCAGCAAGAGCTTGGCGCTGGATTTATCTCCTAGTTTCAGAAAAGAAAGAGCCTGTTTTAAGAAGGCATTGGGGACCTTGTTCCCCTTGGGATAATTCTGGATCACCCCTTCGTATTCTACGATTGCTTCTTCGTATCTCCCCTCGAAATAGTCACATTCCCCGATCCAGAATTGCGCATTATCTGAATATTCTGTGTTGGGGAAGGATTTCAGAAATTTCTGAAACTCTTCTTTCGCCAGAGTATATTTTCCGTTTTTAAATACACTGTAGGCACTAGAATAGATTTTTTCCCCACTCGTTGCTCCCCCGTTTTTAATCGGGGGGGAGAGCTCTTTTTCACCATTTTCTTTTTTGGATTTCTCTATGTCGGGACCCAGATAGCTTTCAAGGTATGCCAATCTCTTAAAGATATCAATCAGGCTGTTGTTTAAATTCTCCGACTTCTTTTTTGATTCAAGGTTCGCTATCTTTCCCTCGAGTCTCTCCGTAGCGCCCCGCAGTTTCTGGATGCTGCTCCTCAGGTCTATTATATTCGCACCTGCGTCTGCCTGGCTCTTTCTTGCCGACTTTATAAATTTGCTGTTTATCCCACTATCTTCCTGAAGTTTTGAGAGATCTTTTTGAAGGATAACCAGTTTTACCGCGAGATGCCCCTCAACCCGACTAAGATCTCCCTGTGTTGCACACCCTGTGCATGTAAATAGCAAGACCAGGGAAAGGATTGCAAACTTTTTCAAAAAAATACCCCTTTGCATTTACTATTTGTTGGGGAATACTATAAAATGATCTCTCCTGTTTTTCGCCCACGCATCTTCACAATTTCTGGGATCTGCAGGCATCTCCTCACCATAACTTATGGTGGTTATTCTTGTATTGGAAACACCCAGATTTGCGAGATATGTCTTTGCCGCTTCCGCGCGCCTTTCTCCAAGGGCCAGGTTATATACTGCTGTTCCCCTGTTGTCACAGTTCCCTTCGATGGTCGCTTCAAAACCCTTGTGTTCCAACAGCCAGTCCGCGAGTTCTCCTAACAGTGCTCTGGCTTCAGGCTTGAGATCATAATTATCGAATGCAAAATGTATATCCTGGATTGCGGCGGCTTCCGCCAGCATCTTTTTTTCCAGAGTCTGTTCCTTTAATGCCTGTTCTCTCAAGGCAGCTTCTTTCTCTGCCTGAGCAACCTCTTCTGCCGATGGCTGTGCCTGTGCCTGTGTCAATCCGACATCGCCCTTAACCGATTGCTCCTTGGCACATCCTGTGATGAAGATCAGCGCGAGACTGCATACAAACACCAGTATTAATGTAATCAGACTTTTTCTCATTAGATATTCCTCCTTCAGAAAGTTTAGATACGTTTACTCTTTTAAAGCATAAAACAACTATAAACTCAATATAAATTTAGGTGACTGGACCACGAAGGGCTCTTAAATGATTCCACTCCACTTATGCCGGGCATCACTCTCAGATTCAATCCGTTGGAGTTTATTACACACACCCTTTCACGCCCGTTTCTCTTCGAAGAAAAAGTCAGGTACCTCCCATCCGGTGACCAGGAAGGGGACTCTGCTCCTCCCGCTTCGAAGGTGAGCTGTATGAGATTGCCCCCGTTTTCTTCAATGGAAAATATCTGGAAGCGGCCGTTTGATGATCCCTCATAAGCTATTCTGGTTCCATCAGGTGACCAGCATGGTGACGAGTTATAGGACCCCTCGAATGTCAATCTTCTTATGTGTTTTCCTTTCGAATCCATAACAAATATCTGGGGAGATCCAGAGCGGTTCGAAACGAAGGCTATCTTCCGTCCGTCGGGTGACAACGCCGGAGACACATCTATGGCGTGAGCCGTTGTCAGACGCTGAAAATTGCCGCTATCGAGGTGTTTGATGTAGATATCTTCGTTCCCGTTCCTGCTGAGGACGAGCAAGATTTTCTTCCCATCAGATGACCAGGAGGCGGGTAGATTCAGTCCCTTAAAAGAGGATATTTTTTTTATCTTTCCGCTTGCCGGATTTATGATGTAGCAGTCGGGATTTCCATCTTTATACGAGGTGAAGGATATTTTTGATCCGTCCGGTGACCAGTGGGGCACAAGCGTCAGAGAATTATAGGCAGTTATCTTGACAGGATCAGAACCGTCGAAGTTTATTGTATATATTTCGGAATGTTTACCCTTTCTTCCGACAAACGCTATCTTCGTATCAAAAACGCCGCCTCTGCCGGTGAGTGCCATCAGTATCTCGTCTGTAAATTTGAGAACCATGGTCTTTTTTTCTTCCGGTTTCCCCCAGTATTTTTTGCCTGTAATAAGTTTTCCCTCAATAGTGTCGAAGATACGAAACTCCACGACAAGATTTTTGCCACTGTAACTGAATCCCCCCTTTACCAGGAAGTCAGAGCCGATACTTGACCAGTCTGAGAAGTCGATTTCCCCGGTTGTTATCCCGGAACTATTCCGATCTTCGAGAAAAGCGTCTTTGCTTATTATCTTAAAAAATCCTGTAATCTTAAGGGTATGGGATAATTGATCCGCAAACCACGTGGACAGCTTTTTTTCATTACCTGGATTTTCGAGGTTTTTAAATTCCGGTATTGCCACAGGGAACTTTTGGAATGCGGGAGAATTTATGTCTATATAGACCTTTCCACAGGCCGCGGAACTGCACCAGAAAACCAGCAAAAAAATGAGAAAACCTGTTATTTTACGCATTATCTCTCTTGCAATTCAAAACAGTTGTTGATTCCCGGAATCCCTCTGGAATTGCGGGGGTGGATTATCTGATTCCTGAACCCTATAGCTCAGATGAGTGGAATCTTATTCCCAGATCGATGTATCTTTTGTCCAGCCATTCGGGGAGAGGAGGAAAGGGACTCGCTTTCCTGATTGCCTTTATGGCTGATTCATCAAAATACCTGTTGCCAGAATTTTTTTCGAAACTCAGATGAGATACACTGCCATTTCTCAAAATCTTTGCCTCTAGGATTGCTTCAATGTTGTCACCGGGTAGTATGCCTTCGGGCAGAGCCCATTTTTCTTTTATCATGGACCAGACAACAGAGTAATATACTTTCATCTTCATATTCATCTCGGAATGGCCGCGAGAGGTTGCCGGAAGGGAACCTTCGGCGGTCGATGCAACTCTCTTTTTTATACCCTCTATCGCTGTGTCGGCATTTCCAGACGTACTTTTCCTGTGGATTTTAGTTTCCCGGACAGGGGCATTCAGACTCTTGGCTACGTCTTTTTTTATTATTATTGATCGATTTTTGCGATTCAATCCGACCACTTCCCTATAAGTTGCTTCGGAAGATCTGATCTCTACGGAACTTGAGGGAAGACTTACCAGATCCACGGTATATGATGGTCCAAATGTCCATCTGGGGCTTGGCAGAGATGGAGAAAGGAATACGATTGAAAGGATGAGGGCATGGAGTAGAAAAGAGAGCACGGCCATGTTGTTCAAACCCGTGGTGTCGCCATGATTTCTCTCCAGCGCTTCCGATAAAAAAGTCATACCTATTCCTTCGGAGATTTTGTAATCATTCCTAATTTGTCTACGCCGGCCTTTCGTACCTCAGACATAACACGAACAACAAACCCGTAAGGGACCTCTTTATCTGCACGCATAAATATTTCTCTATCTATCCTGGAGGAGAAAATACTTTCCAGCTTTGCCTTCAGGCCTGTTATAGACGTCTTATATTTGTTTATAAATATCTCTTCTTTGTTGTTTATCGTCAATATGAGCTTTTCCTCGCCGACATCCACGGTCTTGGCCTTTACCCGGGGAAGGTTGACGTCAATCCCCATCTGCAGCATAGGGGCGGTAACCATAAAGATTATCAACAGGA
>Ga0222638_1000074_pt1 | contig 40678 bp, 42 predicted proteins | sample AntAcemetagen183_FD_181153 | JGI IMG/M metagenome (GOLD analysis project Ga0222638, IMG submission 181153) | Saline water microbial communities from Ace Lake, Antarctica - #183 | ecosystem: Environmental > Aquatic > Non-marine Saline and Alkaline > Saline | place: Antarctica: Ace Lake...
CGGGAGGTTACATGATAAAGACCTCCCTCAACTTCTATTCTAATCGGTCTTGCCATAATTCCGGCTTTATATTAAAAAAAGGCAAAACGCAAGACCTGACCCCATTTTTTTATGACCCCATTTTTTTTATTTCCACAAACCGATCTCCGTCTCTATCATCGACAGTTCACTGATCTCGTCCCTGATCTTTGCCGCCTTTTCAAATTCGAGGTCTTTGGCCGCCTGTTTCATCTCCCCTTCCAGTTTTTTTATCATGGCAGGAACATCTCCGGACACATACGCCTCCATCTTCTCCTCGACGCTGACAGTAGCATAATCCGCTTCATAGACGGAGCCCAGGATGTCGGTTATATTCTTTTTGACGGATTCCGGGGTGATATTGTTCTCCTTATTGAATTGCCGCTGTATCTCCCGCCTTCTCTTCGTCTCGTCAAGACATGCCTGAATGGCCCTCGTAATCCTGTCCGCGTACATTATGACCTGACCCCTTATGTTGCGCGCCGTCCGACCGCTCGTCTGTATAAGCGCGCGCTCGGAACGCAGAAATCCTTCCTTGTCCGCGTCAAGGATGGCTACAAGGGAGACCTCCGGGATATCGAGCCCCTCCCTAAGCAGATTTACCCCTATAAGCGCGTCATACCTCCCCAGCCGGAGGTCTCTGATAATCGCGACCCGGTCAAGGGTTTTGATATCGGAGTGAAGATATGCCACCTTCATCCCGAGATCGTGATAGTGCTCGGTGAGATTTTCCGCCATCCTTTTTGTCAGCGTGGTTACAAGGACACGATCCCCCTGTTCGGTCCTCCTGCTGATTTCGTCGAACAGATCATCTACCTGACTGGCAACCGGTCTGATCACGATCTCGGGGTCCATAAGTCCGGTGGGACGTATTATCTGTTCCACGGTCATCCCTCCCGATTTTTTCAGCTCATACTCCGCCGGGGTGGCCGATATGTAGAGTCTCTGGTTCGGAAAGGCCTCAAACTCTTTAAAGGTAAGGGGGCGGTTATCGAGGGCGGAGGGCAGCCGGAATCCATATTCTATAAGGGTTTCCTTCCGTGATCTGTCTCCCTTGTACATGGCGTTTATCTGGGGAATCGTGGCGTGGCTCTCATCGATAATCACGAGGGCATCCGTGGGGAGGTATTCTATCAGCGTGGGGGGAGGTTCTCCCTCTGCGCGCCCGGTGAGGTGACGGGAATAATTTTCTATCCCCTGACAGTATCCCATCTCCTCCATCATCTCGAGGTCGAACAGTGTTCTCTGCTCAAGGCGCTGTGCCTCGAGAAGTCTGCCGTGCGATTTCAAGCTGTCAAGGCGCGATGCCAGTTCGTCCCTTATCGCGATAATAGCCCCCGCCAGCGTATCTCTTGTGGTTACATAGTGGCTTGAGGGGTATATGGCGGTCTTGCCGATCCTGTTCAATTTCTTTCCCCGGAGTGGGTCGACAAGGGATATGGATTCGATAACGTCGCCGAAAAAATCCACCCTTATCGCCCGTTCTTCTTCATACGCGGGGAATATCTCCACCACATCTCCACGGACGCGAAAGGTGCCTCGATGAAAATCGATGTCGTTGCGTTCATACTGTATCTCCACCAGTCTCCTGAGAAGGTGATCTCTCCCGATCTCCATGCCTTCTTCCAGGAGTATCTGCATGCCGGCATATTTCTCCGGCGCGCCTATCCCATAGATGCATGACACACTGGCCACAACGATCACATCTCTTCTCTCTAACAGCGAGCGGGTGGCCGAATGGCGCATCTTGTCTATCTTGTCGTTTATGGAGGAATCCTTCTCGATGTAGGTGTCGATCCCCGGCATATAGGCCTCAGGCTGGTAATAGTCATAGTAACTGACAAAGTACTCCACGGCGTTCTGCGGAAAAAGTGTCTTGAATTCATTATAGAGTTGCGCCGCCAGTGTCTTGTTGTGGGCAATGACAAGGGATGTCCTCTGCGTTGCCTCGATAACATTCGCTATCGTAAAGGTCTTGCCGGAGCCGGTAACACCGTGAAGCGCCTGGTGTTCCAATCCTTTCTCGACACCCTCCACAAGCCCTGCTATTGCCCGGGGTTGATCCCCTTTAGGCTTGAATCCTGTAATTATCTTGAATTGTTCCATTTAATGTTCTCCAAAGCTCTCCATGACCAAAGATTGATTTGTTTGTGACCCAAACCTCAATTTTTGTCAATAGATTAACTCTGTCAAACGCATCTGCGTACAACATTTTTTCTCAATTGACACAAAGGAAGCATTCCCATATATTCTCCCCGATACAAAACAGACTGTTATAAGGATAAGAACACGGGAGGTTGCACCCATGAAAGGCTGGATATTATACAAAGGTTCTGCGAACAGATTGAAACCCGAAACTTACGAAATTAACCGTTTGATAGAAACCGCCGGGAGAAATGATATTGACATTACCGTTATACAGCCGGAACAATTCGAGCTGATCGTCTCCGGAGAAAACCGCGAGAGCGTTCTGCTCGACGGTGAACCCGTGGCATTACCGGATTTCCTGCTGCCAAGAATGGGTGCAGGCACAACATACTTTGCACTGGCCATAATAAGACACCTGGAACGGCTAGGTGTGTACTCTTTCAGCCCGTCACACAGCATAGAGGTCGTCAAGGATAAACTGTACACACACCAGATTCTTGCCGAAAACAACCTCCCCATTCCAAAAACAATGCTCGCAAAATTTCCTGTCGATATGAAAAAGGTCCGTGAACATATAGGGTTCCCCGTTGTTGTTAAAACTCTCTCCGGTTCTCAGGGCTTCGGCGTATTTCTATCTGAATCGGAATCCAGCTTTGAAGATCTGATGCATCTGATAGACGCATCAGACAGCACAACCAACATCATTCTTCAGGAATTTATCGAATCAACAATGGGACGTGATCTAAGAGTCATAACCATAGGGGGACGAGCGGTTGCCTGCATGGAAAGAAGCGTATCAGACGGCAGTTTCAAGGCCAGCTATTCCCGCGGGGGCAATGTCAAACAGCACGAGATCACCCCTGAGATCGAATGGCTGGCAACACAAACTTCTCAGATACTGAAGCTGGATATGGCGGGAATAGACCTGCTGTTTGCCGGGGATCATTACAAGATATGCGAAGCCAACTCATCCCCTGGATTCGAGGGAATAGAAAGTTGCTGTGACATAGACATCCCAAAAGAAATCTATGATTTTATAAGAATCCGCTTTGGCGTATTCGATAATTCGCGTATTTCTTCCCATATACCGAAAGTACCACACAGGTAGACAGTTAATTTCTATTCAGAAATGACACATTCGTAAAAAGCTCCGCGATCCGAAACCCGGAGCTCAAAAACCTTCTGGTGTGTTGACTTTTTCTAAAAGTAAGGATAATCTATTAAAAAGTGAAGGGTTTTATTGCCTTATCTTTCTCTTTTACCTCCCATTCGGGAAAGAGGAAAATTTGCGGCGTGGCAATCCGGGATTGACTACTTAACGAGAGCTTTTAAAACCATTGGAATACGCACTTACCTTTAAGCTGATTTTATTGGCTATCCTTCTTTGCCTGTCGGGATTTTTTTCCGGTTCCGAAGCGTCTCTATTCTCCCTTACATCTCTACATCTCCACAAAATGAAGGAGACTGAAATTCCATTTTCGGCATCCGTCATAAGACTGCTGCGACGGCCCCGGAGACTTCTCGTCACCATTATCGCAGGTAACGAATCCATTAATGTCGTGATCGCCGCCCTGACAACTTCCGTCTTTATCTATATCTTCGGAACTGAAGGCAAATGGATGGCAATAGCCGCCACGACTGTCACCCTCATTGTCTTCTGCGAGGCGATACCAAAGACCTTCGCGGTTACTCATCCAATCCGGTTTTCCAGCGCTGTTGCGCTTCCACTCGCCCTGTTTTCCAAACTGCTGTTTCCCGTGGTCTGGTCTCTTGAAAAAATATCAGACATATTTGTATCGGTTTTTGGCAAGGACACCCCCGCTGGGGAAAGGGCGCTGACCGAAGACAAATTCAAGGCGCTGGTTGATGCGGGCCATCGGGAAGGGGCACTCGAAGAATCTCAGAAGGACCTGATTCACAGGGTATTCGAACTTGCCGACACGAAGGTATCGGACATAATGATACCGAGGGTTGACATGTTCTGCCTCCCCCTCTCCATGAATATACTGGAGGTAGAACTGGAGATCATAAAGACACGCATATCGAGAATACCCGTCTATGGAACAGACAAAGACGACATCCTGGGAATTCTGCACGCAAAACGCCTGCTGACCGGAGCAGGGGGGGGACGCGGGGGGGGCAACTGGCAGCAGCTCCTCAAAAAGCCCCACTTTGTCCCTATGGAAAAGAGGGTGGACGAGATGCTCAGAGACTTCCAGATAAGAAGGCTCAAGATGGCCATGGTGGTCGACGAGTATGGGGGTATAGCCGGGCTTGTAACCCTGAATGATATCCTCAGAAATCTTTTCGCGGATATCTATGAAGAGGAGAGTGATTCCCGAAAAATGTACCACAGGATCGATGAAGACACATTTATGGTCTCCGGCATGATGGATATCGAGGACTTCAGTGAACTCGTGGATATTCCTGTCTCGACGGAAGAATTTGACACAGTGGGAGGTCTTGTGTTTCACCTGTTTGGAAAACTGCCGGCGGAGGGTGAAGAGGTTTCCATGGAAAAATACACCTTCAGGGTGGGGGAAATAGACAAGGCGAGGATACTGACCATAAAGGTTACGAAAAGGGAGGAGCCGCGCGATGCCTGATCTCCTGTTTCTCTTACCCATCCTTGTATTTCTGTGTCTCGAAGGGCTGTTCTCCGGAGGAGAAATCGCCCTCGTCGCCTGCGATATCAACATTGTGAGACAAAAGGCGGAGGCCGGTTCCCGTTCCGCATCTGTCGCGTTGAGGCTGCTGGAGAGGCCGGAGTGGTTTCTGTCCACGACACTGACCGGCACAAATCTCTGCTCCGTCAGCAACACCGCCATCACCACCGCCATGTTCATATCCATGTTCGGACCCGAACGGGGCGCGCTGCTCTCCATAGTGGTCATGATACCCCTTATCCTGATCGTGGGCGAGGTCATACCCAAAAGCATCTTCCAGCAGCACGCGGATGTTATGGCCCCCAGGATTTCCTGGTTTATATGGATCGCCTCGTGGATTTTTTATCCGGTTGTCTTTGTCCTGTCAAAAATTTCACGAAGGGTGATTTACGCGTTCTCAAGAAAAAAAGACCTCGCGTACTCTTCATATATAACAAAAAATGGGCTGGAATCGCTCCTGCAGGAGGAGAAGAGCGGCGGGGATATCATGAAGTCGGAAAAAGAGATGATACAGAAGATTTTTGACTTTTCCGACTCCACGGCAGACCAGATTATGGTGCCCCTGTCCAACGTGACCCTCCTGCCGGCAAAAACCACTCTGAGAGAGGCCGCCCGGGTCATTGCCGAAAGGGGCTATTCTCATATACCCGTCTACAGTGAGAAGGTATTTAATATCATCGGGATATTGTATTCTTTTGACGTCCTGGAGTCTATCCACGAAAAAGACCGGGGCCTCCCCTCGGCGGATGAATCCCTCATTGAAAACTGCATGAAGAAAAGCATACTCTATGTCCCTGAAACAAAGCCGGCGAAGGAGCTCTTCTTCGAACTGCAGAAAAGAAGCGAGCAACTAGCCGTTATCGTCGATGAATATGGAGGGGCTACAGGTATTGTAACCATCGAAGACATACTGGAAGAGATTGTAGGCGAGATTGAGGATGAATGCCACAGTAACGGCGCTGTACTGTACAGGAAGGTCGGCCCGGGGAAATATCTTTTTGACGCGCAGGTAAAGATAGACACCTTGCAAAATCTGATACCGGTTGATATCCCCGATGGAGATTATGAAACTCTCGGCGGTTTTATACTGTATAAGATGGGGAGAATACCCGGGAGAAGCGATACCTTCAAATATGGCCCCCTCCTCTTTGTCATAGAGGACGCTGGCATGAAATTGGTCCGGGAGGTGCTGGTGGTGCTCCCTCCCGGTATGGAGCTGCTCCGATAGAAAGGTATAACCAATGAGAAGAAAAGGCCTGTCTACCGTTATTCTGGCCGCCGGCATGGGTACAAGGATGAAATCCGACCTGGCGAAGGTGCTTCATACCATCTGCGGGAAACCCATGTTATGGCATGTGGTTACGCTCGCGGAAAACCTCGGCTCAGAAAAAACCGTTGTTGTAACAGGGCACCAGGCGGATCTGATCAAAGAGGTCATGGAGGGCCGGAATCTGATCTATGCCTTTCAGGAAAAACAGCTCGGCACCGCCCATGCCGTTCTACAGGCCGGAGATGCCTTGCGTGATTTTGATGGAGATGTGCTTATACTGTGCGGGGATGTGCCACTTCTCCTTCCCTCCACAATAGAGGACCTGCTGGAAAAACACCGGGCAGGCGGCACTGCCATAACCGTCATGACCGCCATTCTCAATGATCCCGGCAGCTATGGAAGGATTATAAAAAATGAAGAGGGAGCCGTCCTGAAAATCGTCGAGGCACGCGACGCCAACACTGAGGAAAGGGCGATAAAGGAAATAAACACGGGCATATACTGCGCTGAAAACGCCTTCCTTTTTGAAGCTGTGAAAAAGATAGACAACAAAAACGCCCAGGGCGAGTATTACCTTACCGACATCTTCGAGATCGCCCGCAGAGAAAACCGCAAGACCGGATCATTTATAATAGATGACCCCTCCGAAGCCATGGGAATCAATACTGCAGATGACCTGAAAACCGCGGAAAGGATTATGCGAAACAGGAAATAGGATTTGCAGACAGGTCGATTCCGATCCTGTTTTTAATCCTAAATCCAAATTTTGAGATTGACTTCAAAAAGCAAAGTTGTTAAAAAAGTGTCTTTTCAAAAATCCAACATCCATTAGAGGAGGAATCACATGGAAGACGATAAACTAGTGCTGTGGTTTAACGAAATAGAATTGAATGACATCCCCCAGGTTGGTGGCAAGAACGCCTCTCTCGGTGAAATGATAAGAGAGCTTACCGCAAAAGGGGTCCATATACCGGATGGCTTCGCCGTTACCGCCTATGCATACAGATACCTGCTGGAATCCGCCGGCATAAAGGACGAGATGGAGCATATTCTTTCCGATCTGGATACACACGATATGCATAACCTCAGCGAGAAGGGGGAGGAAATCCGGGCCCTTATCTACAATGCCAGGGTTCCCGACGACCTCAACCAGGCAATCCTTGATGCCTACAGGAAGCTCTGTGAGGAGTATGGGGAAGATACCGATGTAGCCGTGAGGAGTTCCGCGACAGCAGAGGATTTGCCCGACGCGAGTTTTGCGGGACAGCAGGAGACATACCTGAATATCAGGGGGGGAAAGGCCCTGATAGATGCATGCAAGAGATGCTTTGCGTCTCTCTTTACCAACAGGGCGATCTCATACCGGGAAGACAAGGATTTCGACCATATGTCGGTCGCTCTCTCCATCGGGGTTCAAAAAATGGTGCGCTCTGATCTTGCGGCCTCCGGCGTTATCTTCTCGATCGACACGGAATCGGGATTCAGGGATGCCGTCCTGCTTACCGGTTCATACGGCCTTGGCGAAATGGTTGTCCAGGGCACGGTCAACCCCGATGAATTTTATGTGTTCAAACCCACGCTCAAGACAGGATTCAACCCGATCCTCCAGAAAAAGCTTGGCACCAAAGAAGTAAAGATGGTCTATTCCTCTAACAAAGAAGACCCTGTAGAGATTGTTCCGGTTGCCGAAGATGAAAGGAAACGATTCTGTATCACTGAGGATGAGATCCTGACACTTGCACGGTGGACCACCATCATAGAAGATCACTACTCGGAAAAGGCCGGATTTTTCAAACCCATGGATATTGAATGGGGCAAAGACGGAAATACCGGCGAACTCTTTATCCTGCAGGCCCGGCCCGAAACCGTCCAGTCCCAGAGAGATGTAAACGTCCTCGAAAGTTACAAACTTTCTGAAACGGGGAATCTCATCGTTACAGGGACATCGGTAGGCTCGAAGATCGGCGCCGGACCGGCGCATATCATAGAAAATGCCAGCGACATCAAAGAGTTCAAGAAGGGGGAGATTCTTATCACCGACATGACGGATCCTGACTGGGAGCCAATCATGAAAATCGCCACCGCTATTGTAACAAACAAGGGCGGGAGGACATGCCACGCTGCTATTATCAGTAGAGAGCTGGGAGTTCCCTGCATAGTGGGCACGGGAGACGGAACGGAAAAGCTGAAGGGCTTTAAAGAGGTAACTGCATCGTGCGCTGAAGGGGAAGTGGGAAATGTCTATGAGGGCATACTGAAATACGATATCAAAAGAGTCAATCTGGAAAACATTGAACGTCCCAAGACCAGCATCATGATGAATGTCGGCAATCCGGATATGGCCTTCGATGTGGCATCCATTCCCAGCGACGGCGTAGGTCTGGCAAGGCTGGAATTTATTATAAGCAATTTCATTCAGATACACCCGATGGCACTGATACAGTTCGACAGGGTGAAGGACGCAAAGACCAGAGAAGAGATAGAGACTCTCACATCGGGATACGAAAACAAGGCCGATTTCTTCGTGGATAAACTGGCCCAGGGCGTGGCAAAGATAGGCGCCGCCTTCTATCCCAATGACGTAATCGTCCGGATGAGCGATTTCAAGAGTAATGAATACGCGAATCTGATCGGCGGGCCATTCTTTGAAGTCGATGAGGAGAATCCCATGATAGGCTTCAGGGGAGCATCGCGTTACTACGATGATCGTTACAAAGACGGTTTCGCCCTTGAATGCATGGCGATGAAAAAGGTGCGAAACGAAATGGGCCTTTCCAATGTGAAACTCATGGTCCCTTTCTGCAGGACCGTGGACGAAGCCAAAAAGGTTGTCGCAGTCATGGCGCAGAATGGTATTGTCCAGGGAGAAAACGGTCTTGAGCTCTACATGATGGTCGAGATACCGAGCAATGTCATCCTTATAGAGGAATTCGGTAAAATCTTCGACGGATTCTCCATCGGGTCGAACGATCTTACACAGCTCACACTGGGACTCGACAGGGATTCTGCCCTGATATCCCACATTTTTGACGAGCGAAATCCGGCAGTTACAGAGCTGATCCGGACAGCAATTACCAAGGCGAACAAGATGGGCAAGAAGATAGGCATCTGCGGGCAGGCCCCGAGCGATTATCCCGAGTTTGCAGAGTTTCTGGTTGAATGCGGTATCAACAGCATCTCTCTTATTTCAGATACCGTTATCGAAACAACGCTCAACGTATTAAAGACAGAGAAGCGGCTGGGGAAATAGCAGTTTCTGTCAAACCCTGATCGTCTTACAAAAAAAGACAGGCGACCTGTAAAAAGCCGCCTGTCTTTTTTTTTGTGCGTCAGAGTAGATCTGTAAGCCGGGTTTTGTTTCTTTTTCAGGTTTCCCCGCAAAAGCGATGATCATTCATCTGGGGCAACAGTTGCCTGTTGCCTCAAGCAACCTACCCGGAAACTTCGGACGGGCAGTCCTCAAACGTTTCCCTATTTGGTCTTGCTCCGGATGGGGTTTACCAAGCTTTCCCGGTCACCCGGAAAACTGGTGAGCTCTTACCTCACCTTTTCACCCTTACCCCGGAAAACTGCATAAGGCCAATTTTCCAAGGCGGTATATTTTCTGTGGCACTTTCCTTAGGGTCGCCCCCAGTCGCCGTTAGCGACCATCCTGCCCTGCGGAGCCCGGACTTTCCTCCAGTCCGCCTGCGGCGGACCCGCGATCATCCGATCTACTCTGACATTTTTTGATTATAGCATATCTTGTAACAGTTCACAGTTATCGGTTCACCGTTTTGCAACCGTGAACGGTTATCAGGCATCGTCATCCCTGCTTTCCCAGTATATTATCCTGTTACAGTGCGGGCAGGACATCAGGCTCTCGTTCTTCTGCAATTCATTATACATCTGTGGGGGAATATTCATATGACACCCCAAGCAGATCTCCTTCCACACAGGTACAACCGATCGCCCATTCTTCCTCTTCTTTATGTTATCAAACTTTTTGAGGAATTTTGTCTTTATCCCGCTCCTTGCCTTGTGCATTTTTTTCATCACACCATCCAGCGCGGAGGCGATGGAGGCCAGCTCTTTTTCCAGTCTCCTCTTTCCGTTTTCACATCTGGAGCGGTGGCTGTCTGCCTCGCTCTCTTTTGCCTTCAAATCCTCACTAACCTTGTCAATCTCCTCCAGTATATGAATTGTTTCGTCCTCGATCCTGCTGCTTTTCTCGTTTATAGCATCTATCTCTTTCAAGGTCGCTTCATATTCTTTGTTGGTTTTGACCCCAAGCAGGCGACTTTTTGCCTTTTTTGAATTCTCGCCACTATTTTTCATGGCGGTTTCTTTTGCCCTATGATCGGCTTTCAGCTTATCCAGCCTTTGCCTGTCCTCCTCCAGTTCCCTCTTAATAGCATCTAATTCCTCATCAAGCCGGGCAATTTCTTTCGGTAAATCTACCTTCTTGAGCATAAGTTTCTCCATCTCAAGATCTATATTCTGAAGCTCAACTAACAAAAGTATCTGCTCTTTCAAAAATCTTCCCCTTTCAGACAGGCATGCAAAAAAAAAGTGCACCAAACTCCTGGTGCACTTCTCAGTAAAATTTATACAATCGTTTCTGCTGCCATATGTGTTTTTCTAAATTTCGCATATCCCTTTTAAAATGGTGGGCCCACCTGGGTTCGAACCAGGGACCTACCGGTTATGAGCCGGTGGCTCTTCCAGCTGAGCTATGGGCCCAAAGACACTTTGAGCTAGCCAAAGGGAAGTTTCTATACTCTATTAAGTTAATTGTCAAGAATTTTTACAGGTCCCACCCCGCGACGCTTTCCCTTCCAGTCCCAGAAACAACCCTGAGAGAATAAGGGCCGTGCCCAGCAGCATATACATATTTATTGTTTCACCCAGAAACATGACCGCCAGCAGAGACGCGAGGACAGGTTTCAGGAAAAATGCCATGGCTCCTTTTTGCGCCGATGTGTTTATAAGACCATAATAATACAGGGCATAAGCCAGCGCTGTGCCTGCCAGAGAGAGGAACAGGACTGGAAGCCAGGCCTCCGATAAGACCTGAATATCATTCATCCGCAGACGAAACAGTACCAGAGGGAGAAGCATCAGGCTCCCCGCGAGCGCGGAAAACCCCATGAGTAAAATAGCCCCATATCCGGCAAGAACACGTTTGGAGATACAGATGCTCAGGGCAAAAAAGAAAGCTGCGAGAAGCATAAGTCCCATGCCACGCACGGAACCTATGTCAAGGGCGCCGGATTCATACGCAAAAAATGAAACCCCCAAAACGCCGAAGATCACGGCAACCCACTTGCGCGCGCTCCATTCCTCGCCATTGATAAACCGTGCCAGCACGATCACAAACACGGGATTTATACAGAAAACCACCGCGGAGGAGGACGCCTTCCCCATTGTTAGAACGGCAATATGGAATACAGGTATTGCCAGGGTTATTCCTATAAAACCGTTCAGACAAAATATGCCATAATCCTTCAATCCAAGCGGTTTGATCCTTAATCGCAAAAGGGGAATGGAGATTATCAACAGTACAACTCCCGTAATAAAGAATCGTATAAAGGTGAGCGCCACCGGGTCTACGCGCCACCCGATAGACTTGCTTACAACTTCTACCGTGCTGAAGAGACCTACCCCACCTATCAGGCTGACAATTCCGAGAATCTCATCCTTTGTCATTGATGATTTCATGATCAACTATGCAAGTCCCTTTTCCGTTATGAAAATAAACTGCTTCACAAACTTCAAAAAACTGAAAATATGTATTTAAGAGTGAATCGCTACCGCATCCCAAATCCCGGCTTTAGCTTCCAGACAATTCGTCAATAACAAATAACCAGTATAATATCAAAAAAAGCTTGACATAGCAGTGCGATTAGCCTAGTAGAACTATTTTAGACCAATCTAATACTATTGCTTCCCAATTGGGGCTGGTTTTATGAACGCAAAGGCATTAAGTTCTACAATAGAAGATTATTTGGAGACCATCCTCAACCTGGAAAAGGATAAAAAAATTGTCCGGGTTAAGGACATAGCCCGGAAGATGGAGGTAAAATTGCCAACGGTTACCAGCATGTTGAATAATCTTATAGAAAAGGGTTTAATCAATCATGAAAAGTACGAATATGTTGAGTTGACAAAAGAGGGTAAGCGTATTGCAAAAGATGTTTACCGTCGACATGTTATCTTTCGTGATTTCCTAACTGGCATATTAAATGTAGACGCGACAACAGCAGAAAAGGATGCCTGTAAAATGGAGCATGTCGTAAGCCCTGTCACGCTGGAGAGATTTGTTAAGTTTATGGAATTTGTCAAGAGCTGTCCGAGGGGTGGCTCCGACTGGTTGCTGCATTTTGATGAATATCAAAAACATGGCCGTGATGAAGACAAGTGCCTGAAGCGAATGAAATATTTTGAAAAACAGTATGGCGCGGAAATAAAGGAGTTAGAAAATAAAATAAGATAATTTTTTTTGCAGAACAAGTTTGAGGTTTCTAATCTTATTTTAGATTACAAACATTATTCGAGGTAGTAAAGATATTGCAATCTGTCTAATATATGCAAGGAGGTTTTATCTATATGGTTTTAAACAATCTAAAATCCGAAGATCAAGCAAGAATCGTAGCTATAGAAGGGGGGCGGGGTATCAGACAGCAACTGTTGCTGCGCGGTATATCGGAGGGGAGCATTATCAGGGTAGTCTCTTCCGATGGTGGCCCTCTGGTTCTTGAGTTTGATGGGGGGATAATTGCCATTGGCAGGGGGATGGCACAAAAGGTTATCGTCCAAAGAACAGTGGTTTCGTAAAACATAAAAAGGAGAGGTGCTAGATGCAGAAAAAGTTGAATGAAATGGCTTACGATGAAGAAGGTGTTGTAGTCAAAATTGACGAAGACTTAAAGCAAAAGATAGCGGGTGTGGGTATCAGAGCTGGTAAAAAAATAAAGATGATAACAAGAGAGCCTTTGAAAGGCCCTGTTGTAGTTATGGTTGATGAAGCCAAAACTTCCCTGGGGCTGAGCGTGGCAAATAAGATAATTATGGAGGTTTAATATGAGAGTCTTGCTTATGGGACACCCGAATGTTGGCAAGAGTGTATTTTTTAACAGGCTGACAGGGGCAAATGTTGTCGAATCAAATTATCCGGGCACAACCGTTGATTACACAAAGGGGTATATGCACCAGTTTGGTGAGGACATCGAGGTTATTGATGTGCCGGGAACATTTTCTCTCGAGCCAAAGGATAAGGCCGAAGAGGTTGCAGCAAACATGCTGCAGGACAGCAAGAAGGCAAAAATAATCTGTGTTGTTGATGCTTCAAAGATTGAGCGGGGCCTTTATCTTGCGTTAGAGATTATTGAAGAAGGATTCCCCGTAGTGATTGCGCTTAATATGTGGGACGCTGCGGTGGATAAAAACATACAGATTGATGCTGCCGGATTAGAGCAGATCCTCGGTGTACCGGTAATACCTACTGTTGCAATAAGTGGTGAGGGCATTTCTGCTGTGGTTTCCAAGCTAAAGGATATTACACCTTCTAACGTGGATGATATTGTTGAAAGAATGGGGGGTGTATAAGAGATGGGATTGACTGTTGATCAGCGTTGGGGATTAATTGAAAAGATATCAGAAAAGACAGTAAGATTTGGCACATATCAGCACACATTAACGGATGCGATCGGGGATCTTACCGTGAGGCCTTCGACCGGCATACCGGTGGCTATTGCAGTTTTGTACGGATTCTGGAGTATCTTTGGCAGCTTTGCCGGGACTCTATTCACTGATGGATTTTTGTGCAAGATCTTCGATGAACACTGGCTACCCTGGATGCAATCGATATTCCCCGGAGGTTTGGGGAACTGGTTTTATGCCATAATGGTGGATGCGGGGCATCTCCAGAATGGTGTACATACAGCATCAGATAATAGTTTCGAGTCATTCGGTGTATTGACATCCGGGTTATTTGTTCCTTTCGGAGTAGTATTGCCTGCTATATTCATATTTTATCTGATGCTTGCCCTGCTGGAAGATGTTGGATACATGCCGAGGCTTGCAGTACTTATTGATACACTCCTGCATAAGATAGGCCTGCATGGATATGCCATTGTTCCCACGATACTTGGTCTCGGATGTAATGTGCCGGCTGTAGCCTCAACAAGGATTTTGGAGACAAGGAAGCAGCGGTTTATAATGATGGCGCTCGTTGCTACATTTATACCCTGCGGCGCACAAATCGGGATTATGCAGGATGTTATCCCGGAATCTATCGGCTTTGTTATACTTTATCTTTTTATAGGATATTTTGTGATGGGGTATATATTAAATAAGGTTATCCCTGGCAGGGCACCGGAGATTTTGATGGATGTACCTCAATATCGAAAGCCTATGTTGAAAAATATCAGCAGGAAGGTCTGGATAAGGACATCTGGTTTTTTGAAAGTAGCTGTCCCGTTTGTTCTCCTCGGTTGCTTAATAATAAATGTGCTCTACCTTGTCGGAACAATAGACTGGCTCGGTAACGTTTTTGCACCCGTTTTTGAGGGTTGGTTTGGGGTACCGAGGGAGACCGCTGGTCCACTTGTGGCTGCATTCTTGAGAAAGGATCTTGCCGTTGCCCAGCTCAGCGCCATTCCCATGACAAAGTATCAGATGATAAGTTCTGTAGTGCTTGTTTCAATATATTTCCCATGTGTTGCAACCTTTGCGATGATACTCAAGGAATCATGGAAAGCTCTTCTCGGGAGTCTGGTTGTTCTTGTTATCGCAGCTTTTGGATGGGGCGGACTATTACACTTGATATGGAAATTAATGGGGGTGGCATAAATGAATGAACGAGTTGAAAAACTTTATGTTGTATATTTCTTAGTACTGGGTCTTGTTACACTGGGCTTTGGTATAGCAGATTTTATTGTAACAGCATCAGGCAGTGAATATACCTCAGCTTTGCTTATGATACCAAATGATGGTTTTAGAGGTGGATGGGGTGGTCTTGTGATGATCTTTGCGGGAATATTTTATCTCTCAGGTCTTAAAGATGCCGGCAAGATCCATCAATTAGGAAAAGTCGTGATGGGAAGCATGCTGATATGGGTAATGGCAGGTACCGATATATTCGGTATGATTGCCGAGTCCATACCAGGTGGTGAAGAAGGGTGGTTCAATACAGGGAAAGTGTTTTTGGGTACATATGCGCCTCCATACGCACCAGCAATATTTTTGCTGCCATTCTCCCTTATAGTGATTTTCTATGTTCACAGATACTATAGAAAACCGAAAACGTTAAAAAAGGCTTAGAAAGGAAGTGGATAAAATGGAAGAACCGAGGATAATGATTGATGTAAGAAATATGCCAAAGGTAGCTGACAGGCCCAAAAGAGTCTCAAGAGAACTTGATAACATTGAATCAGGAGAATATGCGGAAATAATAGCAGATGATGAGAAGATGCTTAAACTTGCGCCTCAAATGATAAAAGGGATAGGAAAGGCAGATTTCATAAAGTCATGGGAAGGTGATGACGGGTTTTATCACACCTTGATCAAAAAGAAATAATTAAAGAAAAATCAGGGCCAGCAAGGGGGGATCGGTTTGGCGGCCATCCCCCTGCTACCCCCGACTTCCCAAGGACATTGCTCCCGAAAGAGAGTTCTGTGCCTTTTGGGGCCTTTGTATGTTGAATGTAAGTGCATTTTTAGAAAATGTCAAAAGAAAACAAAAAGAAGAAAGCAGATGCTAATGATCACGACAAGTCTGATCGTGTGATCTGAACATATTCTTCAAATTAACCGTGATGGCATCGGACTGTGGACATGTTTGCGCAGTCGTTACATTTCTCTTGATCAATGACATATGTGCTTTCGTTATCGGCGTTAGTGATGGCATTTCTGGGACATTCAAGACGACATGCATCACACTGAATACATTTTTCTGCGATGATCTTGTAGGCCATGCTGTTCACCTCCTTTCTTAAGCCTCCAAGAGAGAGACCCTTATTTGTTTTCATAGTAAAGCAGGATATTATTGATGCCAAGAAAATAATCAACAATATCGAGTAGTTGGAGGCTACAAAGTATTTTAGGGGAGCCTGTTTTCGAGATCATAAATAAAGTGATGGGTATTAAAGATTTAGAGCAGGGTCCCGAAAATAAAAAGTGTCTGGCAGGGTTAAAACGGTATTTTCAAAGATTTGAGGAGCTACAAATAAACACGGATTTACTCAACTGGGTAGAATTATTGGCGCTTGTTTGACTCTATTTTAGAGGTAATTGTGGACAGGTTAACATTTTTTCAGCACATCCAACCGGAAGATCATTTTTCCTGTACCACCAAAAGTCATTGTTTTTCACAGGATCATAACATTTCGACTTCCCGTCAACAATGATTTCTGGCGACAGGTACAATTCATCACGGCCGCATCTCATAAGGCGATCAAATGTCATTACATATCCGACAAATAAACTATTTTTTTTGGAAACATTGGAGACTATACCTGGAGCAACATGGATACATGGGGCATTCCCCGGATCTGACAGCAGAAAGATGATTTAATGATCGTTGATAGAAACGAACCACGGCACTCAGAGGGTTGAGATCAACCCTGGATTTCTTTTCTGTTGTCCTTGTAGAAGCACAGAAAAGCAGGAGACACATGCTTAGCAAGCTTATTAAAAAAATTTCATCGTAATTATTAAAAGATACCTGTGGATAGATCAAGCCCCGGATTTTCTAATAGATCAATACTAAATGTTTTCTTTAAAAACAAGCCCCCAACACTCTATCCGATCCTATATGCAATGAAAGGGATTCACGCAGAAGGACATCCAGTCTTGACAGCAGGTTTCTTGTGTTATAGTCGTGTATAAAAAATATCATATTTGGTTGCCCAACACGAAGGGTTCTTATAGGCAACCTTTTATACCTGAAAAAATAAAAATGAAATATAGATTAATTGTATCTCTTGTATTTGCAACCCTTCTTTTGCTTGTCTTTTCGCAAACATCTTTTTCACATCCTCACGCTTTCATTGATAACAGGCTTACGATGGTTTTTGATGACGAGGGTTTTGCGGGAATCCGGGTGGAATGGGTTTTTGACGAGTTTTTCAGCAGTATGATAGCCGGCGATTATGACCGGAATCAAAACAACATATTAGAAATTCCTGAAATCACCGCCATCAAAAAAGAGGCTTTCAATAACCTAGCCAACTTTGACTACTTCACCGCTATCAGGATTGGAGAAAAGCCCTTTAAGCTCAAATATATTCGTGATTTCTCGGCGGCACTGAAGAAAGGCACGCTTATATATGATTTTTTTATACCCTGTCATGTCAAGGCAATCCCCACCTTTAAAGAAATTGTGGTTTCGCAGTACGACCCTACCTATTACACCGATATGTCGTTGGACGAAGGGCAGACCGTAATTATGGAGGGTGATTCAGGCTTTGAAACCAGTTGCCGTATCTCTAAAAACTCAAAAATATCCTACTATTTCGGTCTTGTTCATCCCATAGAAACGATTGTGAGGTTTAGACTGAAAGATGAATAGATTGCCTGTAATTATCTTGACAATATTATTGTTATTGGCTTGTGCAAGTCAGGCTAACGCACAGAATCCTTTTGTTTCAAAAAACAGGAACGAATTGGTTTCCCCGTCGCACATTCAATCGTATCCATTTCTTGCCAAGATTTCTATCTGGCAGCAGCGGCTCAATCAGAAAATGGCAGATCTAACCAGGCAAGCCAAGGAAACAAAAAGCCCGAGGCCGTTGCTTTTGCTGATTATAATTTCTTTTGCGTATGGTGTATTACACGCAGCCGGGCCGGGTCACGGTAAGGCAGTAGCCATGTCCTACATGGTTTCACGCAACAGTAATCTCAGGGAATGCGTTATGCTGGGCAACTTTATTGCCCTTTTTCATGGGTTATCCGGAATAATTTTGGTGCTTGCCGTGCATTTCATACTCCAGGGCACAGTTATGGGATCTCTGGAGAGCCTAACTCGCACAACACAGATTATAAGCTACAGTCTTATCGCATTGTTGGGAATGTTTCTTTTGGCAAAAAATTTCTACTCCTGGAATAGGCAAACCGAACCCGAGATATTGAATCATTCCGGGCGTACCATGGAGAAACAGAGAGGACCGTTGACAACAGCCTTGATTGTGGGATTTATACCCTGTCCTGGAGTTGTCCTGATAATGCTTTTTGCCATGTCTCTACACATGCTATGGTTAGGTCTGCTTCTTGCGTTCATTATGATTTTCGGTATGGCTGCAACTATCTCAGCAGTAGTGATCGCCGGGGTTACCGGTAAAAATATGCTCCTGGGTGCACTCGAGCAAAAAAGTAAGGTGGTTGTCGTTGTTGAGCGAACTCTTAATATAGCGGCTGCCCTCACCGTAACAACCTTGGGATTAACTTTTCTTGCCGCAACGGTATGAGGGGCTATCCGAGAATCCCCTTCTGCTATGGGGATTTCAATCCTGCAACTTTTGCATTATTCAAATGATCTACGAAATCTGTGTATTAAAAGAGGTGCTCCGGCAATTTCCTTATATTGTCGATTTTAACACGGGCCATTTCCGTCTCCGGCGGAATACTACCGGATGATGTCCCACCGGGCAGGATACAGCGGTTGAACCCCATTCTGGACGCTTCCCTGATCCTCTCATCCATCCGGCCGACGCCGCGCACCTCTCCCGTCAATCCCACCTCACCACAAACAACGGTGCCGGAATCAATCGGCCTGTCTAGAAAGCTCGACATCATTGATGAGATTATGCCAAGATCCACAGCCGGTTCGTCCAGTTTCACACCGCCGGCAACATTGATGAATATATCGTGATTCCCCAGGTGAAGTCCACATACCTTCTCCACAACAGCCGCAAGGAGGGACACTCTGTTGTGGTCCACACCGATAGTTGTCCTTCTCGGTATGCCAAAGGTATTCTCACTCACCAGGGACTGGATCTCCACCAGCACAGGTCTTGTGCCCTCCATACTTGGCACAACGACGGAACCAACCGCGCCTTCCGGTCTTTCCGACAGGAAGAGGGCCGATGGATTGGACACCTCGACAAGACCGGTTTCTCTCATTTCAAACACACCTATTTCATTGGTGGGACCATACCTGTTCTTTACATTTCTCACGATTCTGAAGGCATGCCCGGAATCCCCCTCAAAATACAGAACTGTGTCCACCATATGTTCCAATATCTTTGGCCCCGCTATTGCGCCTTCTTTTGTCACATGACCTATCAGGAATATTGGAATCCCCGTCTTTTTTGACATCAGGATAAGTTTCCCCGATGCCTCCCTTACCTGACTTACGCTGCCGGGAGCGGATGTAAGTGCTGACGAGTAAACCGTCTGGATCGAATCGACAACCACGATATCGGGATTTATTTTCCTTATATGCTTCAAAATATTTTCAAGCGATACCTCAACAAGCACTATCAGGTTTTTTGACGAAGCACCCACGCGCCTGCCCCGGAGTTTAATCTGGGTTGCCGATTCCTCTCCCGACACATAGAGGGCTACCAGCCCGCTGGCGGCAAGCTTCTGCATAACCTGCAGGAGTAAGGTGGATTTACCTATTCCAGGATCACCCCCTATAAGTATGGCGGAACCGCCTACTATACCCCCTCCAAGCACCCGGTCGATTTCGGCAATACCTGTCAGGACTCGGTCTCTCTCATCCGCCTCGATGGTATCGATGGAGATGGGGTCCTCATTAAAACATGCCTCGGGAGAGTTTCCTGACGAGATATCTCTAATCTCTTCTTCGACAAACTGGTTCCACTCACCACATGAAGGGCATTTCCCAAGCCACTTTGCGGATTGATGACCACAATTCTTACAGAAAAAAGCGGCCTTCGTCTTTTTCATGAACAACACCCTCCAGACCTTATCTGCGCCTACCACGAAGATGGTAAACTCTAACCAATTTAAACGGTTTACGCAACCCAAAACCCCCTTGCGCGGATATACGCCCGGAGAAAAATCTTTCCGGGTGACCCGGATACCGCTATCACCCATAAAACGAAAACCTGGAAACGGAAAAATTTCACTTATGAATGGACACAAAACGACAATTCTGGTATTAAAACAGATTGTCAATAAACCAAGGAGATGGTTTTTATGAACAATCCAAACTTCAGTTCCGGTCCATGTGCCAAGAGACCGGGGTGGAATGTTAATGTATTGAGGGATGCGGCCCTGGGCCGTTCTCACCGCAGCGCGCTTGGAAAGGAAAAACTGGCAAAGGCGATTACCGACAGCAGGAGGGTTCTCGGTGTACCGGAGGATTATCTGCTGGGCATACTCCCCGGCTCGGACACAGGTACATTCGAGGGAGCCATGTGGGCACTCCTGGGTCCCAAACCGGTAACGGTGCTCGTGTGGGAAAGTTTCAGTAAGGGGTGGGCAACAGATGTGGAAAAGCAACTGAATCTCAGGCCCACTATATTTGAGTCGGATTATGGGAAAATTCCCGATCTCAGGAAAATCGACTGGTCGAATGACGTGATCTTTGTGGCTAACGGCACCACCAGCGGCGTTAGAATCCCCGACTGGAAATGGATACCCGATGACAGGGAGGGCCTGACCTTTTGTGACGCGACCAGCGCGGTCTTTGCCATGGATATAGACTGGCCAAAGGTGGATGTCCTCACATATTCCTGGCAGAAGTGCCTGGGGGGAGAAGCCGCTCACGGGATACTGGTTTTAAGTCCCCGGGCGGTGGAACGATTGGAATCTTACGATCCACCCTGGCCAATGCCGAAGATATTCCGTCTTAAAAAGGGCGATAAGCTGAACAGGGCCATCTTCAAGGGAGATACGATAAATACACCCTCCATGCTCTGCGTGGAGGACTATCTGGACGCGCTCGCGTGGGCGGGCAAAATCGGACTGCCCGGCCTTATCAAAAGGAGTGCAGCCAATTTGAAGGTGGTCGAGGAGTGGGTAGACCGAACAGACTGGGTCGACTTTCTAGCCGAGTCTGAAGAGATCCGATCCAGCACATCCGTCTGTCTGAAGATTACAGAGGAGAGATTTCGGTCAATGTCCCGAGAAGATCAATCGGGTTTTATCAAGGATGTTGCCGGCGGTTTGAGCAAAGAGGGCATCGCCCATGACATAGGCTCATACAAGGACGCCCCTCCAGGATTTCGCATATGGTGCGGCCCCACAGTGGAGGCATCAGATGTCAAGGCAGTCGTTGAAGGTTTGGAATCGGCGTGCCTGAACAGAATGCAGACTATTTGAAAAATTGAGCGCCATACCGCCTCTAATAACAAAAAAAGGATAACACGATTAATGAAAAAAGTTCTGGTAAGCGATAATCTGGCAAAAGAAGGTATAGAGATATTTAAAAACGCCCCGGGAATTGAGGTCGACGTAATAACCGACCTTACTCCGGACGAGCTTAAAGGCGTAATAAAAGATTATGACGGCCTGGCAATAAGGAGCGCCACCAAGGTCACGGAAGACGTAATCGATAAGGCCGCTCGTCTCAAGGTTGTCGGCCGGGCAGGGATAGGTCTCGACAATGTTGCTGTCGATGCGGCGAGTAAAAAGGGTATCGTGGTCATGAATACACCCGGCGGGAACACAATAACCACGGCGGAGCACGCCATAGCCATGATGTTTTCTCTGGCCAGAAGAATCCCCCAGGCCACGGCCTCTACAAAAGCGGGGAAGTGGGAGAAAAAGAAATTTATGGGTTCCGAAGTCTCAAACAAGACGCTTGGGATCATTGGCATAGGAAGGGTGGGCTCTATAGTAGCCGACAGGGCGCAGGGCCTTAAAATGAGCGTGATAGCTTATGATCCTTTCATATCGCGTGAAGCGGCGGAGAAAATGGGAATCTGTCTTGCGTCTTTCGACGAGGTTCTGAGAAAAGCCGACTTTATCTCGGTGCATACTCCTCTGACGAATGAAACAAAGGGTCTGATCAACGCCTCTTCCTTCGACAAGATGAAAGATGGCGTATTCGTCATCAACTGCGCGAGGGGCGGGATCATTGATGAAAATGACCTTCACGATGCCGTCGTTTCAGGGAAGGTCGCCGGCGCAGCTCTCGATGTTTTTGAGGAAGAACCCACCAAAAACATGAGGTTGCTCTCCCTGAACAATATCATCTGCACACCGCACCTCGGTGCGTCGACAGATGAAGCCCAGAAAAATGTTGCCATAGCCATCGCACAGCAGATAGTCGATTGTCTCACGACCGGAGAGATAAAAAATGCCGTCAATTTTCCATCTGTCAGTGCGGAAGTTCTTGGCCTGATAAAACCTTACCTGACCCTAGGGGAAAAGCTCGGCAATTTTGAGGCACAGATTGTCACTGGAGGAATAAAGGAAGTTGTTATTGAATACAGCGGCGCCATCCTTGATTATAACGTGGCCCCCGTTACGATATCCTTCCTGAAGGGACTCCTTACACCTGTGTTGAAAGACAACGTCAACTATATTAACGCCCCTGTTATAGCGGAGGAGAGGGGAATCAATGTCATAGAATCAAAAAGCAGTGAGATGAAGGATTACAAAAACATGATCTCCGTTACAGTGAAAACCGATCAGGAAGAATCGTTCACCGCTGGAGCCATCTTCGGGCGACAGGATCTGAGGATTGTCAGGATAAACAAATTTATGCTTGATGTAATCCCCGAGGGTTACATGCTGATGCTTTACAACTATGACCGGCCCGGCGTTATAGGAAACATAACCACAACCCTCGGAAATGACAAAGTTAATATCGCAAGGCTCCATCTGGGGCGCGAACAGGTGGACGGCAAGGCGCTTGTTGTGTTAAGCACTGACAGTCCAATTTCCAAAGACACCATAAAAAAGCTGAAAGAACTGCCTAATATAATATCCGTTACCAGGATAGAGATGTAGGTGATCCGGGCCAAGATTCAGTGGCTGGAACGTTTAACTCGAAACTTATAGTATGGAGATGAGAGGCCATGGCAAATGTAATAATCGTCGGGTCCCAGTGGGGCGATGAAGGAAAAGGAAAGATTGTTGACATTTACGCGCGTGAAGTGGATGTCATAGCCCGCTTTCAAGGGGGCAATAACGCGGGGCACACTCTGGTTGTTAAGGGAAAGCAAACCATCCTCCACCTGGTGCCATCTGGAATCCTGCATAATCACAAGATCTGCATCCTCGGCAACGGCATGGTTATTGATCCGGGGGTACTGCTCCGGGAAATTGATGAACTCCGTTCAAAAAATCTTTTCCCCCCCGACACAGAACTCTATATCAGTGAAAACGCCCATATCATCATGCCATATCACAGGAGCCTGGACAGCGCCCGTGAGGCACGAAAGGGCGCGGCAAAGATCGGAACAACGGGAAGGGGCATCGGCCCCGCCTACGAAGATAAAGTCACACGCACAGGCATCAGGCTCTGCGACCTCCTTAACAGAGAAACCTTCGGCGAGATGCTGCGTAGAAATGTTGAAGAGAAAAATTTCTACCTGACAAAATTCTACAACGCCAAATCGGTGGAATCCGATGCCATATTCGATGAATATGCCGGGTATGCCGATCGTCTCAGGGAATATGCGGCAAACACATCCCTCATAATCGACAGGAAAATCAAAGAAGGCGGAAATGTTCTGTTTGAAGGCGCGCAGGGTTGCCATCTCGATATCGACTATGGCACCTATCCCTTTGTTACATCTTCCAACACATCCGCGGGCAGTGCCTGCTGTGGAGCAGGCATAGGACCTACAAAGATAGACGCCGTCGTGGGTATCTGCAAGGCATATACAACGAGGGTCGGAGCTGGTCCTTTCGTAACGGAACTGACCGGAGAAATGGGTGAGAAAATTCAGAAAGCGGGTGCCGAGTTCGGCGCCACGACAGGGAGAAAACGCCGATGCGGATGGCTCGACATGGTTCTTGTCAAAGAGTCGGTCAGGATCTCCGGGATAACGGGCATAGCCCTTACCAAACTCGACGTACTCACGGGAATCGATAAAATAAAGATATGCGTCGCATACAAAACGAATGCCGGGGAATTCGCAGAATATGTTCCCCCCGATACAAAGCTGTTCGAGCAGTGCCGCCCCGTTTATGAAGAAATGGACGGGTGGTCGGAAGACATAAGCAGGGCGAAAACCATAGATGAGCTCCCTGCTAACGCGAGGAAATATATCGAAAGAATAGAAGAACTAACCGAAGTAAAGATGTCTCTTGTTTCTGTGGGACCGGGAAGAGATGAAACCATTATGCTGGAAAATCCGTTCGATCGAAGCGGCAGTTCAGGGAGGTAATCTTCATTAAAAAAAATTTATTAGATTCAAGAAAGCTTGTTCTTCAGTGTGTAAATGCGGCTCTGGACAGAAAAGCGGAAGATCTCGTCATACTCAAGGTGAAAGATGTCTCGTCCTTTGCCGACTATTTTGTTATATGCAGCGGAAATTCAGACCGGCAGATACAGGGGCTTGCCGCTCATATCGGACAAAAGATGAAAAAATCGGGAATCCTGCCCCTTGGAATCGAGGGAGAACGTTCCGGAAGCTGGATTCTGATGGATTATGGTGACGTGATAATGCACATATTCTATAAACCGGTTAGGGAGTTTTACGATATTGAGGGGCTGTGGTCAGATGCGCCCGTAATGACCATCGGAGAATCTGTACGGAAACTGACCGTTCTCAATGATGATATGTGAAGCAAAAGAAATAGTCTCCGGGCTTGCCGACATACTGTTCCCCCCGGAGTGTCCGGCGTGCGGAACCGTCCTGATTGCTGATGGAGAACAGCTTTTTTGTCCCGAATGCCTCTCCACAATAAATTTTATAACCTCCCCCCTGTGCACTTTCTGCGGTCTTCCATTTACAGTAACTGACGGGGCAAACCATCCCTGCGAAGACTGCATCCTGGCACCCCCTCCCTTTTCCATGGCCAGGGCGCTGGGGAAATATGAGGGATCCCTGCTGGACGTCATTCACCTGTTCAAGTATCATGGGAATGTATCGGCTGGAGAAGCACTCGGAAGAATGATGGCAAAGGCCCGTTACGACTCCCTCGCGATAGGGAATTACTCGCTGATCATACCCGTTCCCCTTCATCTGAAAAAATTGAGGGATAGGGGATTTAACCAGTCACTTATCCTTGCGAGTCAGATATCGAAAATGTTTTCCATTCCCCTTGATTTTACCACTCTCAGGAGAGTGATCCATACAGAATCGCAGGTCGGTCTCTCAAGACAGAAAAGGGCGGCAAATGTAAGGGGCGCTTTTGAAATACCAGATCAAAGCAGGATCAAAAACAAAAAAGTATTACTGATAGATGATGTCTATACCACAGGCAGCACAGCGAAGGAGTGCTCAAAAATATTGGCGCAAAACGGCGCAGAAGAAGTGGCAGTGCTCACTCTGGCAAGGGCCTGACGCAAAAAAGAGGTGTTTATGGACAAGATATTATCCAGGGAAAATTTGAGGGAACGGATTAAAACTCTCAGAGATGAGGGGAAGAAAATCGTTTTCACCAACGGCTGTTTTGACATTCTCCATGTCGGCCACGTAAAATATCTCAACCGGGCAAAGGAGATGGGCGACATCCTGGTTCTTGCCCTCAACAGTGATTCATCGGTAAAATCCATAAAGGGACCATTAAGGCCCATTGTCCCACAGGATGAGAGGGCATATATAATGGCGTCCCTTGATATGGTGGACTACGTAACCATATTTGATGAAGATACACCTCTCGAACTGATAGAATATATCGAGCCGGACATCCTGGTTAAGGGCGGGGACTGGAGCGAAGACACCGTTAGCGGACGTGAATCAGTGGAAAAAAGAGGCGGGAAAGTTGTCATTATTCCACAATTCAACGAATCTTCGACTGACCATCCTGCGTCAACAACAAATATAATCACAAAAATAATGAATGTCTATAAAGGCGATGAGTAGTTTTTTCTTTACAAAGAGAGTTTCATTGTATATATGGTTTCATTGAATTTAAGGGAGCGGAGATAAACTTAAATGACACCGGCTCGACTCGAATATTTCAGGAAGCTGTTCACACAGAGGATAGAAGGCTTATTGGGCGAAGCGGGTAAAACCGTTTCCGAAATGACCGGAGGTGCTGAAAGTTTCCCCGATGTAACAGACAGGGCATCTCAGGAATCCGACAGAAATTTTGAGCTCAGGATCAGGGACAGGGAAAGGAAACTGGTAAAGAAAATTAAAGAGGCCCTCCAACGCATCGATGACGGCACCTTTGGAACATGCGAGGTGTGCGGGAAAAAGATATCTGAAAAAAGGTTGACGGCGCGTCCGGTTACCACCCTCTGTATAGCCTGCAAAACACAACAGGAAAAGCAGGAAAAACAGCGGGGAGAATAGATGCCCCCACACAAGCTTCAACTGCTCTAAGGGTTTTATCTCTTACCCTGAAAACAGCATACATTTTATTATTGTTCTGCAATCTCCATGGAAAGATACCGTCCGGGCAAATCCCATATCCAAATGAAAAGATCCGCATTTCATATAGCCTTTATCCTGGTCATATCTCTGGGTTTCATTCATGTGGGATTCGCATATATCCCCTCTGCCGGGCAAATTCTGCAACCCTTCCTGAAGACGTACAGCGGTCTTCACACCATAAGAATCGACATGGAAACCGTGATATATGACGATCTGTCCGAAAAGACGGAGATCGGGGAACAGCTCCTGATAAAAAAAGGGTGCATGTTCAGAGATGAAAGGGTTTTTTCGCATGGAGATAATATCCTGATACAGGATGGAAGAAAAACCCTCAATCTGGGCGTTGAAACGGCAAATGCCGATGAAAGAAGAATAGATGCCGTTTTCCCCACCATATTTTTTCAGAAATCGGTGAACGACCTGCTGAACACCCTCAACTTTCTTGGAGTGGACACCGGGACTGTCAGCATCGACAGGATGGATGGGAAAGTCGTTTTCGTTGCAGGCAAAGGACTTGAGGTCGCGCCCGGAAGCCGGCTGTGGATAGAGAGGAAAAGAAGCCTGCCTCTGCGATTTGTCGGGGTAGGAATGTCCGGCGGAGAAAGGATCGTTCTGAGAGCTGAATACCTGGATTATCACCAGGTGAGCAAACGCTTCTGGCTCCCTGAGCGGATAGAGTATTACAGGAATGATGTTCTGTGGGTTGTAAGCATAGTTAAGAACGTCACCATAAATGAGAATATGCCCGAAACCCTCTTTAAGATGCCGGGGGAGGAAAATGTCTGCTCTCCTGTCGCAAATTTTCTCAACATCAGGGAGTGATTCTGCTAATTAACAGAATAGGGAATGATCGATGTTTGTCAACGTAGCTGTAAGCATACCATCGGCAAAGCCCTTCACCTATGCCGTGCCGGATGGAATGGAAAATCAGATAGCCATCGGCAAGCGGGTCCTCGTGCCATTCGGCAGGAGGAAAGTGACAGGTTATATCGTCGGATCAACTCCCTCGACAGAAATAAAATCCATCAAAAACATTATCGAACTGCTGGACACAGAGCCCCTCTTCAACGCGGAAGACCTTGAATTTTACCGGTGGACATCTGATTATTATATGCACCCACTGGGAAAGACTCTGAAGGCGTCTCTTCCGGGCGGGATAGATCTGGAGAGCAATATGTGGGTCTCCCTGTCGGATAATCGGAAGACAGGAGAGGGTGGTTTGTCCGACCCGCAGCGCAGGATAATCGGGATATTGAGAGAACATCCCAATGGTCTTTCCGCGGGCAAACTGAAAAAAGACACCGGAAGAAAAAATATTCTTGATGATCTCAAAAGGCTTCAATCCCTGAAATACGTGAACCTGGAAGACAGAATCAGGAAGGCCGATGTAAAAAAGAAAACGGAGAAAAGAATAAAGCTGGCATCTCCCTTTCCCCCGGAAATCAAATTGACCGAAAAGCAGGGATATATCCGTGATTTCCTGGAGGAGCACGGGGAGGTCGATTTATCGTCACTCCGCGGAGAATTTAAAAATGCTCAGGCCACGATAAAAAGGATGGAAACAAAAGGCCTGGTATATATATCCACAAACGAAGCCTACAGAAGCCCGGGTAAAACCCCCCATATCGGGAAGCGAAACACACACATAATCCTGAACAACGAACAGGAGGCGACTCTCGATGAAATAGTCTCCGGGATAAAATCCCACAGGTATTTCCCCTGTCTGCTCCACGGGGTCACCGGAAGCGGAAAGACCGAGGTGTATCTCAGGGCAATAGAAGAAACCATCAAACTGGGTGGCAGCGCCATCTACCTCGTGCCGGAGATAAGCCTGACTCCCCAGCTTTTAAGCAGGATACGAAACAGATTCGACGAAACCGTGATCGCGATACTGCACAGCGGTATCGGAAGAGGCGCGAAATATGATGAATGGCGGAGGATACAAAAAGGCGAAGCCCGGATCGTCATAGGAGCAAGATCGGCTATATTCGCCCCGGTCAGGGATCTGCGACTTATTGTGGTCGATGAAGAGCACGATTCCTCATACAAGCAGGATGATCATCTAGCGTACAACGCACGTGACCTGGCGATAGTAAGGGCGAAACAGAGATCGGCAACGGTGGTCTTGGGTTCAGCGACGCCCGGCATCCAGACATATTTCAACACAAAAAACAAAGATTTTAAGCTCCTTGAACTGACCCGGCGGGTGGAGGGAAGAGAGCTTCCCCGCGTAGATATTATTGACATGAAAAAAGAAGGGGGATCGGGGAAAAACGCACCCATTTTCTCCCAGTCTCTTATAGAAGCAATTCGCAATACGCTTAACGACGGAAAGCAGACTCTCCTTTTTCTGAACAGACGGGGATTCCATACCTTTCTCTATTGCCTCGACTGCGGCTACATATTCAAATGCCTCAATTGTTCCGTCTCCATGACACATCACAGAAACGATAATTCTCTTCGATGCCACTACTGCAACTTTCGCATAAAAGCCCCTCCGGTATGCCCCTCATGCGGGGGTTCCCGCATAAACAGTTATGGTATGGGTACCGAGAGAGTGGAGGAAGAAATTACAACACTGTTTCCCGACGCGAGGGTGAAGAGGATGGATAGCGATTCCACCTTAAAAAGAGGCTCATACGGAAAAATTCTCAAATCTCTCGACAAAGGCGAGATAGATATCCTTGTGGGAACGCAGATGATCACAAAAGGTCATGATTTCCCCGGGGTCACCCTGGTCGGGGTCGTATCAGCGGACAACTCCTTGAATATTCCCGATTTCCGGGCCGCGGAAAAGACCTTCCAGGTACTGACACAGGTTTCAGGCAGGGGGGGGAGGGGGGATTCACCGGGAAGGGTTATAATACAGACATTCAACCCGGACAACTACGCCATAAAGAGGGCCCGGGAGTACAACTATATAAGCTTCTACAATAACGAGATTCAAACACGCCAAGAACTTGGCTACCCGCCCTTCAGCCGTATGGTGAACCTCACAATATCAGCTACAAATGAAGCCCGGATCACCGGCTATGCCAAAAGACTGAATGCTGTTGCCAGAGATCTTGCCCGGCAGGCAGGAGGAAATATCTCCGTGCTGGGACCCGCGGAGGCCCCCCTGTCCAGGGTCAAGGGCCGTTACCGGTGGCACATGCTCCTCAAGGGAAACGACATAAAAGCCCTGCACGCCCTGGCCAGCAGCATACTGACAAACACCAGGGAAGCAGGCCTGCGTATCAGGGTCGATGTGGACCCTGTGAGTTTTATGTAATGCGTGACATTCCGCATAATTTTGTTTGCATACACATAATTCTCACGATAAGGTGTATAGAACAGTGCAAAGGAGGTGTTAAGTGAAACGTACAAATATTGTGCTTGATGATAAACTTGTGGAAGATTGCTTAAAAGTGACCGGATTAAAAACTCGCAAGGCCCTGATCGATCATGCATTGCATGAGTTGTACCGTCATGAATCTCAAGCTAAAATTCTTGAACTCAAAGGCAAAATCAACTGGGAGGGTGATCTTAACAAATGGCGGCAAGGTCGTGATATATAATAATCCTTGTCGATACGACAGTATGGTTCGATTTTTTTGCGGCACGATCGCTACCACACGTGGCAGTTTTAGAAGATATTATTGCACACAGAGAAGACATTTGCACCTGTGGAATCATTCTGACAGAGGTACTCCAAGGCATTCGAAAAGATACTGAATTCAGAAAAACAAGAGATTTATTCAATACTTTGATTTGGCTTCCGATGCACTATACTGTCTTTTTACGTTCTGCAGAAATTTACCGAAAATTACGTAAAAAAGGCATAACTGTCCGAAAACCCTTAGACTGCATGATTGCCTCAACTGCCATTGAGAATGATATACTACTTCTACACAATGATAAGGATTTTCGGCCTATTGAGAAACACTGCGGGTTAAAGGCGCTGTCATCAAATGAAAAAAGATAATCACAACATGCAGGCGACCCAAAAAACCGCGCGGGGTTTTTGCATTTATATATTCTTTTACAGCCTCAAATGATTCGGCAATTACCAATTTCTTGAATTGGACAGCGAGCGCATTCCCCGCAACTTGTTGCGGGAAGCTTCAATTGCTTTTCGATCGCCTGATTTTAGCATTTGGCCTTCATAACAAATAATGAGTATCATATTACAATTTTATGTTGCATTATGCTATTTTTTTATGTTATCTTTATTGAGAATAAGATCAAAGGAGCTAATGATAATGACAACCGCAGTAAGAATCACCGATGAATTAGTCAGGGACGCAAAAATATTTACTAAAGTCGATAAACGTTCTTTAACTGGTCAGATTGAACATTGGGCACGGATTGGAAAATGCGCTGAAGAAAATCCCGATTTAACCTATAGCCTGATTAAAGATATCCTGATTGGTCTTGCAGAGTTGGAACAAGGTGAATCATCAGAGTACAAATTTGGATAATCGACAATGAAAATTCTTCAGTCCCGATCATTTGAGAGAAAAGTAAAAAGATTCAGCAAGCAAGAAAAAAAGGCGATGGACAAGCAGGTGATAAAGATTGCCGAGAACCCATCTATTGGCACGGAGAAAAAAGGCGATCTCCGTGGAGTGTTCGTTCATAAATTCAAATTAAAAACTGCCCAATATTTGCTTTCATATCGTTTTGTTGGCGATGATCTTGAATTAATAATGATTGGCCTACATGAAAATTACTATAGAGATTTAAAAAGTTACATCAAAACAAGATAAATGGCGAATTTGATACCGGAGCACCCGCAGGAAAAGATTTTTGGCAATAATGGATAATTACATTCCAAACAGAGGCGGGCTGTTCCCCCGTAATTAACCAGGGTGGGTAATTAATGTCAGCTCCCGAAGAAATCCACAAAAAAGGGGTCAACACAACAAAAAAGGGGTCAAGTCTCTGTTTGACTTATGTTGACTGTTTTGATAAGTAATGCCCATGAGCAGGCCATTAAGAATAGAATATGAGGGCGCCTGGTATCATGTAATGAACCGTGGGCGGCGATCTGATCGGATTTTTGAAGTCCGAAATGATTACCTGATGTTCCTTGATCTGCTCAAGGAGGCCGCTGAATTATGGGGTGTCAGGATAAGCGCCTATTGCCTGATGTCCAATCACTACCATTTGCTTATACATACCCCGAAAGGAAACCTGTCGCGATGCATGCGCCATATCAATGGTGTATACACGCAACGTTTCAACCGAGCCCACGGCTGTGACGGGCCATTGTTTCGTGGACGGTTTAAATCGATTCTGGTAAATGGAGACAATTATCTGCTACAGTTGGTTCGTTATATACACAGAAACCCATTAAAGGCGGGCATTGTGGATCATCTGGAGGCATACCCCTGGAGCAGCCATAACGGCTATTTATCATCAGCCAGGGAATGGGACTGGCTTCACAAAGATTTTATTCTTTCCATATTGTCCACACAGGAGAGGGATCGAATCGGGGCTTACAGGCAGTTTATACGGAATGAGGATTCAGATGAGATTACGCAAGTTTTTGAACGGAAGAAATGGCCGGCATTTCTTGGGGATGAAAAATTTACCAGTTGGTTGAAAGGTAAATATTTTGAACAGAAGCGTGATCCTCAGATTCCCGATTCAATGATTCTTGCTCCTGAACTTGAGACAATAAAAAAAGTAGTTTCTTCTTATTATCAGATAGATGAATCCGAATTGCTGAAATCCAGAAGGGGGAAATTCAACGAGCCGAGAAGCATGGCTATTTATTTAGTCCGAAAGCTCCGGCAAGACAGTCTGACTAATATCAGCTCCGAGTTTTGTCTGAGTGGTTACAGTTCCGTCAGCAGCGTTCTGGAAACTATGGGAAAGCTGTTTCAAAAGAATCAGGATTTGCACAAGCGATATGAGATAATAAAGAACTCCATGATGATAGGTCAAACGGAGACCTGACCCCTTCTGACCCCTTCTCTCGCACTTGCGGTAGATGCAGTTTATTCCTCCATGATTGCCACAACCCTGGCAGGCCCCGCACTTCCCCCCTTGATCTTCAGAGGAAAACAGGCTATCTTGAAACCGAACGGCGGGAGCGGCCCCAGATTGACGAGCCTTTCGATGTGGCAGTAGGGAATGTTTACCTGATGGGCCGCCCAGAAAATGCCCTCTTCCTGTTTATCAATCGCCTCCTGCGCCTGCATATTTAGTGGTGAATCCCAGCCCCATCCGTCAATCCCCATGACACGAATGCCTTTTTCGTACAGCCACTTTGTGGAGCTTGCCGTGACGCCGCAACCCTTGAAAATGTAGCCGGGGTCATTATAAAATATATCTCTTCCGGTCTGAATCAGTACTATATCCATCGGCTTGATTTTGTATCCGATACGTTCCAGCTCTTTTTCAATGTCCTCTACGGTAACAGCATCCCCTTCTCCTTTCCATGTCATATCCAGCTTCACACCGTCGCCGAAGAACCATTCAAGCGGCAGTTCGTCAATCGTTTGCGCCCTTTTGCCATCAATTGTGCTGTTGTAATGCCATGGTGCATCGACATGAGTCGAGTCGTGCGTGCCGAGTTTTGTGATGGTTTCTGTTGCCCATCCCTCGCCATCGCGAAGGAGGTTTGCCGGAAGCTGGAGAAGCGCCTTCACCTGCGCCGCGCCTTCGGCATGATCGTGATAAACAATCTCCGTCTTCAGAAATTCAGGGGTTCCCTCGGGGCTTGGGGAAATTGTGGAAGAAAGATCTATAATGCGCATGTCATGTACCTCCATAAAATTAGATTTATTCTGCTGTAACTCCTTCATTGACTTTAAACTTTTTCTTTACATAATCGGGGTACCAGGAAGTGAACTTAATAGCTCCCATGAAGATGAGAATGTGTATCACCCTGTCGATCCAACGCGGTGACTGTGAGCAATACGAAAAATACTAAAGTGCCCAGATCAAGGATCTTGATGTTGTGCTCCCGGATATCACGGATAGTTATAAAAACGACTACGACGGCAGAAGCCGCAGCGGCAATTGCAAAACTTCGACCGCTCAGCACCCAGAATGCAATCCACGGCAAAAAACTCAGGAAAATACCCATTAGAATGTCCTCCTTTACCCGTTTTGATATATAGAGTGACTTCTATCTTTTTATTAGAATTTTTCCATAGTTAACAAAGAGAATCATGAACTGTCAAGGACAAAATAGTGACTGATTTTTTATACAACCTCATTACATCCCTCACTTCATCAAGCAGATTTCTGTTTTATAGATATTTTCAGGCGTTGACGTATAGGGCTTCTTCCTGTTAAAAATAGCAGCAAAATTGAAAATAATACGCAAGATAAATGGGTCGGTTAATGACGAAGGCAGTCAGCCTGCTTGAGAATGTTTCTGTCCCCCTTGGCGCGAGAACTATTGGTCTGCTTTTCATCGACTTTGTAGCCGCAGAGCAACAGCAACAAATAGCGGAACAAGCCAGGAAAAGGGCCCATTGTTTGGGAAAGAAACTGGCCTCTAATAACCCCTTGCAGGCAACATCGCATGCGTATCGCGCCTGATGCAGACATTAGTTGATATGTAACACCATCAGGAAAGTCGATATAGAAGGCAAAATCATTTATCCTGCGGGGAATACGGATTTCATTCCGGAGATGAAAGAAATAGACAGACGGAAAACACAGGAGTATCCATGATAAACATAATCAGAGAAACTTTTTGTGACTTATGAAAGATTTATCTGTAGCATTTCTTGTTATTCTAATTATTTCGGGGTGTTCCGCGTGGGATGCTGCCCGCGTGGCCAGAATAGCGGCTACCGGGGATGTTGTGTCTGCCCAGCGAATGGCCGCGGAGAAAGCGGTCCGGTATGCCGCGAACCCGAAGGCGCTAGATCGGGACATAAAGCGTTTTCAGAAAGATTTTGCGAAACTTATTGAAACATTCAGAAAGGCTGTCGGAGGCATCTGGGGAAAAGAAGAAATAAAAGAACCGGGATCCAGGGAGTATGTCAAATACACTCAGAATTATCTTTCCCGCGCTTCGGTCGATTTTGACAGGGGGATAATCACTGTTGAAACGCTGGACCGGAAAGATCCATTAAAAAGCTTAAAAAATGCCATCATTACAACCCTGCTTACCCCTGATGATCCCAGAGCCGTGGATATTTATTCTGCCAGAACTGTGAAACTGGGTAAAATGCCTTTTCTCTATGGTGAAGTAAATGACCAGGAGGGCAAAAATATTCGATGGTCCTGGCGGGCAGGATATTTTGCCGATTATCTCATTAAAAACAAACTTCAGACTAAGGCAATTAAAACTGGGGATAAGATTAAAAAGGTATCTCGTGTGGTTATCCCGATGGTAAAAGATCACGATGAAATCCGGGCTTTGAAGTACAAACCGCTCATTGAACGCTTTGCAAAGGACCTTTCCATCAGCAAAAACCTTGTCTATGCTATTATTAAAACCGAAAGCGATTTCAATCCATACGCGGTGAGTAATGCTCCGGCCTTTGGACTCATGCAGATCGTTCCTACAACTGCCGGGCAAGATGTTCACAGGTTTTTGAATAAGGCTGATGGCCTGCCTTCCAGAGAGTTTCTCTTTAATCCCGGGAACAACATTCAATATGGCACTGCTTACCTTCATATCCTGCATTACAAATACCTGGACGATATTGAAGACCCCTTATCCAGGGAATATTGTGTAATTGCCGCCTATAACACCGGTGCCGGCAATGTCCTGCGCACCTTTGACCCCGACAGAGACCACGCGCCGCAATGCATAAACAAGCTCGACCCGCTTCAGGTGCTCAAGATTCTTCAAACAAGATTGTCCCACGATGAGGCAAGAAAATATCTTGCGAAAGTAATGGATGCCAAGAAAAAATTTGTAAATTTTTAGCTCCTGAAATTTCTTGATAAGTATTGTATTTTGAGACTTCGAGGTAGTTTGAATGTGTTCTGCGGGCCACAAAGATTCCATGCTACGCTTTTTAAAGTATGACTGCCGCTCTTTCCCCAGACTTTTTTACCATCTTGCCATGCAGGTTCGTTGATTTTTACAAAAAAGTTGACAGTATCAGACAAAAGCAATAATGTGATTTCATTCTCGGGCATGACAGAGAATGGGAGGCAATCTTCTTCTCAGTGGATCATAGAACGAGGAGCTAAAATATTTGAGGAGGGAAGTTACATGCAACACGATAGTGACGCGGTGATTGTAAGTGCGTGCAGAACTCCACTTGGGACGTTTCAGGGCGGGTTGAGTAAAATTCCGGCTACAGAGCTTGGCGCAGTTGTCATTAAAGAAGCGGTAAAAAGGGCGGGCCTTCAGCGGGAAGATATTGACGAGATCATTATGGGCATGGTTCTCCCCTGCGGATACGGGCAAAACCCGGCGAGACAGGCCTCCATCAACGCGGGTATCCCCGTCGAAAAAGGTGCGATGACCGTCAATAAAGTGTGCGGCTCCGGTCTTTTGGCGGTAATGCTGGCGGCACAGTATATCCAGACAGGTTTTGCGGACCTTGTGGTGGCCGGTGGTATGGAAAACATGAGCGCGGCGCCGCATTATCTCCCCAATTCGCGCCTCGGGATTCGAATGGGGACAGGCAGCCTTATTGACCATATGGTTCACGACGGGCTCTGGGATGTCGTTAATGATTTTCACATGGGTTTAACCAACGACATTATTTCAGCAGAATGGAAGATCAGCAGGGAAGATCAGGACGCATTTGCCTGTGATTCCTACAGACGGGCAACTGAAGCAATCGAAAAGGGATTGTTTGTCGATGAAATCGTGCCTGTCACACATCAGGACAGACGAAAGGGGATCATTACTGTCGATACCGATGAAGGCCCCAGGGGTACCAGTATGGAACTCCTTTCTAAAATGAAACCTGCCTTCGGGAAAGAGGGATATGCGACTGCCGGGAATTCTTCTATCATCAGTGATGGGGCATCGGCCCTCGTGGTCACATCCCGCAAAACAGCACAGGAACGAGGTCTTTCTGTTCTCGCGAAAATTTATGCATATGGGGCGGCTGGAATCAAGCTTGAACATGTCCTTATGGCTCCCATCCGTTCTATTCCGAAAACACTCAAGAAGGCAGGCCTTCAAACAACCGATATTGATTTGCACGAAATCAACGAGGCCTTTGCGGGATCAACGGTTGCCGTCATGAGAGAGCTTGGTATCAACCACGAAAAAGTAAATGTCAACGGTGGTGCGATTGCACTTGGTCATCCGATTGGAGCATCCGGCGCCCGGGTTCTGACAACACTCATACATGAGATGAAGCGCCAAAAACTTGAGATGGGACAGGCTTCTCTCTGTCTGGGTGGCGGCGAGGCAGTCACCATGATTATAGAAATGGAGTAATATCATGCCCAAAAAAGACAAGAAATGGAAATCCTTTGGTCAAAGGATACAGGCCTTGCGGGAAAACCAGGGATTAAGCTTGGAGGAACTGGCTCATGAAACAGGCTATCCTCTTGATATATTGGAAGAAATAGAAAATGACAATACTGTCCCCCCCGTGTCACTGGTAATACAGCTCAGTCATATTTTCAAGATAGATGTTGACCAGCTTGAGAGTGTTGAAGAAAAAAAGGCTTCCCGACTGCGGGTCAAAAGTCACAAAAAAAGGGTGGATTCCTACTCGTACACTCCCCTGTCCCGTGCTGGTTCAGATAAGCACCTGAGGGCATATCTTGTGACGATTGATCCTGAAACACAGCATAAGGGTGTTGAGTACCACCACGAAGGTGAAGAATTCGTCTATGTTTTAAAGGGCGGCCTTACAATCCAAATCGGGGATAACGTGACAAAGCTGAAAAAGGCTGGATATATTCATTTCAATTCCGCCCTCCATCATAAATTGAGCAACCCCACAAAGGAGACCACCGAGCTTATGGTCATAGTTTATATTCCATAGGAGGAATGCACTTTGTTTCAATTGACAAGTGAACAGGAAATGGTCAGGCTGATGGCCAGAGATTTTGCGAAAAGAGAGCTTGAACCCTATGCCTGTGAACGGGACAAAAATGAAATATTTCCGGCGGAAGTAATCAGGAAAATGGGTGAACTCGGCCTTATGGGTATGATGGTTCCTCCAGAATACGGAGGGTCGGGCGCGGGCGCTGTAAGCTATTCGCTCGCACTCCAGGAGATCGCTTATGCCTGCGCTTCCACAGCCGTCACCATGTCCGTCGCAAACCTGTCCACTGAACCGCTCCTTCGCTTCGGCAGCAAGGAGCAGCAGAACAAATACCTGCTACCGCTTGCCGCCGGTGAAAAACTCGGGGCCTTCGCTATTACGGAATCCGAGGCCGGTTCCGATCCAACCAGCATGAAAACCCGCGCCGTGGAAAAAGATGATCACTATCTGATCAACGGGAGAAAGCTCTTCATCACTAACGGCAGCTATGCCGATATTATTAACCTGATCGTCTGTACCGACCCTCAAAAGGGTACTCGTGGTCTGTCAGCCTTTATTATCGAAAAAGGGATGCCGGGATTTTCCATCGGGAAAAGAGAAAAGAAGATGGGCCTTCACGCATCAGACACAGTTGAACTTGTCTTTGATGATTGCAGGGTTCCAAAAGAAAATTTGCTGGGGAAGAAAGGCCAGGGCTTCAAGGTTGCCATGATTGCCCTGGACAGCGGTCGAATCGGCATCGCGTCACAGTCTCTCGGTATCGCTCGTGCATGCCTCGACGAGGCTGTCACTTATTCTCAGGAACGCATACAATTTGGCAAAGCTATCAGCTCCCTTCAGGCTATTCAGTGGATGATTGCCGATATGGCTACGCAGATTGAAGCGGCATACTGGCTCGTCCTGTCGGCAGCCAACAGGAAAGACCTCGGAGAGTCCTTCACAAGAGAGGCCTCCATGGCAAAGCTCTTCGCGTCTGAACTGGCAAACAGGGCCGCGTACAAATCCCTCCAGATTCACGGCGGTAACGGCTACATCTCTGAATATAAAATTGAGCGACTCTACCGTGACGCGCGAGTCACAACTATTTACGAGGGAACTTCGGAGGTTCAACGTATTGTCATCGCCAGAGAAACCTTAGGAAAATAATACCCGGCAGATGAAGGACAATGCCGGGATTTTCTCATTTTTGAAAGTAACGAGCAGAAATCACCATTAAATGTAATCCATTATGGCTGTATCCCAATAGAAAGGAGGGGGAAACGTGTATTTCAATAACAAGGTGCTTGAACAATCCCCTGAACTGAAGAAGAAGTGGGAAGATGAGGTCAAAAAGGCCGTGGCCAAACATACTGACCAGAAAGAACGCTGGGCCACGGTATCTGACCTCGAAATCAAAAGAATATACGGTCCCGAAGATATTAAAGACATGGATTTCGAACGAGATATCGGATATCCGGGGCAGTTTCCCTATCTTCGGGGTAATCAGGTGACGGGGTACCGGGGACAGTATTGGACCTTCAGGATGTTTTCAGGCATGGGGAGTGCCAAAGACACCAACCAGCGCTGGCATCTGCTCCTGAAACAGGGGCAAACCGGGCTCAGCACGGCCTTTGATTTTCCCACACTCATGGGATACGATACAGATGACCCCAAAGCTCGTGGAGAATGTGGAAAATGCGGCGTTGCTATCGATACCCTGGAGGATTTTCTGCAACTCGTTGACGGAATTCCGCTGGATAAGATCACCACTTCAATGACCATAAACCCGCCTGCTTCGGTTCTCTGGGCCATGTACTGTGCCGCGGCTGACATTCAGGGAGTCCCTCTTACAAAAATAGGCGGCACGATTCAGAACGACATGCTGAAGGAATTTATCGCCCAGAAGACCTTTATGTGCCCCCCGAAGCCGTCAGTTAAAATAATAAGTGATACAGTAGAGTTCGGCACAAAATTTGTTCCCAGGTGGAATACCATCAGTATCAGCGGATATCATATCAGAGAGGCAGGCTCCACCGCTGTTCAGGAACTTGCGTTTACGCTTCGAGACGGCATCGAATATGTGGATGATGTGATCAGGCGAAAAGGACTTGATGTGGATTCTTTCGCGCCGAGACTCTCCTTTTTCTTCAACTCTCATATCGACTTCTTCGAAGAAATCTGCAAGATGAGGGCCGCTCGAAGGATATGGGCCACTGTAATGCGTGATCGCTTTAAGGCGAAAAATCCACGTTCATGGTGGATGCGTTTCCATACCCAGACAGCGGGATGTTCTCTTACCGCGCAGCAACCCTACAACAATGTCGTCCGAACGGCCGTTGAGGCCCTTGCCGCCGTATTGGGCGGAACCCAGTCGCTGCATACAAACTCGCTTGATGAGGTCTGGTGCCTTCCCACCGAACACGCCGTAGAGATCGCCCTGAGAACACAGCAGATAATAGCCGAGGAGACCGGCGCGGCGAACACGATAGACCCCCTGGCGGGCTCGTATTTCGTTGAGTCTCTGACCAATGAAATGGAGGAAAAGGCCTGGGAATATATAGAAAAAATCGATGAGATGGGGGGCATGGTAGCCGCCATCGAAAGGGGATTCCCGCAGATGGAGATCGCCGATGCCGCTTACAAATATCAGAGGCAGCTGGATTCGGGCGAAAGGGTGATGGTGGGTGTTAATAAGTACGCGACAAAAGAAGCGGATGAAATACCCGTCCTCGATATAGATGACCGTGTCGAGAAGGAACAGATGGAACGTCTGAACGCGGTCAGGAGAAGGCGTGACGGCAAAGCCGTCAAGAGGAGTCTTGATGATATACGAAACGCGTGCAAAAAGGGCGAAAATGTTATGCCCTGTTGCATTGAGGCGGTCAAGAACCTCGCCAGCCTTCAGGAGATATGTGACGTATATCGTGAGGTATACGGTGAATACCAGGATCCGGCAATGTATTAACCTCCATTTCCGGATAAACAGATGTTAGTTCTCGTGGACATGACCTGATCCCGATCCCGACATGTCGGGATCGGGATCAGGTCTTCGGACAGAGCAGAAAGGACTCAATAATTATGGCGGAAAGAAAACTTCGCATTATGGTTGCCAAACCGGGACTCGACGGACATGACCGTGGGGCCAGGGTGCTTGCCAGGTGTTTTCGCGACGCCGGGTTCGAGGTGATTTATACCGGTTGCCATCAGGCACCGGAGCAGATT
>Ga0222638_1000079_pt1 | contig 39577 bp, 33 predicted proteins | sample AntAcemetagen183_FD_181153 | JGI IMG/M metagenome (GOLD analysis project Ga0222638, IMG submission 181153) | Saline water microbial communities from Ace Lake, Antarctica - #183 | ecosystem: Environmental > Aquatic > Non-marine Saline and Alkaline > Saline | place: Antarctica: Ace Lake...
GACGGGACCGGAAGAGGATGATGAGGAAGATGAATTCGAAGAGACGATATACTCTGTAGATGAGGGCAAGAGACTGAATCTCGAATACCACAAGAACAGTATACTCCATCCCCTCGTTTCTCTCTCTCTTGTGTCCATCTCTATTCTCTCCGGTGACGGCAATACAACCTCCCTTCCCGAAGTGATGGAAGATTACAGCTTCTTAAAAGATTTGTTCAGACATGAATTTATATATGACAATAACGTGAATGACCTCGAAGAGGTGAAGAGGGTTGTATCATACGCATGTAAGAGGGGCATGATTGCTGTCCATGAGGATGGTGATCGGATATCCATAGAAGTAACTGGCAAGGGGAGGGCGTCTCTTGAATGGTTTGCGGGGCTCATACAGAATTATCTTGAGTCCTACTGGGTTGCGGCCAGGGGGTGCACGTATCTGAAAAACAGGGTGAGGCAAGAGAAGGATCTTGCAAAAAAGGTACAGAAACTTGGCACAAAAATGTACAAAAAGGGGGAGATCTCTAAGGCGGAGGCTCTTTCCCTGTCAAATTATAAGAACGCCCTGAAGTTTCTTATGGACTGTGGAGCGATATCAGTGTCCGGGAGTAAGGGCGAAAAGGGCGCAAAGTTTCTTTCCCTGAACGACAAAAGTCTGCTGGAATCCCTCAGGCACAGATTATTTAAATTTATGATATAGAAGTATAAACTTTGAGACCCTGTTTTTTTCTGCTACCCTTTGCGGATGCTGTAAAAAGCGCTTTTCCCCCTGTATACTGATTGATCTCCCAGTTCTTCCTCTATCCTGATAAGCTGGTTGTACTTTGCAAGGCGTTCACTCCTGGAAACGGAGCCGCTCTTGATCTGACCGCAGTTCATCGCGACTGCGAGATCGGACATGAAGGTATCTTCCGTCTCGCCCGATCTGTGGGACACAACAGTGGTGTATCCCGCTTCCTTTGCCCGTTCAATGGTTTCCAGGGTTTCTGTCAAAGTGCCTATCTGGTTAAGTTTGATCAGGATGGAGTTGGCCACGCCGAGGGATATGCCCTTCTCAAGCCTTTCCCTGTTTGTTACGAAGATGTCATCTCCTACGATCTGGATACTTGCACCCAGCTTGTCCGTCATCATTTTCCATCCCTCCCAGTCATCTTCCGCGAGGCCGTCCTCAATAGATATGATCGGGTACCTTTCGACCAGGTCACTATAAAAAGCGATAAGCTCTTCGGGTGTTTTCTCCGGGTTTTTCTCCGCGGAAAGCGTATATTTTCCGTCCCTGTAGAATGAATTTGCGGCAGAGTCGATGGCGATGACTATATCGCTGCCCGGCGAATACCCGCTTTTCTCAATAGCCTTCATAATAAGCAGGAGGGCCTCTTCGTTGGATTCCAGGTTTGGAGCGAATCCTCCCTCGTCTCCCACTGCCGTGCTGTAACCCTTTTCCTGCAGAACAGATTTGAGATAGTGGAAGACTTCGCTGCACATCCTGATGCCCTCCCTAAAATCGGGTGCACCCACAGGCATAATCATAAATTCCTGTATATCCACGTTGTTATCGGCGTGCTGTCCGCCGTTCAGGATGTTAGTCATGGGAACAGGAATATCTTTAGCGGAAACTCCTCCTATATATCTGTAAAGGGGAAGCCTTGTTGCCTCCGCTGCCGCCCTGGCACAGGCGAGCGATACACCCAGCATGGCGTTGGCTCCGAGGGAACTTTTGTTGTCCGTTCCGTCCAGTTTGAGCATTGTGTAATCAATTTCTCTCTGAAAGAGGCAGTCCATGCCTATTATTTCTGGCCCTATTTTATAAGTTACATTTTCGACGGCTTTTTCTACACCCTTCCCCAGATATCTCTCCATGTCGTTGTCTCTGAGTTCCAGCATTTCGTGCTCTCCCGTTGATGCGCCCGATGGAACGGATGCCCTTCCCACTATTTCCGAGCTGAGGGTTACCTCCGCTTCCACTGCAGGATTCCCCCTTGAATCAAGGATCTCTCTCGCGTATACATCGATAATCTCCGTCATGATTTCTCTCCCGTTTGATGATTTTATGAAAGGCAGGAAACACCCCTTCTTTCCCTTCTTTATTATACTTATGTGCAGGGATTTTCAAGACAATAAATGTATGGAATGAGGCATGTTGATCCGCAGAATAACCCGGCGTGTTTTTCAGGTGGGTCTGGTATTCGGTGATCTTCCAGAGGCAGATCACCGAATACCAGATTTCAATTGATTCCTCTTATCTGATCTACCATAGATTGTGAGAAATCGTCTGTTTTTGCGGAAACCTTCAATATGATTTGTTTGGATGTCTCTTTTGATTTTTCTATCTCTTTTTTTGCCTCTTCTTTAGCTTCAGAGACAATCCTGTCACGCTCGCTTTCTACTTTATCCATGAGCATTCCAGATGACAGGATTTCCCTGGCCTTTTTGTTGGCATCCTCCAGGATGCCTCTTGCGTCCGTCCGGGCCTTCTCTATCAGTTTTTCGGCTTCGCCTTCTATCTTTCTTATCGTTTCACGTATTTCTGCCGGCATAGCAGTCTCCTTAACGTTTCTCGAGTTCGCCGTACTTTTGGGTGACTATATAGATACCATGATCGAATATGCGTATTGTCTTGTTTATTGTTTCAACCGCCTGCCGGTGATCTATGGCACTGAGGAAGGGGGCTTGAAAATCTGCGTAGAGCCACATATGTCTCCTCATCATGATGAGGGCATAAAGTGCTTCATGCAGAGGCAGGCCGTTTTTGTAACTGACCTCAGCGAATTCTGAGAAATACTCACGTACCTCGCTATAGGGCTTTTCGCTGAAGTACATCTTTATAATGTTTTTATAAAAGAGGACCGCTCTCTTGAAACATTCCTTTTCCGGCATATTGTTGACTGTCGGTGTCCTGGGATTCTGTCTTACGGCCTTGCACCACTGATCCGCGATTTCTTCTCTGTGATCTTCCAGAACATCGATCAGTCTGTCAGCGAATACTTTCATAATGTACCTCCTTATATCTGTTAAGTTTCTGCCAAATTTCTCTCATGTGGTGAAAATATACTGTGTAGTTGTCTTCAATACTTTTCTCAATACATTTAACTGTGGTCTGAATATGGTTATTATATCAGCTGTGCAGGGTATGGGCATATCCAGGATCTTTGAAAATACCTTTGCTTCGGTTCCAGTTTTGGATCTTACTGTCATATTTCCTTCGGCAGACCCCACCTCTATGATAATCGGCAACATCAACGTTTGCTTTTCACTATCATTTAACATTCCCGCCAGATATTCAAGCTCTTTTTTCTTAAAGAAGTCTGTGTTTCCATCACCACATTCAACATGGGGGTGTTTTTCCTCCAGAAGTTCGCTTAATAATTTCCGTCTCCGCGGCAGATGGGCATTCAGTGTCTTAATGTCAGCTTTCAGGCAGTCTTCAAATATCTTGTCCGGGACTGGATTATTAATATGCATACGCTTCTCTCTGTTCAATCAGCATCTTGACATATTTCAGCCGGGCAATCTCTTCGCGATCACGCTCCTCGAACTTCATCGTCAGGTATTTTATGGTGGCATCAAGTCCGGGTATTACAATATGCTCCAGCGCGTTGTTTATTCTCTTCACCTTGTTTATTTCCGTGCCCAGAAGTTCCAGGGAATTCTGAAGCTCCGCCAGTTCTATTATGGCCTTCAGACATTTTCGGGAGAGAGAGGTGCTGTTGTCTATTAATGAGGATGTGTCGGGCGTGTTCCTTACGGAAAAACTGGGTGCATCTGTCTCTTCCGTTTCAAAGACAGGCAGTCTTACCCCTGCCACATTTCTTGTAACGGTGTTTATCTTAAATGCCATTTCGGATGCGAGGAGTTCCTTTTCCAGGAGCGCGTATCCATGGTATCCTGTGGCAACAGAGAGAGCCTTGTAAGCCTCCTTGAAATCCGCAAACAGTTCCTCTTTGGTAGAAGCGCATTCCTTAACGGTCTGTAAGAATTCCATGATAAGTATAGAGAGCCTGTCCTTGACGATCTTCTGGATCCTCGTGGCAAGTTTCATGCGGCGCTTCAGGCGCGCAAGCTCGATCTTGGTTGGTCTTGTTACCTGTACTTTTGTTGACATGGCATCACTCTTATCTGTCTTGTTCCGTATTCAATCCGGCCTTCTGCGGAGCCTTGAGATATTTTTTTATGTATTCTTCCTGGATGAGCTTGAGGTCTTCTGTGGGGAGCATGGAGAAGATGTTCCACGCCCGCTCCAGAGTTTCTTCAACGGTCCTTCTCTCCTTTTCGTCCTGCGATATGAATTCCTGTTCAAACCTGTCCGAAGCGGAGAGATACAGCCTGTCTCGGTCACTGAGCGCCTCGGAACCGATAACGGTGGATATTTCTCTCAGATAATTTCCCTCCGCGTAGACGGCATATGACTGCATGAACACGTTGTTATGGTCTTCCCTTGTATTCCCCTCGCCGATTCCCTCCTTCATCATCCTTGAAAGGGAAAGAAATACATCTATGGGTGGATATATCCTTTTTCTTTCCAAGGCCCTCGATAGCACAATCTGTCCCTCGGTTATGTATCCCGTAAGATCGGCTATCGGATGCGTGATGTCGTCATCGGGCATCGTAAGGATGGGTATGATAGTAATTGAACCCTCTTTGCCGCTTATTCTTCCGGCTCGTTCATACAGAGAAGCGAGATCCGTGTACATATAACCAGGGTAACCTCTCCTGCTCGGTATTTCTCCTCTCATGGCGGCAAGTTCGCGTAACGCATCGCAGTAGTTTGTGATGTCTGTGAGTATGACCAGAACATGCATGTCCTGTTCCCATGCCAGGTATTCCGCTGCTGTAAGCGCCAGACGCGGTGTTGACAATCTCTCAATAACAGGTGATGACGCCGTGTTGATAAATGCCACGGTGCGGCTGAGCGCCCCGGTCTCTTCCAGATTAGAGATAAAATAGCCTGCATCATCGTAGCTTACACCGATTGCACCGAAGACAATCGCGAACTCTTCTGATTTCCCCTTCAGTGATGCCTGCCTCAGAATCTGTGCGGCGAGCTTGTTGTGTGGCAGACCCGATCCGCTGAAGATTGGCAGCTTCTGTCCACGTACCAGGACATTGAGACCGTCTATCGCGGAGATTCCGGTCTCGATAAATTCCGCCGGAGGCATGCGAGACGCCGGATTGGCCGGCACGCCGTTTATATCCAGGTAACTGTCCGGCACAATAGGAGGACCACCGTCTATAGGATGACCGCTCCCGTCGAAAATTCTCCCCATAATGTCTTCCGATACGGGCAGCTTCAGGGTCTCCCCCTTGTATCTCACCTTGCTGTTCAGCAGATCAACTTCGCTGACGCCCCCGAACACCTGGACTACGGTGGTTTCCTTTCCAACTTCTATCACCTGGCCAATTCTTGTTTCGCCTGTGCCAAGTTGGACATCCACGATTTCATTGTATCTGATACCGGGAATACTCTCAATAACAAGGAGTGATCTCCTTGCAGTACTGATTGCCTTTGTCTGCCTCGTAAAAAGTTGCAGAGAATCCATCATACCCCCTCCTTAAACAAAAGGATTCTTGTCTATATCAGACCATAATTGTTTCATGTAATCATCGAACTCTTCATTCGGTATATCTTTCATTCTCGAGATGAGCGGCAGTGCCTTTGAAGAAGACACCTCGCTTACCAGCATGCCCGACTCAGTCGCCTCCTCCGCGAGGCTGTAAAACTTCATGATAGTACTGATCATCATGTGTGCCCTCTTTGGTTCCGTGTAAGTGTCAACGGGATGATATGCGCTCTGCATGAGAAAATCTTCCCTGATCATGCGCGCCGCGAGAAGTACCAGCTTATCGTCTTCGGGCAGGGCCTCGGGTCCGACAAGCCGGACAATTTCCTCCAGTTCTGCTTCGCGCTGGAGAGTTATGAGGGCCTTGTCCCTTATCTCATTGTAATCGGGACTGATCCTGTTCCACCATTTGTCCACCGAATCGGCATAGAGACTATAGCTCTGGAGCCAGTTTATGGTGGGAAAGTGTCTCTTGTTGGCAAGGGCGACATCCAGTGAGTATAGTACATCAACTATTCTAAGGGTTGCCTGTGTCACCGGTTCACTGAAATCAGCACCCGGAGGACTTACGGAGCCAATCACCGTTGCAGATCCCATTCTTTCCGGCTTTCCAATGCACGTAACCTTCCCGGATCTCTCGTAGAAGGCCGAAAGTCTTGAACCCAGGTAGGTGGGAAATCCCTCCTCACCCGGTGTTTCTTCCAGCCTCGCGCCGATTTCTCTCATTGCCTCGGCCCATCTTGATGTTGAGTCGGCCACGAGAAGGACATCATATCCCATATCCCTGAAATATTCGGCCATGGTGATACCGATAAAGATGCTTATCTCTCGGGCAACGACCGGCATATTAGATGTGTTGGCAATAAAGATCTCTTTTTCCTGCAGAAGGCGGTCGGTCGCAGGATCTCTCAGTTTTTTGAAACTGTGAAGGACATCCGCCATTTCGTTTCCCCTCTCACCACACCCTACATAGATGTTCAACTGTGTCTGGGACCATCTGGCCATCTGTTGCAGGGTAACGGTCTTGCCGGTGCCGAAGCCTCCCGGTATGGCTGCCTTTCCACCGAGTGCCAGAGGAAACAGATAATCCATAATCCTTGTACCGGTTATAAGAAGATCTTCGGGATTAAATCTTTGCTTGTATAGTCTGGGTTTTCTTGCCGGCCATTTCTGCATGAGAGTCAGAGGTTTTTCTATGCCTTCATGTTCCAGCAATGCAACGGTTTCTTCTATGGTAAAGTCCCCTTCCGATATCTCCAGGATTGTGCCCTGAGTTCCTATCGGCACCATTATTCTGTGCTCTATAAGACCCGTTTCCGGAACGCTTCCGATGATATCACCCTCCTGTACCGTGTCACCGATATTGACGGAGGGGGTAAAATGCCATTTTTTCTTCCGGTCGAGGGGATCTGTACGCACTCCACGTACAAGAAAATCGCCGATGTCGTCCATCATGGTGACAAGGGATCTCTGAACACCGTCATAAATGTTTCCGACAAGCCCTGGCCCCAGTTCCACCATGAGAATTTCGCCTGTTCCCGTTACCGGTTCGCCGACCCTGAGCCCTATGGTGTCCTCATATACCTGAATGACCGCTTTATCTCTCTCAAGGCCGATGATCTCTCCCGTAAGTCTTTCATCACCTACATCGACAACCTCGTATACCTGGCAACCTCTCATTCCTTCGGCGATTACAACCGGCCCCGAAATTTTCCATATTTTACCCATCGATCATGCCTCGCTTTGATATTTAGAGTGAATTAAAACAATTACAGCCTCACCGCAAGTAGCAGTCTGTTTTCCCCTTTACCGGGGCTTCTGACAGGCTGTTTACATGGCTATCAGGCCGTACCCGGCAACATCAGATATTTACGTTGAAGCCTATAAGTTTTTTTGTGTATGCCTTGTAATATCCTCTGATATCCCGTTCCTCTGTTGTAAATCCTGAAGGAATTTCTATTACAATTGCCGTTCTTTTTTTACTCTGTCTTATGTACTTCAGTACATCTGCCGCACCCCCGGTCCATTCTTCCGGTATCATTATTATTCCTACAGAACTGTCACCAGAGAGATCCATAAGGGCCTCCTTGACCTTTTCATTAATGTCTTCCGAATCTTCTATTATCCGGTACTTCTCGACACCGGCAAGTCTCGCCAGCGCTGTCTGATCCCTGTTTCCTATTATGGCTATGTCTATCTTTTCAGGTTTAGTCATGTCGCAATTACCAGTTCCCTTATTTCTGCTGCCGGTATTCCGTCTGAAAGTATCTTAAAAATCAGTCTCAAATTTCGTATCTCCAGTTCCTTAAGCAGCAGGTACCACAACATATTCGAAGTAGATAATACCCTGGGGGAGAGCAGATCTTTCAACAGCCTGAATCTGTATTTTTCGGTTACCTTGTCTACAATCGTGATTTTCCCATCCTTTTCATAGCCTTTGGCTACATCCTGTGACATCATATGGTATCCTGTATTTTCCAATTTTCCTGTTATTTCTGTTATCCTCAGCGTGAGCAATTCTCTTATGGTATCTTCCGGGAGCACGCGGCCGCCGCTGAGCACCGGCGCACTCGCGGTATAACTGCCTCCCAGGGATAACCGGAAAATTGTCTGTAAATTTGCTGAATCGATAATGCTTTCAAAGGCATGTACGAGCAAATGTCCGTCGCTCATGTTTTTGAGAATTTTCAATACCTTCTGATGGTAGATGTTTTGCAGTTTAACTTCCCCTTCGGATACAGATTGCCGATCTTTTTCGTTGATATCCTCCATAGTCCGGATATAGTCGCCAAGATTGCATCTTGCAAGGATTTCGGATACTTTATCCTTTTCCCTTGCGGCAGACATTTCTTCCAGATATTCCCTGTCATGAATCGTACCCAGGGGTATCATGGAGGATATTGCTCTTCTTGAGAACATCCTGAGCGCTATTCTTATATTCAGGACATCGTACTTCTCAACGTACAGGCTTATTATGCGTGACATTTCGGGGGGTATACTAAAGCCCTCAAGACGTTTCAGGCATTCGCCCATATATATCCATAAGTAATTGTCGGCATCATCAAAGGTTTTGATCGGCTGGTCCAACAGGTATCCGCCAATATCTGTGTCACTTATGATTTCCAGGGCGTCTTGAATATTTGCGGATCTCTGCAGTATCTCGTTGATATGTTCGCGGTTTACACTCCTGGTCTCTTCACCTTTGAGGTAGGCCGATATAAATGCATAACGTGCGCTTATCAGGTTCACTATTCACCAGCCCCGAAAAGTTCTCTGCCCAGTCTGGGCAGAATCTTTGGTGTAAGCATCTCAACTCTCATATCGAACGTGTTGTCAATGCTGATCATGCCGTCCATTGACTCTGCCATAACGCCCCCCATACAATCAAATTCACTGACTTCCGCTATCTGTTCCTTCAGGGTGTCATCTCCTTCCACGACTTTGCGGACGATGGAGATATCTTTTTGAGATACGAGCAGCCTCAGTTTATCTTTTGTTTCAAAAGCTTCCAGTGCTTCATTGATAAGGTGGAGGAATACACCTTCATCAGTTGCCTCCTTAGACAGATCTTCTTTTACCTTTGTTATAATCTTGTTGATGACGGCATCTCTTTCCCTCAGTATTTCCTGCCGTGCCTTGAGGGAGGATTGTGCCAGTATCCTCGATGCCTCGCGTTTGGCCTCTGATATAATCCGTTTTTTCTCCTCCTCGAACCGTTTTTTCTTTTGTTCGTTTGCGTTTGTTATCAGTTCCTCGGCTTTTAACCTGGCACTGACTGTGATCTCTTCCGCCTCTTTTTGCGCTTTATCGAGGATAGCCGCTCTTATTTTGTCGGTTTCCATAATTGTCACCTTTGATTATCATTACATAAGCTTGAGTATGCTTAGCGTCATAACGGAGAAAACGAGTCCCAGAACTCCGATAAGCTCGACGAAAACGGCAAGCATCATCGCTGAGGTAAGGATCCCTCCTTTTGTTTTCGGGAGAAGGGCTATACCTGAAGCACAGACCGACCCCTGGAAAGCGCCGGAGAAACATTCAGCCAAGCCGCCGATGACACCGACGGCCAGTACTCCTATGCCGGCACCTCCGGTAGCGGGTAGTCCCGGAAGTACGACAGTCAAAATCATAATCAGAATAATCAATCCATAAAAACTCTGTGTCATGGGTAGCGAAGCCAGTACGATAACGTTTCTCATCTGGCCGGGTTCTTCAGCTATTGTTGCAACTCCTGCCGATGCTGCCATTGCTATTCCGATTGCTGAACCGGCGAGTCCACCCCCCAATGCGATAGCCCCCCCAAGCGTAGCCAAAGCTTGTATCTCAGTCATTTTCTCACCCCTTTTTAGATTTTTTTGCCTACTATTATTTCTCTTTGTGCTCTAAGATGGAATGGATTATATTCTTTTCCACCTCCTTCATAAAACTTCAACAGAAATTCCACGAAGCAAAGTCTGAGAGAATGTATGAAAGCAGCCAAACTGCTGAGCAACAAATTTAAGACATGGAAGACAGCAAAAAGAATAGTACCGATAATAAATCCGAGAGTTATGCCGATAATGCCCGGAATTAATCCTGAGATACCAGTCGAAATCCAGTTAGCCAGGAGGTTGAAAGCAGAAGCGAGATAAAATGTAGCGAGACCAACCCCTGCCAGTCGCGAGTATGACATAATGTCACCGAGCAAACCGGTCAGCTCAAATATCCAGAAAATTCCTCCCAGACCACCCATTTGCATAAATCCCGATATAACGATTAATATCAGGCCAATAACCATAGGATAAACCATAAATGCATATATTGAGGTACTGAGCGGAAGGAGATTAACATGTAGCAACATTTTAAAGATGTAAGGTATTCCAAAGATTTCTATAATGAGGATACCTATCTTACTGATGACTAATCCTTTGTTTCTTTCTTTTATTCCTTTTATGAGGGAAAGAATATGAGCTATGTTCACGTGTACAAGGCCGATTAAGAGCGAGATGATAATAAATGTAATCGGGTCTGAGAGTTGATTTTGCACCCACTTCGCGAGAGCGAGCTTTTGTAACTCAACACCGAAATACATATACAGAAAATCCCCCAGATATGTTCCTGAAAGTATACCGAAGATGAGAGCAACTCCTCCGCTTATATACAATACCTTTCGGAACAGCTCGACTCCCTCGGCGGAGGGGTCATCGACGAGTTTATCAAGGGCAAACTTGGCAAGGATCAGCAGACCTACGGCGTAGACAACATCGCAGAGCATGAGACCAAAAAAGAAGGCAAAGAAATAGGCCACGCTTGGTGTCGGATCCCACCCGCCATATTTAGGCAGACTGAAGAGATTTACGATAACCTCAAATGGTCTGATGATGCGCGGGTTTTGCAGTTTTGTTGGTGGTTCATCCAAAGGTCCTGGCTGGCTTGAATCGACAAATGTATGGTCAAAGGATTTCCTTATCTGTGATACTATGAAATCCGCTTTGCTCCGGGGAACCCAGCCTTCAGTCAGTGAGACATATCGAGTTTCAGCTGTCTGCTTGATAGCAGACAGCATTTCATCTTCCTTAAAGACGGTTTCTCTGTAGAGTATGATCCGCTCCAGGTTTTCTGAGGTAATAGCTTCTATTTCTCTTTCTAATTCAGTGACCGCTTCCCCTTTTTTTCTGATTATGTCATCTTTCTTCGCGGCAAATTCTCTTAAGGCTAACTCTTCGTCAGGTATCTCAAGGGGCAACACACCGAGATCTCTCGCCAGCGTTTCCACTATATTTTGACTGGTGGTTCTGACAATAGTATAGATTACCGTTTCCGTTTTGTCTTTTGAAAAGGCAGTTATGTGTTGAAGAAGGTACTGGCTGGCTTTTTCTGTAAATATCTTGCAGGTTTCTGCCGGGAATACGAATACCCTGGCTGACAGGTAATTTCCGGAATAGTTCAGATCTCTCAGCGAGAGGTTTATCTCATGTGACAGAATATCCAGATATCTGCCCAGACCTTCCATGTTGGAGATATTTGCTTCCAGTTTTGCTGCATCTTCCCGGAGACGGGCGCATTTATCACGCAGCCTGCTCGTCTGGTGTAATATCTTATCCAGAGGCTGAGTTTTCGCGCCTTCCGGTATGAGAACTTTATGTTCTCCCTTCACATACGACAGGATATCATTGATATTGGCAGATATTTTTCTTATGAGATTTCGTTTTTCTTCTATTGCTGTTCTGTCGGTGGGATTTAGTTCCCGGGGTTCTTCTATGTGGAGGACGCCTATCTCCTGCAAACGCTTCAAAGTTTCTGCGGAAGAATCCCTTGCAGTTACCACCCTGATTTTAAGCATTGCTTCAGGTGTGTTTAGAATTAGCGGTATCATCTGGTGGAACCCTCCGTTCAAAAACAATCGCTGACGAAGCTAAAGGCGCGCTCATTGAAGGTACGTTCAGTATACTTAACAGATTTCCAAGCTCCCTCAAGGAGGGTTTATTCTTTGGCGACTTGTTTCTCTCTTTGCTGATATTTTAGATAAATAATCCTTGCCAAATTTCTCGCAAAAACACTTGGATAACAGTCTAAAAGGAAAATATGACAGATGTCAAGATTTTTTTTATTTTTATTGCCGGTCTGTTATTACATCGCAATTACTAAAGATATTTCCTGTTTGCGTGAGGTCTGATTTTCGTGGTAAAGTAACAAAATGTGAATTACAGCGTTCGTTGACGCTCATTTCTTTAAAGGATACTCCGGGAGGGAAGGGGTTTTGCCAAGGGAAAAAAGTACAAAACTTTATCTGCATCTCAAAAAGTGGCTGGAAAAGGCTGCTGTGGATTATAATATGATAAAAGAGGGTGACCGGATACTGGTTGGCGTTTCGGGTGGTCTGGACAGCCTTGTGCTTCTCAATCTGCTCAACACTTCCATGGTGTTTCTCCCGCAATTTTCGATCCTGGCGGTTAATATAGACCTGGGTTTTGATGAGGAATACAGGGGGTATGCTGAGCTGGAGAATTGTCTGAGGAAAAACGGGCATGAGTATATAATGGAAAAGACCGATATAGGGCCCCTGGCACACAGCGATTACAACAAAAAGAATCCCTGTTTTCTCTGCTCAAGGATGAGGAGAAAGAGGATATTCGAAATAGCAAACGAAAATGGGTGCAACAGGATAGCCTTTGCCCATCATAAGGACGACATCATAGAGACGCTGCTTATAAATATCTTCTATGGCCGGGAGATCAGTACGATGATGCCGGACCAGTCTGTGTTCGGAGGGAAGTTTCACATTATCCGTCCTCTAGCGTATATCAGGGAACCGCTGATCAAAAAGTATGCAAGGGAGAAAAATATTCCCGTGATAGAAAACGGGTGCCCTACGAGCAAAATCTCACGCAGGATGTATATAAAGAGGCTCCTGGATGACATGGAGAAGGATAATAAAGATGTGCGCGAGAACATCTTCAAGTCTATGAGTCATGTGAAGATGGATTATCTTCCGGGACATGACGTGGATGGTAGCGCTTTATATAAAATGTCCGCGGAGAGATAAGGAAGTAGCATAATGGCAAAAAAAAATGAAACCGCTGAAAAGATTATATGTCAGAACAAACTGGCAAGACGCAACTATTTCATAGATGATACCTATGAGGCTGGGATTGTCCTTGCCGGGACCGAGGTGAAGGCCCTCCGCGAAGGCAGGGGAAATATGAAGGACAGCTACGCCCAGGTTAAAAATGGAGAGGTCTTTGTCTATGATATGCACATAAGTCCCTATTCCCACGGGAACAGTTCCAACCATATCTCCCTGAGGGTTCGCAAACTGCTGTTACATAAGAGAGAAATAAAAAAGCTCTACGGAAAATCAAACGAAAGAGGGCTGGCACTTATTCCCCTGAAGATGTATTTCAAAAACGGAAAAGTGAAGGTAGAGATCGGGATTGGAAAGGGCAAGAAGCTGTATGATAAGAGGCAGGATATCAGACACAAAGACGATATGCGCGATGCGCAGAGGGATATGAGCTCGCGCGGCAAGGACTGGTAACTAGGAGTCTCCGGGCTCCTTGACTTGGGCCACGAAAGTGACTATAGTAAGGGTATAATAACTGATCTTTTAAATGGGGGCGTCACGGTTTCGACGGGGATAGGTGAAGCTGTAGCAGCGTGCCGAGGTTCCTACAGGCCTCGTTAAATAGGTAGGAAAACATAATCGCAGACAATTACGATTACGCTGTAGCCGCTTAGACGGCTACCGGTCTCCCGACCATGTCTGCCGGGTCGGATGAGAACGTCATATAGGCGGGCTGGCTGAGCTCTCTTTCCTGGAGGGAGTGAAGTAAGATCTAAACAGGATAGCGCCTGATCAATCCTGCCTTTGGGAGTTTTCAGGGGCGAAATCAAATCAAAGGATATGCACGTAGAAACTCCAGTGGAATATTTTCGGACGCGGGTTCGACTCCCGCCGCCTCCACCAAAACCTAATCCAATACAGTCCAAAGAAGTACAGAACCCGCTAGAAATAGCGGGTTTTTTCTTGTTGGAACGCGATCTTTTCCCCTGGATCGGCAATTACCCGATCAATCAAATCAAAGCGCCTGAATTGCTTGCCGTCCTTCGCAGCGTAGAAAGTCGGGGAGTTCTTGAATCAGCCCTTCCTTTAAGTGTCGTTTTATACATTGTTGATGGTCTCCTTGATTATGAACCGATCTTGGCGATCATCTCCAACGCGAATTTTTTTGCATCCTCAAAGTCTCCCTGGTCGGGGTGTCCTTCAGCGCTTTGGGCCTCCTGGGCCCATGCCCTGTGTTCCGGTTTCTGCATCAGGGTTTCGATAATCTTTGGGTCCACACTTCCCCGGCAACCGAAGTGGCCGAGTATGGTTGCCTTGGAGGCGAGGCTGATGGCGTGTTCGAACGCCTGTTTTGGCAGTTGGCCGCCGCGTAGAGAACCGTGGGATGAGAAGAAGGCTACCTTTTGCCCCCCAGGGAGTTTCTTGATGAAGGGCTGAACCTTTCCCGGTACGCTGTGGGCAAGAACCGGGAATCCACAGAATATGATGTCATATCCGGCGATGCTTTCCACATCCTGGACGGGCTTGAGCTCTTTTGCGATGGGGATCGTTTCGTATATTGCACTGGCTAGCTTTTCCGTGTTGCCTGTTTTCGAGTAGTATGTGACCAACGCTTTCATATATCCTCCTTGCTACAGTGATTTGTCGCATATGGTACACAAAACTAGAGGGTCTTGCAACTTCACTTACCTCAATATCGAGATGCATATAATATTTTTGAAAAAAACAGGCTGGAATGATAGGGTATGCTTTATCTGACTGATTGGTGATGACTATGTTCAAGATTGCCACCTACAATGTGAATTCCATCCGCTCACGCCTCCATATTGTCATACCGTGGCTTCGGGAGAACCATCCCGATGTCCTGTGTATGCAGGAGACCAAGGTTGAGGATGCAAAATTTCCGGTGGGGGATTTCGAGCAGGCCGGTTACCATGTGATCTTCAGCGGGGGGAAACGGTACAGTGGCGTAGCCATAGCATCCCTGAAAAAGCCGGAGGAGGTCTCTTTCGGTATGGAGGATACGGAGCCGTTTGATACAGACCGCCTTATCCGGGGCGTATTCTCCGGCATATCGGTATTGAACCTGTATGTACCTCAGGGACGCGGCAGGGATCTGCCCCAGTTTCAGTACAAACTTCAGTGGTTTGACCGGCTTCGCAATTTTCTGAAAAGGCATTATTCCCCGGATGATATGCTTGTCTGCTGCGGGGATATTAATGTTGCCCGTGAGACAATTGATGTCCATGATCCCAAAAGACTCCTGGGACATGCCGATTTTACGCCGGAGGTGTGGGACGCTTTCGACTCCATCACTTCGTGGGGCCTGTCCGATGTCTTCAGAAAACATCATCCTGGAGAGGCCGGACAATACGCGTTTTTCGACTACAGGGTTCCGGCGGCGGTAAACAGAGGACTGGGCTGGCGGGTTGATCATATACTCGCGACCTCTTCGCTGGCCAACTTGTCGGTTGACTGTCATATTGATCTTGAACCGAGGCTTGCCGAAAAACCGTCTGACCATACAGTGATGGTTGCCGAGTTTGAAAACCTGCCATGAAATAAATACACTCACGTATCTAATCCGGCTATCTTACATTTTTCTTGAGAATTACCACGGAATCAAGTAGTAAACCCGAATGCAGGGGGGGATGGGTTCGCTATGCTTGTATCATATGCCGGCATTTTAAGAGAGGGAGCATTCTTGTATGTTCTTCCAGTACTTGCAGAGAGATGAGCCAGTACGTCTTGTAAATATTTTTCAAGGAGCTGATATATATATGGGTGATAACGCCAAAACACGATTAGCGGAACTTTCCATCAATACGATGCGTTTTCTTGCGGTTGACGCGATACAGAAGGCGAAATCGGGACATCCGGGGCTGCCTATGGGTGGCGCGGCGATGGCCTATACCCTGTGGACGAGGCACCTGAAACATAATCCTTCAGATCCGGGCTGGGCGGACAGAGACAGGTTTGTCTTATCGGCAGGACATGGTTCTATGCTCCTCTATGCGCTTCTATATCTAACCGGTTACGATCTGTCACTTGAAGATATTGAGAAATTTAGAACGTGGAACAGTAAAACCCCGGGACATCCCGAATTTGGCAGGACGCCGGGCGTGGAGGTTACAACCGGGCCGCTGGGCCAGGGCATAGGAGACGCGGTGGGCATGGCTGTTGCGGAGGCCCATCTCGCCGCTAGATATAACCGCGCCGATCTGAAGATTGTAGATCATTATACCTACGTCATTGCAGGTGACGGAGACCTGATGGAGGGAATATCCTGCGAGGCCTGCTCGCTGGCGGGCCACCTTAAACTCGGCAAGCTTATCGTCCTGTATGATGATAATCGTATATCGCTCGCAGGTTCAACAAGGCTTTCATTTACCGAGGACGTTGGAAAACGGTTTGAATCTGCCGGCTGGCATGTACAGCATGTCGAAGAAGGCAACGATGTGGACACCATAGACCGGGCGATCGGTCTCGCAAAAGAAGAGCAATCTCGGCCTTCGATAATCTGCATAAGTACAATAATAGGTTATGGATCTCCCGGTAAGCAGGGTAGTGCTTCCTGTCACGGATCGCCGCTCGGAGTGGAGGAAGTTGCCGCCGCCAAAAGGAATCTTGGCTGGCCGGTGGAGCCGGGATTTTTTGTACCGGAAGATGTTCTGAAACACATGCGCGGCGCCGTAGAGAGGGGGCGGAAACAGGAGTCTGAATGGAGATCCACCCTTGAACACTACAGGGAATTTTGTCCGGAAGATGCCGCCGAGTTTGAGCGTGTAATGGATGGAAGGCTGCCCGCGGACTGGGAATCGGCCCTCCCTGAATTTGGCAGTGACCTGAAGTCTCTCTCCACCAGGAAGGCGTCGGAGGCAGTTTTGCAGGCGCTTGCGCCCGGTATGCCGGAGCTTATGGGGGGGACAGCCGATCTGAATCCTTCCACGCTTGCGTGGCTGAAGGGTTTTGGAGATTTCCAGCCTGCTGGAACGGGATCGGGAGATGTTCCCGGCGCGGTAGGCGGTGAATGGAGTTACAGGGGACAGAACGTGCACTTCGGTGTCCGGGAGCACGCAATGGGAGCAATTGCAAATGGTATGGCTCTACATGGCGGGATTGTTCCCTTTGTCGGCACATTCTTTGTCTTCTCCGATTATATGAGGCCTTCGATGCGCCTCGCTGCCCTTATGGGTGCCCGTGTTATCTATGTGTTTTCCCACGACAGTATCGGTGTGGGTGAAGATGGTCCAACGCACCAGCCCGTGGAACACCTGATGAGCCTGCGCAGTGTGCCCGGATTGACGGTTATACGGCCGGCAGACGCGTCGGAAGCGGTGGAGGCGTGGCGCTTTGCCCTGAACAACGATAAAGGTCCCACTGCGCTGGTCTTTTCCCGTCAGAATATTCCGATCTTGGATCGTTCGAAGTATGCCCCGGCAGACGGCCTCCAGCAGGGGGGATATACAGTGTGGGAATCATCGGTCAACACGCCGGATGTGATCCTGATAGGCACGGGCTCAGAGCTGCAAGTCGCGCTTGATGCCGGCAAAAGCCTGAGCGAAAATAATGGCATAGCGGTTCGCGTAGTTTCACTTCCATGCTGGGAAATTTTTGACGGGCAACCGGAAGAGTACAGAGAAAAGATTCTCCCGTCATCCGTGAAAGTACGTGTGGCGGTGGAGGCGGGGATCAAACTGGGATGGGAACACTATGTGGGTCTGGATGGCGCGGTTACAGGCATGGATGGATTCGGGGCCAGCGCGCCCGCGCCGGTCCTGTATGAAAAATTCGGCATTACCGTACAGCGCGTCATAGAAACGGTCAAAAGTTTAATGAAAAGATAGAAATCTGCTGCTTTGAACTGAAGGGTTGATCAGATATGGATCTCCAGATCAACATTGGCAATTATCGGCACTTGCTGGATGCCGTTCTTGTTAAATTAGAAAAGGACCGGATAGTGGATCGCATCTGGTCCGGCGACTATACGGTCTGGGGGCCTGAACCTGCCGAAATCAGCAATCGTCTTGGCTGGCTGAACAGCCCGCAGGCGATGAGCGGCAAAATTGATGACCTACGGAAACTGGCCTTCGAGCTGCATGAAGAAAAATATACCCATGCCCTTCTTCTTGGCATGGGGGGGTCCAGTCTGGCTTCCGGGGTTCTTAGAAAAATCTTTGGTTCTCGTGACGGGTATCTGGACCTGAGCGTGCTTGACAGCACCGATCCGGGTGCCGTACTGTACCATGCGGGTCGGCTCGATTCTGCCAGGACACTCTTTATCGTTGCCACCAAGTCCGGTACTACCACAGAGACCATTTCATTTCTTAAATACTTTTATAACCGGGTATCTGATCGTTTAACGGCAGAGGTGGCCGGGGACCATTTTATCGCCATTACTGATCCGGGCTCGCCGCTTACCGAAATGGCCGATCAATACTCTTTCAGGGCCTCCTATCTGAATGATCCCGATATTGGTGGGCGCTACTCGGCTTTGTCTTATTTCGGATTGTTGCCCGCGGTTCTCATGGGTGTAGATGTAAAATCTTTACTTAACCGTTCTTTTGATATGGTTGAGAGCTGCAGAAAGACCGGTCTTTCGGTCGAAGACGGCAATCCCGGCGTTATGCTCGGCGCTGTCATTGGCATGCTGGCAGAAGCCGGCCGTAACAAACTGACGATTATTGCATCTCCGCAGATTGCGAGTTTCGGTAACTGGGTGGAACAGTTGATAGCCGAGAGCACCGGTAAGAAAGGGAAGGGCATTTTGCCTGTAGTGGGCGAACCTGTGGGACCGCCCGGAGTTTATGACGATGACAGGGCCTTTGTTTATCTGAAAATGGTGGGGGACGATTTATACGACGAAGCAGTAGATGCCCTAGAAAATGCGGGAAATCCCGTTGTAAAATTATACCTTGATAATCTCTACGATCTCGGCGGACAGTTTTTCCTGTGGGAGATGGCAACCGCTGTCGCGTGTCACCTGTTGAAGGTAAATCCCTTTGACCAGCCCGATGTTGAGTTGGCCAAGTTACTGGCCCATAAAATGATGGCGGAATATACAAAAAATGATCTTCTACCGCATGAAGTTCCGGTATTAACTTCCGGTGGAATCACAGTTTATGGCAGTGTGAAAGCTGGCAGTCCTGAAGAAGCCCTGGCCAAATTTCTCGGCCATACTAGACCGGGCGACTATGTGGCTATTCAGGCATATCTGCAGCCGACAGATAAAACCGATCGTGCCTTGGATGAATTAAAAACGACAATTCGCGACAAATACGGGCTTGCCACGACCGCCGGTTATGGTCCCCGCTATCTCCACTCAACCGGCCAGTTGCACAAAGGAGATGCTGGCAGGGGCCTGTTTATCCAGCTTACCGCCGATGATGAGCGGGATGCACCCATCCCCGATGAGATAGGATCCGGGAATTCCTCCGTTTCCTTTTCCGTGCTTAAAAGGGCCCAGGCCATGGGTGACCGGAAGGCCCTGCTGAATGCGGGGCGCCATGTGATACGCTTTCATTTGGGTGCTGGTGTCCCTGTATCTTCGGTTCGCAGGTGGTTTCTTTGTTAGACAGCGCATTTTTCGAGTCAATGTTCTCTAACCGTTGTTATCAAACTTAGCTCTATCGCAGCATTTTTTAGAGCAGATATTTGTGATCAGTGCCGGTAGGGTAGTATGGGTAACGATACATATAATCTGAACTAAAATAAAAAAAGCGAGCAATAGACTGAAAAATATAGAGATAATCTTGATTTTTGACGCCTTAAATCTTTTTGATATCATTCACTCCTGTGCTTACCAGCTTCGCCCTTGATCATATCCAGCTCCGGATTGCCCACCCACCCGCTTTTTGCATCCGGTTTGTTGTCAAACAGAGAGACATATGGTTTAATATCCAGAAGCGGAGTGCCATCCAGTATATCCACATCTCCAATCTGCAATATATTGCCCTTAACATTTTCTAATTTAACAATAGAAAGGCCTATGGGATTTGGCCTGTTGAAATGTCTTATGGAGAAAATTCCGTGTTGTTCGTCCTCTAAGAAAGGCATTGAAATTAAGGAATATCCGTTGGACAGATGAAAATGGTAGATGAGGATGAGATGAGAGAATTGCTCTATATCCTTGAGCCCATCCGCGTATTCCGGGAATACCTCTACTGAACCCTTTGCATCTTTTGCAAATGTGCCTTGAATAGGTGTATTTGTTTTATCAGTAAATCCTGAATGTATAATCCCAATAGCCTTGTATCTTATCTCATCTATATTGTTCAACTTTTCATCCTCACTTTTTACACAGGTCTAAGTTATGTGGTTTCACAATATATACACAATAAATATCTACTCTATTCCTACCCAACATTTTGAACGTTACCAATAATTTAATATTATGTCCCGGTAATTTTCCCATTTTACTTTGAGTGATGGCATGAAACCGGGAAGGGCAAAAGATTCAAAGAGATTATTTCACGCCTGACAATCTAATTTAAAGATGAAATAAAACGAGGAACTGATAATGAGCATGAATAAAATGAAGAACATTGAAAATCCAAACTGAGTTATAACCCAACTGCTGACGAGTGGAAAAACAACCGGGAGAACGCTCCCTGCTCCGACTATTCCTGTGTATAATGCCCTGTTTTCATTAGTCGACACTTCAAGCAGGATTCCGCTTACAGCTATAGTATGAAGTGTAAAGACAATGCCACCAGCTAAAAATGCAAGGTTAAGGGAAAAATGCCCCGGCAATATCAGCACAAACAAGGGGATAATTAAGGCTAACATTGAAGTAAGATACAATAAGTGTTGATATTTCACTTTCTTAGAATGATAAAAAAGCAACGCACCAACAAGAACTCCTCCAATTACTTTAAAGATCAGATAATTACCAATATCACTGCCGGTGGCATTTAAGGCATCTTTTGCGTAAAGTATTAAAAAGGGCATCAGAGCCAAAGAAACCCCCTGGGTATTACTAACTAAAAGATAATACAGCAATTTTTTATTCGCCCGAATTTCGCGCAAAATAATGCTAATGAAATTCTTATATTTATATATCTCTTGTCTTGATACTCTTGCTTCTTTCAGTCGCCAGAAACCTGCAGATGCAATTGTGAGCATCACGGTTGCAATAACAAACAGAAACGCGTAGTTGTCTGGATATGGTTTTAGCGTCAGAACTCTACTCGCGAAATAGGCTGATGCAAAGAAACCCGCACTTACTATTGCCTGCTTAATCGAGAAGAAAGATTTCCTGCTCTCCAGTAAAACTGATTTTCCGAGTATATCTGTATAACCGATGTTAGCAAATCCCCCGCTTGTCGAGAACACAGAGATGAATAAAAAAATCATTATAATTAAAAAGCTGCCCGTTATCCATGAAGATAAAAAGAAAAGAAACGCCAGGCATGCCAAAGCAAAGATCCTCGCGTTTATTCCAAATAAAAGGCAACCTTTCTTCATCGGTCGATTATTAATGAATGGAGCAAAAAATAACTGGCTGAGGTGAGAGCCTCCAAGCATTATAGCCGTTAACAGGCCAATATGCACAGAAGTGCCTCCGGCATCGACCATCATGGCAGGGATAATCGTATCAACATCCATAAAGTTCTTAGCTAATGCGAGAAACAAGGCATGCCATAAAAGAGCATAATAATTGTGTCTGGATATTTTCTTTGTTAAATTCATTTAATAAGAGTGTACCAGAGCCGTTAACCTCTACTTCTTTTTATTTTTCATGGCCTCCTGAAGCTTGGCCCCCAGGGAACCAAGTCCGCTGGTTGAGCTGTCTTCACTGTAAACCACCACGTTTTCCCTGTCGCCCGGGGCACCGTTGAAATATTCACCCAGAACTTCCCGGCTGTGTATATCTTCGTGGCAGTAGGCGCACAGATTTTCCCAGTTGCTGCCATCCGGGGGATTGTTGTGATGGTTGCCGTCTTTGTGATGAACGGTCAAGAGATGTCTATTAGTATGATCAAATTCTCTGCCGCACCGCGCGCATACCAGGCCGTGAATCGCAAGCGAGCGTTCCCTGTAGTCTTCCCCCGCCGGCTTTTTCATGCCCTCTTTCATTTCCCGCACAACGTCACCGACAGACTTCTGCGTCTTCGGTTTGTCGCTCCTGACTCTCGATCTTATACGCCCTGTCCTGTTGTCAAAAGAAATCTTTGCCAATGCCCGCAATCCTCTCTCTTCAGTCCATCGGGAAAATCTGTATATGATAATCTTCTTATAAACAAGGGGAAAAAGATTGTCAATGGAAGGTCCAATGGAAGTGAATTCCCGGAATTCCTACTCCAGCAGATTTGTTTAGAATTTCTTGTTGCATTTTTATTTTTTTCGTGTCTAATCATGCCTATGATATCTATGGTGTGTATGACTCTTTTCAGCAAGTTGGGGTCTCAAGTTGGTCCCAGTCGTCTATTATTGACTATATTAGATGGTGGACTAATTGAGGCGAATCCACGAGAGAAGAATATCAACATTTCACCAACGTCCCCTTTGCCCCCCCATCGATGATTGGTATCATCCTAATCTCAACTTGTAAAAAATACCATATGTGTGCATAAAGTCCTTGCAAAAAGTATCATGTTTATGGGTAACAGGGGTATACGAGCAGTAGAGGGCATCCCCTGTTTTAGTGATCGAATGATTTTTTGGATGATGGTCAAAGAACCGGGACGATCAGAGCACCCGCAAAGAAGAAAGTAAATTAATATGAGAAGTGTCCCTAATTTAGTACAGATTTTTTCATCTATAAACATCTCGTTGCCCGTGGACGCTGTTTACAGGCGTCTCGGTTACAAGAGGGGCATAACAAAGGTTGACGAGCGAGAAAAGGAAAAGATAGAACGACATATAGAATATGCGGCCTCTCTTGTCTCACTGAAGGGAGCAGGTCTGCGGGTTCCTCTGGAACGTGTGGATCCGGCGCTGGTTGTCCTTGGGACAGGCACTGACATCAAAAGCGCGAAACTCGCCGGATTCCTTAAAGGGTGCAAAGAGACCCTCTTTATCGGGTCAACAGCCGGGAGCGCGGTAATGAACGCCATACGGGGAGATATTGAAGGGGGTGACATGGCTCGCGGTGTGGTCATCGACGCGGTGGCAAGTGAGATGGCGGATGCGGCGCTTGACTGGATTGTGGGATTTTTTAATCGCCTGCTTGCCAGGGAGAGCGCCCGTCTCACGAAGGGGCGCTTTTCTGCCGGGTATGGTGATTTTCTGCTTGAAAATCAGAAGATGATGTATGATATGCTGGAACTCGACCGTATAGGAGTCACGATAAACGAAAACTTTATTCTCATGCCGGAAAAATCTGTTACAGCCGTAGTGGGGATTCACGCGTAGAGGAGACACGGGTAAAGAAAATGTTACTGAAAGACAGAATCAAAGAGCGGATAATTGTACTGGACGGTGCCACGGGCACCGAGTTGCAAAAGAAGGGAATGCCCGCTGGTGTGTGTCCTGAGGTCTGGTGTCTAAATAATCCCGATATAATCAGCGATGTGCATGCCGGCTACCGGGACGCTGGCTCCGATATCGTTTACACGGCCACATTTGGGGCGAACCCTGTCAAGATGAGCCAGTACGGCGCTTACGATGTGGTTGAAATCAACAGGGAGCTTACACTGCTGGCAAGGCGCGCGGTGGGCGCGGATGTTCTCCTTGCGGGTGATATATGTTCCACGGGACGCTTTGTCAGACCCTTCGGCGATCTGGATTTCGAGGATGCTGTTGATGCTTACAAAGAGCAGGTAAAAGGACTTTTGGAGGGAGGAGTCGATCTTTTCGTCATAGAGACTATGATGGACATCCAGGAGGCCAGAGCGGTCCTTATTGCCATAAAGGAATTGACCGACAAATTTACCATTGTGACTATGACTTATGAAAAAAACGGCAGAACGCTGAACGGCACAGATCCCGTGACTGCTCTGATAACGCTGCAGAGCCTCGGGGCTGACGCTGTAGGCTGTAACTGCTCCACCGGGCCGGAAGAAATGGTAGGATTGATAGAGACAATGAAGCCCTGGGCCACTGTTCCACTGGTGGCAAAACCGAACGCGGGGATGCCCGAACTTGTCGACGGCAAAACCCTGTTTGATATGGAGGCGGATACATTTGCCTCATTCGGAGCGGAATTTGTCTCGAAAGGGGTGAATCTCATAGGCGGGTGTTGCGGGACAACCCCTGAACATATCCGGAGTCTGAAAGAGAAGATTGCCGGCAGCAGGCCCGTCTCGCCGATGAGAGATTCAATCAGCGCCCTGAGCTCCGCGAGGGCTTCTGTTGTTCTCGAAGGAGCAAGGACGCTTTCAATTGTCGGAGAGCGTATCAATCCGACGGGGAAGAAAGCCCTCCAGCAGGAGCTCCTTGAAGGCAGGATGTCTCTTGTCCGGACAATGGCAAAAGAACAGGAAAATAGGGGTGCATCACTTCTCGATGTTAATATGGGCATGCCGGGCATTGACGAAAAAGAGACAATGCTGAATGCGATAGGGAATCTTTCCGTGGCCTCTGACCTGCCTCTGGTTATCGATTCCTCAAATATCGATGTGATAGAAGCGGCACTGCGGTTATATCCGGGTCGCGCGCTTATCAACTCTATTTCCGGGGAGAGAGAAAAGATAGCCAGGCTTCTTCCAGTGGCGGCAAAATATGGGGCCATGTTCATACTTCTTCCACTTGCGGATGGTGATATTCCTGAAACAGCGGAGAAAAGGAAGAAAATTATCGAAGATGTGTTCAAAAAGGCCGCGGCTCTGGGCTTTACGAAGTCTGATATAGTTATCGATGGTCTTGTCATGGCCGCGTCGTCCAACTTTAAGGCGCCAATGGAAACCCTGAAGACGATTGAATGGAGCAGCAATGTCTTCGGGGCCAATACGATTGTCGGTCTCTCCAATGTCTCTTTCGGGATGCCGGAACGTAAGTGGCTGAACGCGTCTTTTCTTGCCATGGTGGTGTCGAAGGGCCTGACTATGGCGATCGCCAATCCCGGGGTGGAGGAGCTAATGAACACCAAGATGGCGGGCGACGTGCTCGCTGGAAGGGATAGAGATGCCTCGAGGTATATAAGTCATTTCTCACAAATGCCCCCAAAGGTAAAACAGGAAGAAGCCCCTTCTCACAAAACATCCGAGGACAAGGTGTTTCAAGCTATTCTTGAGGGGAACAGGGAAGATATAGAGCAACTGCTTTCCGGCGCTATGGATTCAGGAATGGGCGCGCAGAAGATAGTTGACGAAATCATGATTCCCTCGATCACGGAAGTTGGTGATCTGTTTGACAGGAGAGAATATTTTCTTCCACAGTTGATAGCGAGCGCCGAAACGATGAAAAAAGGTATCGCCTTTCTTGAACCATGGCTCGGGGATGACAAGCTGGAGAAAAAACAGAAGGGTCTTATCATCATCGCGACGGTAAAGGGGGACGTTCACGATATAGGTAAAAACATAGTGGCTCTGATGCTGAGGAATCATGGGTTCGAGGTGGTTGACCTGGGCAAGGATGTGTCTGCCGAGATCATTATACAGGAGGCCCTGAATCTCAAACCTTCCGTTATCGGCCTGTCCGCCCTGATGACCACCACCATGATAAACATGAAAGAGGTGATAGAACTAGCAGAGCGAAAGTCCCTCGACTGTAAATTCATGGTGGGTGGAGCGGTGGTAACAAAGGCCTATGCAAAGTCGATTAGCGCCCATTATGCCAAAGACGGTGTGGAGGCGGTGAGGGTAGTTGAAAAGCTGATCCCGTGATTTTCAGAAACACTTATGAAGTTTTAGTTGCCATCCGAAGGTGTTTCCCGGATAACAAATTCCTCAGGATGATCCTGCGCCAACCGACCCTGTCATGATTTGCAAGGTTTCTCCAAAGCCGTCGGAGGGGCTCCGGAAAGGGTTCCGAGTATCGATCTCACCCATGCCTTGCCCCCGGCCCGGTCGATGGCAGACTCTTTCTGGACAAAATTAATAATTAGCAGTCAATGACATTGACCCTTAAGTAATATGATTAGTCAAGCGGGTATTATGGGGGTTTGCAGTTTTCTTGACATTTGATCAGATAGGGATTACAAAAACTGATATTTCTGCGTGATATTTCTCCGCAAGATTTGATGGGACCTTAAAGACAGATAAGAATTGGTGTTTCATTTCAGAGAACGATAAGCAAAGGATAGAAAGATATGTTTGGACACAGCGGCAGATATTTAAAAGTCAATCTCAGCTCCGGGACAATTACCGAAGAGACCTATGATGACACATTCGCCAGGATGTATCTCGGAGGGAACGGATTCGCGGCAAAGCTGATTTACGACAATGTTCCCCCGGCTGTTGACCCGCTGGATCCGGAAAACGCTATTGTATTCGCCGTGGGACCGCTTACCGCTACCTCCATATGGGGAACCAGCCGCGGGCATGTTGCCTCCATATCTCCTCTTACGGGCCTCTTTGCCGATTCCAATTTTGGGGGTGATTTTCCTGTCGTCCAGAAAAGGACCGGTTTCGATGCCATACTCATCACGGGCAAGGCTGAAAAACCCCTGTATCTCTATGTCTCCGAACAAGGAGCAAAGCTCCGGGACGCCTCCGGTATATGGGGTAAGACAACAGAGGAAAGCAATAACATCCTCCAGGAAAAAGAGGGGAGGGGCGCGATAGCGGCATCAATCGGCCCGGCAGGTGAAAACGGCGTCATATTTGCCAATATTGTATGTGGCGGCAAGAGGGCCGGGACTGCGGGGAGGGGCGGCATGGGAACCGTCATGGGAGGTAAGAACCTGAAGGCCATCGTAGTCAAAGGTGCCAGAAAAACCGAAGTTGCTCACCCGGAAGAACTGAAGGCATTTTTGAAGGAAAAACTTCCCGAGTTGAAAAAAAACAAGGGAGGAATGACAATCTTCGGAACCGCTGCATTGCCGAATATGATAAACTCCAAGGGACTCCTCGGCACACGGAATAATACGAGAGAAACATACGAAAACTGGCAGGATATATCGGGCGACTTCTTCATCGATAAATACAAGGGTAAACGCACCGCATGTCACGGCTGCGTTATTGCCTGCGGAAAAACGATCGAGGTCGGCGAAGGTGACTATTCCGGTAAAACCGTCAAGATGCCGGAATACGAAACTCTCTATGCAATGGGTTCAATGCTTGATAACAACGATATTAACTCCATATTCAACGGCAACCACTTCTGCGATCTCATGGGACTGGACACCATCACTATGGGAGTTACGCTGGCATTTGTCGCCGAATGCATGGAAAGGGGAATAGCAACGGAAGAGGAACTCGGGGGAAAGGTCTGCTTCTCCGATGGCAAATCCATGGTAGCTCTGATAAGGAAAACGGTGTCGAAGGAGGGCATAGGAAAGTATCTCGCCATGGGCTCCCTGCAGATCTCAAAACTATTCGGCAAAGATTCCCATAAATACCTCTATGCCGTCAAGGGCATGGAAATAGCGGGTCACTCCGCGCGAGGCATACGGGAGATGTCCCTGGGATACTCCGTTTCCACGAGAGGCGGAAGCCACCATGACACAAGACCCTTTTACCCCGGAACGCATCCGGACCCCGGTTTCGACAAGGTTCCGGAATATGTCGTCAAAAGTAACTATTTTACGGCTGTGGGAGACTCTCTTGCCATATGTCGATTCATTGCCGAGGGCATGCTTGACCCCACCTCAATAAGCGGCAGTATGGCGACAATGGTCAACTATGTAACAGGCTGGGATCTCGACGTTGCCGGACTGGAAGAAATTGGCGAAAGGATCTACAACATTGAAAGGCTTATTAATACGAGGCGCGGCGTAAGCCGAAAAGACGATGTTCTCCCCTACAGGGTCATGAACGAGCCGATTCCTGACGGGCCTTCAGAGGGAAGATACTGCCCCCGGGACACGCTCGACACTATGCTCAACAGATACTATAAACTTCGCGGGTGGACAGAGGACGGGATACCCGCCGATGATAAATTGAAGGAGCTTGGGCTGACATAGGGATAAACACGCATATTGTGTCGTTCCTCGATCAAATTTCTCGGGAAACATATTTCATCTCAGAAGGAGGGTAGTGTAAAAGAACGTTTGCCGGGAGCCATGGAGGTGCAGATACGCTGGTGCACGCCGCCGAGAGACATGTTTCCGTCAAGGTAAATTCCATGACCAACCCTGTTGTCCTCTCCGCTGCGAAGCTCGTTTCCGATTTGCAAATTTAAGTCACTTTGAAGAGTCGACGTATTCAACGATCTTTTCTGCCAGCGTATTTATCATTTTCTCGAACTTGCCTTCGTCTTTTTCCAGCAGTGTTAATCTGAAACCCGGCAGTATGGTAAAGAATGATGTCAGTGGGACCACGCAGATTCCTGTGGACCCGAGGAGATAGTAAACGAAACGCTTGTCATTTTCTATATGTCCCCCCGTTATCTCTTCCAAGTAGGTTTTTATGGAGGCATTTTTTATCTGTAGATTCTGCCTGTCGTTGAGCACCGCCTCGTTGAACACGATAGTCATGTAGAAAGCGCCATTTGTTCTGTTTACCACAATATACGGGACATCCTTAAGGATATTGTATGCTATGTTGGAAAGCCTTTCATAATGTTTGACCCTGCTGTCTAAGTATTTCTGATACTCGGGATGGGTCATAATCCTCGGGATGGACATCTGGGGCAACGTTGTGGAACAGACCTCAGACGTCTTCTGCGTTAATATGGCATTTATGTATCTTGCGAAGGTCTCGTCCTTGTCCGCGTTGTATACCTCTATCCATCCGCACCGCGCTCCGGGCCAGGGAAATTCCTTCGAGATACCCTTCATGCTGATGGCGGGAACATCTCCAATGATGTCTGAAAGAGGAACGGTTTTACAACCGTTGTACAGGATATTCCGATAGGTCTCATCGAAAACGAGGAAGAGGTCATACTCTTTCGCGATTTTTACAATTTTTTTGAGGCTTTCTTCGGGATAGACGAATCCGGTCGGGTTGTCCGGATTTATGACGAGGGCACCGACGATAGTGTTGTGGCTTTTCACCTTTCGTTCAAGTTCCGCGATATCCGGATGCCAGTTGTGGTAGGGGTTCATCCTGTAAGTGTTTGGCGGAAATGAGGCATGATGAATCTCCGCGAGAAGATGTGTAGAATATGTCGGCTCCGGCATTATGATGCGGGCGTCGATTCTCATGGAGCTGTATGCTCGTGCAATCGCGTCTCCAAGTCCGTTGAAAAAAATGATATCCTCTTTGTCAAGCTGATATTTTCCCCTCTTGTTTACCTCCTCCGCGAGAAATTCCCTGGTTTTTTCGATGCCCTTGGTGGGGGAATAGGCGTATGACATATCGTCTTTCATGATATCGGTAAGTGTATCTTTCATCCATTCAGGAATCTTTTCCCCTTTTTCTATCGGATCTCCGATGTTTTCCCAGGTAACATCAACGCCGTATTCCTTCAACTTTTCCGCGATATTTACTATATTACGTATCTCGTATGCTATTCCCGTTCCGCTTTTTGCTATGTCAAATCTCATTGTTACCCCTTTTTTTAAAATTTTATCAGGAATCTTTATTCATATAGTATAAATTATAAAAAAGTTCTACCAATAATTTACATATGTTTTTTCAACCGTGATCCGATAGCTGTCAACCGTGAACAGTCACTGTGCCGGAAGGAAAACAGAAGGCAAGTTTTCCTTGACTTATATCTGCTTTCCTTTATAGATCTCTTTACTATACAGTCTTGAGAAAAGACAGGTGCCGTGATCATCGATTGCCTGTTTCTTCTACACTGTCTTGTAATGGTTTTGCGATTTACAAGGAGGGGGATATATGATGGGCAAGGGATATATGGGTAAGATCTTAACGGTTGACCTGACTGTGGGGGATATAAAAGAGGAAATAATACCGGATGACGTATATGAGAAATACCTGTCTGGAATGGGACTTGCCGCTTATATCCTTTACAACAGGATACCCTCGGGGGCTGATCCGCTCGGCCCGGACAATATCCTGGGTTTTGTCTCCGGCCTTCTGACCGGCACGGGCAGCCTTTTCGCGGGCAGATGGATGGTCGTGGGGAAATCCCCTCTTACCGGTGGCTGGGGTGACGCAAACTGTGGCGGCAATTTTTCACCTGCCATAAAACGGTGTGGATACGACGGCATATTCTTCAAAGGAATAAGCGACAAACCGGTGTATCTTTACATCGAGAAGGGTAAGGCCCAGCTCCGGGATGCGTCTCATGTATGGGGCCGGGATACGGTAGAGGCCGAAAAAATGCTGCTGGAAGAGACTGCAGGAAATTCCCGGGTCGCCCTTATAGGTCCCTCCGGTGAAAAACTGTCGTTGATATCCGGCATATCCAATGACGGAGGAAGGATGGCCGCCAGATCGGGCCTTGGCGCTGTAATGGGGTCAAAGAAGTTGAAGGCGCTGGTTCTGAAAGGTGCCAGGAGAATCCCTGTTCACAACAGAGAGGGGATAAAGAAGTTGAGTCAAAAGTGTAATAAATGGGTTCAATTTCAGCCCCCCTTCATACCCGGATCAATGACATCGTATGTCGGCGCGTTGATGAGAGTGATGCCCACAGTGCTTGCTCAGGACGGTATGTTGTACAAAATACTCCTCAGGAAATGGGGCACGGTAAGTCTGAACCAGATGTCCATTGAAATGGGGGACTCCCCGATAAAGAACTGGAAGGGAAGCAATGAGGATTTTGGTCCCAAAAAATCTGTAACCACCAATCCGGATGTGTTCACAGACCGTGAAATGATGAAGTATCACTGTTATTCGTGTCCTCTGGGATGCGGTGGAATCTGTTCGATGACGGGGAAGTACAGCGAAACCCACAAACCGGAATATGAAACTGTCCTTGCCCTGGGCGGACTGTGCGTGAATGAAGATGTGGACAGCCTTTTTTATCTTAATGAAGCCCTGAACAGGGCCGGTATGGATACCATATCGGCAGGTGCAACAGCGGCCTTTGCCATTGAATGCTATGAAGAGGGGATACTTACAAAGAAAGATACTGACGGTCTTGAACTCACATGGGGAAACGCCGGCGCGATAATCGCCCTGATAGACAAAATGATAAGCAGGGAAGGTATAGGAGATATTCTCGCGGATGGTTCCAGAATAGCTGCCCGGAAGATAGGAAAAGGATCCGAGCGATTCGTGGTGCACGCCGGGGGACAGGAACCAGCGATGCATGACAGCAGAAATGATCCGGGTTTTGCACTCCATTACAGTGTTGAACCAACACCGGGCAGGCATACAATAGGATCCGGACTCTATTATGAAATGTTCCAATTGTGGAAAAAGATTAAGGGATTGCCGAAGGTAGGACCCCTCTATTTCAAGGGGAGCAAATATGTGGTGGATGAGGAGAAGGCCGTCAAGGGTGCAGCGTGCAGCAAATTCGTAAATGTGTTGAACGGCGCCGGTCTTTGCCTGTTCGGCTCTTTTCTCGGTGCGAAGAAGATACCGACCTTTGACTGGCTGAATGCGGCAACAGGTTGGAACAAAACACCGGAAGAGTATATGGGAATTGGTGAGCGTGTACAGACATTAAGACAGGCGTTTAATATAAAACATGGCATAGAGCCGAAGGATTTCAAGATAAGTGATCGTGCCGTTGGGAAGCCACCTCTGTCGGGCGGTGCGAATAAGGGTAGGACAGTGGATATAGATAAAATGATGGAAGGGTACTGGGGGCAATTTGGCTGGGACACCAGCACAGGCAAACCGGGCGCGGAGTGTATGGAGAAGCTTGGCATAGAGGCGCAATAATCCGGGACATGGGGGAAAGAAATGGCGTACAAGATAACGGATACATGCAACGGATGTGGCGCGTGTAAGAAAGTATGCCCCGTGGATGCTATTCATGGAAAGAAAAAGGGGCTTCACGTGATAGATGATGCGCTTTGCATAGAATGCGGAGCGTGCGGCAGGATATGCCCCATGGGAGCAGTTGAGGATAGCTTCGGCATTGTATCTGAAATGATAAAACGCTCCCAGTGGGAGAAGCCTGTTTTTAACCGGAAGAAATGCATGTCATGTGTTATATGTATAGACGCGTGTCCTGTGGGATGTCTCTCACTGTCTGAAGCAACACCCCGCGATTCGCACCGGTATCCCTATCTTGATAAAGAGAAGGCCTGTATCGGATGCGGCTTTTGTGCCTCTGAATGTCCAGTGGAGGCAATCACCATGAACTATGATCGGAGAGGGGAAAAGCATGGATGATTTCAAAGAAATAACAGCGGGAAATAAACCATTTAAGAGGGCATATGTCGCTGTGATGCTGTGGTTTGTCGGCAGGGCCATTCAGGCGGCGGCCAGGGTTGATAAAGATGTGAAAAGGGAATTTGAAAAACTCCCGGAGAATTTCACATTCCGTCTTGGAGTTTTGCCAAAAGGTCCATATATGATTGTGGGTAAAAACGAAAAAGGACGTGTGAAATACCTGGGATGGAAGACCGGTGGCAGACATATCGATCTTGATATGAAGATCAAAAATATCGAGGCTGCCATTCTGATGTTTACCTTTCAGGAAAGCACTACCGTCGCGACTGCCCGGGACCGCATGATAGTTGACGGAGAAGTACCGTACGCCTGCGCGATTGTCCGCATGCTGGATATAGGAGAGGTCTACCTGCTTCCGAAATTTATCGCCAGACTGGCAGTGAAACGGTATCCTGCATGGTCGTTTGGCCGGAAATATATCGGCCGGGTTCGGATATATTTTCGTTCGATATTGGGATATTAATGATTGAAAAACGGTTCACGGTTCACAGTTATCGGTTACCGGTAACTGTCCCTGAACCTTGAAAGGAGCACACCATGTTTTTTCCAGATAATTATGAGTTTTATTGTCCGGTAAAGATAAATTCAGGCAACAGGGCGCTGGAGCACCTCCCCGTCGAGCTGGATGCCCTGAACGCCACGAAGCCACTTGTTATCACCGATAAAAAGATTGCAAAGAAGGGATTGATAAAAAAGATTGAAGGCGCTTTTAAAGATTCGGGAATTACGATGGCCATCTTTGATGGGGTTCCCCCGGTTCCCGATCTTAAACTGGTTAGAAGGCTTATGAATAACTATCTCGATACCGGATGTGATTCAATTATAGCAGCGGGTGGAGGGGCAGTTGTGAATACGGCCAAGGCGCTTGATATCGTGATTTCCGGAAAACCTGAGGACCTTAAAGAAGTTGCGGGAGAAGATCGGATAAAAAATCCACTGGGCCCCTTTATCTTTGTGCCGACCGCTTACGGAACGGGGTTTGAGACATCCCGGTTTGCCACTCTCGGGGGATTAAGCTTTTCTTCTCATTTTCTGATGCCTGATCTCGTAGTTATCGACCCTCGTATGGTTACAGCTGAAAAGGCAAACGCGGTTGTTTCCACTGCAATGGTCGCCCTTGCCCACAGCGCGCAGGCATATACCTGTCCGGCAAAGAACCCCATGACTGATACATACGCCTATGCCGCCATGCAGTTTGTGGGGGAGAACCTGGTCAATGTGATCAGATATGGCGACAAAAAAGGGCGTCTTGCGCTGGCTAATGCCGCCACTATGGCGGGCATTGCTTTTTCAAATTCCCCAAGGGGAATAATTCACGAGCTTGGGTGGGCTGCGGGTGACATCTCCGGACTCTCCCATGGAATATGCATGGGTATCCTTCTGCCGTATGTCCTTGAATGCCATATTGACAGAGAGGGGTATCACCTGTCTGACATGCTGCTGCCCATTGCCGGTGCCGAGATATATGCCGGCACGGCGGAGAATCTGAAGGCCAGAAAGGCAATCAATTTCATCTACGATATGCAGCACAATATACACGATATTACCAGGGGAAAGATTCCTCTTACGCTAAAAGATGCGGGCATTTCGAAAGATGCCCTTCAGGGTATAGCCAGTGCAACTGTTGGGGATGGGCGTACTGGATTTAATATAGACGATTGTATGGTGATCCTGGAACACGCCTGGGAAGGCAGACCGATAATTTCTTCCTGATGACGGGCCGCCGGGATTTGATAATCATAAAGGAGCAAGCCTATGTATTTACCTGAATATTACGAATTTTGTTGTCGGGTCAAGATGATTGCCGGTCATGACGCGCTTGAGAAAATTCCTGGAGCACTTGCACAACTGCATGCCGACAGGCCGTTAATTATCACGGATAAGGGTGTTTCCGGGGCCGGGTTGGTTGATACCGTGGTTGATGCCATAAAGGACGGAGTTGATATCGGCGCCATGGCGGATGACGTGCCGCAGGATTCGTCTCTGACCTTTGTCAACCGTCTGGCGGATGTGTACCGCGACAATAACTGCGATTCCATTATCGCGGTGGGTGGCGGCTCGGTTATGGATACGGCCAAAGGGGTCAATATAGTGGTCTCCGAGAATGCGGATGACCTGATGAAATTCAGCGGTGTCGGCGCCCTGAAGAGGGCATTGAAGCCGCTTGTCGTAATACCGACAACTTCCGGGACCGGCTCGGAAGTTACGCTGGCTGCCGTGATAAAGGATCATGAGAGAAACCTGAAGATGGCTTTTGCCAGTTATTTCCTTCTGCCTGATATTGCCATACTGGATTCGCGTATGACCCTTACGCTTCCCCCACATCTCACAGCATCGACCGCCATGGATGCCATGGCACATGCCGTTGAGGCCTATACGGGCCTGGGTAAAAATCCCATGAGCGACGCCAATGCGATAGCAGCCATCAGCCTTATCAGCAGTAATCTGTTGAATGTGATAAAAAATCCCTCCGACAGAGAGGGGCGCCTTGCCCTGGCAAATGGAGCCACACTGGCCGGAGCCGCCTTTTCCAATTCCCTGGTAGGTGTGGTCCATGATCTCGGACACGCGACAGGTTCCGTGTGCGGCGTTCCCCACGGCGTGTGCATGTCCATACTCCTGCCCTATGGTATGGAGTATAATATGCATAAGGTCGCTCATATTACCGGGGAACTTCTGCTGCCGATGGTGGGGGCGGAAGTGTACGCCGGTACGCCCAAACACCTGAGAGCGGAGGGGGCGATTGCCTATATTCGTAAGATGAATCGGGAGATACATGATGCTACAGATGGAAGGCATGCCCGTTTCTTCGAGGAAGTGAAAGACAGGGATGGAAAGCGGATGGTGCCGAGACAAAAGTTGGAAGATATTGCCGGGGCGGCACTCGATGACGGGTCGATATTTTACAATCCTGAAGAATGTGATTACGAAGATTTTCTGATGATAATGAGGGCGGCCTGGGAAGGGGTGCCACTTGACAGAAGCTTGATCAAAAAGGGATAAGAATTTCATAATTTTTTTCTTGAACACGGGTGGATGTGAGGAAGAGGGGTGAAAATCCCCCGCTGCCCCGCAGCCGTGAAGGGAACGAAAACCCGAAACAGCCACTGTCCCGATACAATCGGGGCGGGAAGGCGGGTTAGTAGGTCGCCCTGAGCCGGAAGACCGGTCCACCCGCAAATCCTCGAGGGAGGTGTGCCGCGAAGTGTCTTACCTGTTTTACAATCCTTACGGTTTCGTAAAAAGTTTGACAACCTTGAGCTGTCGGTATTGTGCCATATCCTCGCCCGGTTGCGGTGGTGTATCATGAAAAGATCTGTAGTCACCACTCCGTCGAGGATAGTGGGGATCAGCGCGCTGTTGGCCGTTGTTTTTGTGGTCGTGTGCATTGTATCTCTTCTGACCGGAACGTCCGGTATCGGTTTCACCAGAGTGCTGAGTGGTATTATGTCCGGGTGGCGTGAGGGACATCTTGTCCTGACACCTTCTGAAAAAACCATCCTCTTTTCGATCCGGCTCCCGAGAATTATCTTTGCCGGAATCGTAGGCGCGGCACTCTCCACCGCGGGGGTGGTGTTTCAGGCGCTTCTCAGGAACCCCCTGGCGGATCCTTATATACTCGGAGTCTCGGGTGGTTCCGCTGTGGGTGCAATCACAGGTATAATAATTGGCGCGGGCTGTGTCACATTCAGTGTTCCCGCGCTTGCCTTTCTGGGTGCAGTTTTGACGGTGGTGCTGGTTTTTGTAATAGGAAACAGGAACGGACGCCTCGATTCCAATACCCTTCTCCTCGCCGGGGTTATCGTCAACGCCTTCTTCTCAGCGGTTATCATGTTTTTCATCTCCATCAGCTCTAATGCCGACCTGCACAATATCACTTTCTGGCTGATGGGTGATATTAGCCTGGCCGACGGAAACAAGATCATGCTGATGAGTCTCTTTCTCGCAATCGGGGCCGGTGTTGTGTACTGTTACGCCAGACCCCTGAATCTGATTGTTGCCGGTGAAGAAACAGCCATGCAGCTCGGGGTGAATGTGAAGAGGACAAAGATTGTGCTGTTTTTTGCAGGTTCGCTTATGACTGCCGTTGCAGTGTCTTTTACCGGTATTATAGGATTTGTCGGTCTTGTCATTCCCCATATGATGAGGATGATGTTTGGGACTGATCACAGGTTGTTGCTGCCGGCGTCATTCCTTTTCGGCGCGTCGTTCCTTGTAATTGCCGACACTGTAGCGAGAGTAATATTTCCCGGTATGGAGCTGCCTGTTGGAGTTATTACCGCGCTGTGCGGGGCGCCTTACTTCATATATCTCTTGCGAACGAGGAGCGTGTGAACAGTGTCCATTATAAAAATAGCAGGAGTAGACTTCCGGTATAAAGATGTGTGGGCGCTGAGGGATATCTCTTTCGATGTCCGCCGGGGAGAGTTTCTGGGTATAATAGGCCCCAATGGTTCGGGTAAAACCACGCTCATCAGGATTATAGATGGTATTCTTGTGCCGGAGAAAGGTGATGTCAGCGTGAACGGAAATAATATACGGGGTATGCGAAGGAGAGATCTTGCCAGACTCGTCGCGGTAGTGCCACAGGATTCCGCCATGATATTTCCCTTCAGGGCGCTTGAGGTTGTAATGATGGGGAGATCGCCCCATCTGGGGATGTTGAGATTTGAGGGGGACAGAGATTTTGAGATAACGCGCAGGGCGATGGAGATGACCGATACCATTTCACTGGCGGACCGCAGTATGGATAAGTTGAGTGGAGGAGAACGTCAAAGAGTTCTCATAGCGAGAGCCCTGGCGCAGGAACCGGAGGTGGTTCTTCTTGATGAGCCAACGGCATTCCTGGATATAAAACACCAGGCGGCATTCTTTGGTTTGATGAAGGTGTTGAATGGGGGAAAAGGGCTTACCGTTCTTGCCGTGACTCACGACATAAATCTTGCGGCCGCCTATTGTGAAAGAATTATGTTGTTAAAAAATGGACGCATTCACAGTCTGGGAGTGCCGGGTGAAGTTATTACGGAAGCGAACATAAAGGAGGTTTATGAAACCGATGTCCTGGTTGATGCTAATCCTCTGAACGGATTGCCAAGAGTAACATTGGTGGCTTCAAAGGAAAAAGAGATTTGTTCATTATGAGAAGAGCAGAAAAGTTTTTGGTGGGTATCACAGTGCTGTTTGTATGCACCCTTTTTCCGTTTTCTTCCTTCGCGGAGGAGGGAGAAAGCGAGGTGACGCTGGAAGAGGTCGTTGTCACGGCTACGGGGAATGCGGAAGAAGTTCGCAAGATACCCGCTCATGTCACCGTCATCACCGCGGAAGAAATCGCGGAGACGGGCGCTGTCAGTATCGTAGATGTGCTGGACGGATTAGCCGGCATCAATTTCAGGACTTCCAGCGGCAATCCTTCGCAGGCAGCTATTGATATGCGCGGTTTCGGAGAGAACGGTTTTGGCAGGACCCTTGTTCTGCTGGATGGCAGAAAATTGAACAGACCTGACATGTCTTCAGCCAACTGGCTCCAGATACCGATCAGCAATGTGGAGAGGATAGAGATTATACGAGGGGCCTCCAGTGTTCTCTATGGTGACTGTGCACTGGCCGGTGTCATCAATATCATCACAAAAACGGGGTCCGGCAAGCCAGAAGCCGAAGCTTCGATTATAGCGGGAAGTTATGGCCTTCATGATGAAAGGGTCAGTGTCTCCGGATCTGGGGAAAGATTTACCTATGCCTTAAATGGGGAGAATCAGGAGTCGTCCGGATACCGGGAGAGGTCGAAGTTTTCATCGAAGGGCGCTGGATTTGATGTAGGGTATGACGTAACCGATTATCTGAACCTGTCTGCGGGGTTATCTCTCAACCGTACGGATTTTGAAATGCCGGGCTGCCTGACAAAGGACGAAATGGAAAAAGACCGCAGACAGTATCAGCCGGGCCATTCGGATGACGATTCATCAAATGATTATATCAACACGGACCTGAGGATAGAATACGTTCCGGGGGACCTGGGGATATTCACCGCGAATCTCGCGTATGGAAATAAAAAGATTGAAACAAATACGCCTGCCTGGTTTTCGTATAATAATCTGGACATTGATACGGTGGGCCTGACACCCCGGTATGAGCTGGAGGGATCTGTGCTGGGACACGCAAACAAACTGACGCTAGGAACGGATTATTACCAAGAGACGCTGGATAAAGAAAAGTTTGACAGCCGCGGACGGAATTCCATGACCTTCGTGGCCGACCTGACAAGAAACAGTTTCGGATGCTACGTGAGGGATGAATTCAACCTTGCCGGAAATCTGATACTGGGTGCCGGTTACCGGATGGAAAGGGTGACCATAGAAGGAGATGAGACAGATCTGTCAACCGAGCTGAAGACCTTTGACGGTGAGAAGGTGCATAAGGGAGAGGCGTATGAGACTTCTTTAACCTACCTGTTGAGAGAAAAAGGGAAGGTCTTTGTCAGCTATGCGAAGGTATTCCGCATTCCCTTTCTCGATGAGCAGGTTTCATATTATGGCTATGCGGGCTCGGACGCCTTTCACAATGATATCGAGAAGGAGACGGGAACGAGTGTAGAGATCGGAACGCGATTGTATCCCCTGGAGAATCTGGATGTGAGATTGACTCTGTTCCGGATCGACATGGAAGATGAGGTCGCATATAACGGTGTTACTCGGAAGAATGAGAATATGGACAAAACGAGACATGAAGGGCTTGAGCTTTCTTTCTCCTGCAAACCTGACCGGCGGATTGCCGTATCCGGAAACTTCACGTACCAGAACACCGCTTTTACGGAGGGTGCTGACAGGGACAGGGAGATACCCCTTGTACCGGAGAAGATGGCAAATCTGAAGATGGATATATCTCTTCCCTGTGACTTAGTGCTCAGTTCCAAGATGCAATACGTCGGGACGTGTTATCTGGGTAATGACAGGGATAACAGTTCAGGGCAACTGAACGATTATACACTATTCGACGCCTTTCTTTTTTACCGGCCTGTGACTGGCAATCTCAGGGTTTCGGCATTTTTCGGTATCGAGAATCTGACGGATGAAAAGTACTCAACAATGGGATATGAAGGTTCGTGGGGTGGACCCGACACCTACTATCCATCGCCGGGGGTTACCGTGAAGGGAGGGATCTCGATCGGTTTTTAACCT